>Ga0209573_1003247_pt1 | contig 18343 bp, 14 predicted proteins | sample TNRBio252014_DNA_FD_185870 | JGI IMG/M metagenome (GOLD analysis project Ga0209573, IMG submission 185870) | Wastewater treatment Type I Accumulibacter community from EBPR Bioreactor in Madison, WI, USA - TNR Reactor_6/25/2014_ DNA (SPAdes)... | ecosystem: Engineered > Bioreactor > EBPR >...
GGGATGGGAAGTAACTGCAGGAATCTTCCGGCATTTATGGTGCTCACCGATCCCTCTGGACTGCCAGTGCTGGGAGTGGAGAACTGGCAGAATGGATGGCTGCCTTCGGTCTATCAGGGAACGGTCGTTCGTTCGCAGGAGCCCCGGATTCTGAATCTGGATCCGCCTGCATCTCTAAAGGGCGAGAAACAGGTGCGGCTGCTGAGCTACCTGAGAAAACTGAATCAGAATCACATGGATCGCCATCCCGGTGAACATGACCTGGCTGCTCGAATGCAGAGCTATGAACTGGCTGCGGGGATGCAGGTAGCGGCGAAAGAAGCGATGGACATCTCGGGAGAGACCGAAGCGACTCAGAAGCTGTATGGGATTCATGAAAAGTTCACGCAGGAATACGGCACTCGCTGTCTGATTGCTCGTCGTCTGGTGGAACGAGGTGTTCGGTTTGTGCAGCTGCACACCGGCAACCAGACGTGGGATCATCATGGGGGGATCGTCAAGTCGCTGCCAGCCGTCTGCCAGCGAACGCTTCCACCGGCCGCAGCTCTGGTTCGCGATCTGAAGGAACGCGGTCTGCTGGATACGACGATCGTCCATTGGGGCGGTGAAATGGGTCGGCTGCCCGTGATTCAGAACGAAAAGAATATCGGTCGGGACCACAACACCTACGGATTCAGCATGTGGCTGGCCGGCGGCGGATTCCGCGGTGGCTGCATTCACGGCGCGACGGATGAGATCGGACACAAAGCGGTCTCAGACGTTGTCAACCACTTTGATTACCACGCCACGCTGATGCATCTATTCGGTTTAGGTCACGAACAGCTGTCATTCCGCCGAGCAACGGGTGTGGGAAGTCTGCTGGATGGCCAGGACGGAAAGGTCGTCAGCGCGATCCTGCGGCGACAGGTTTAGCCCGCGATTCGTGAAAGTCACGTGCCGGCCACAGGGCGGGGTCTCTGAGAATCCCTGATCGGTGGATCGACGCCAATGATCTTCGAATTCCCCTCGCCGCCGCCCAGATGGTTCTATGTCGTGTTTAGCGATCGACGCTTCCCGGATGCCGGTTGATCCAGAGGACTCATCAGACGTATACTTGATGTGATGCACCTTTCTGTGCGGGGTTGCCTGATGTCCTCAGACCGTCACTCCCGGAATTTCGTACCAGACTCATGGCGACTTTGCCGGGGTCCCGCGAACTGGTTCACGTTCCGATGCCCGGAAGACATTGAAGTTCGTCAGAATCAGACGCTGATCGAACTGCGCATGCGGGAGCCCTATCGATCGGCGCAGGATGTGGTTGGCGACGCTGCTGATCCAGCGACGAAGTCAGGAGATCCTGACGCGGGTGACTTCCGGACGATTCTTTCGCTGGTAACCTGGTGGGATGAAACCGGGGCAGAGGCCAGTCGTCGGCCGACACCCGACCTGACTTTATTGTTTCCGCAGGTCGTTTCACTGTTGCCGCAGCCGTCGCTGCCAATTTCCGTTCCCAACGAAGTCTGGAGCGGTTCCTCGCGACGTCCTCGTACCGGTTGCTGGTTATCGCGGGTCTTCGGTCGAAAACCGGGATATCAATGGCGGTTGTGGACCATTCGCCGCGGTCGCCTGACTCTGGTTGCAACGATGCAGTCGCCGGACCGCATGGCGCTGGATCCTGCTTTGGTTCGAATCTGCGAACAGATTCTTTGTTCTTTGGAAATCGCCGAAAGCCCCGCGTGGCCACCGGACGTGTTCCTGAAGCATGTGATTGAACTGGCCCGTCATCATTTTCCACTGCTGCAGTCATCGGTCGCTCGAGGGTTTTCACTGCGACTGGGACAGTCGGAAATCGGACTGTCCAATTTCTATCGCATGTATCTGCAGCAGCCGGATCAGTTTCGTCGCATTGTCCTGCCAGGACTAACGACGGTTGTGCGCCTGCAGGAACTGAGCCCCGAACAACTGGTTCCGTCTCTCGATCATGTCCGGACCAGAATTCTGCCGATGCTGGCAGCTGAGGATGAGCAGCGAAGCGATGAGCGAGTTCGCACGCCCTGGGTTGGCGGACTGACGGTTGGATACGTTGTGGATGAGGATGACTCGTATCGTTACGTGCATCAGCAGATGCTGGATAACTGGGATTTGTCGGTCGATGATCTCCATGATCTGGCGATCTCCAACCTGCGGCAGTATGCCGCCGATCATCCCCTTGAAGTCACCATGATGGGTGATGAAACAGATCCCAGAATGCTGATGCCAGTTCGGCCGGATGCCTACAACTGTTCGCGGATTCTGGATCCTGGATTTCACGGGCGACTGCGAGACCTGTTTGGGCATGAGTTGATTGTTGGCGTGCCCAACAGAGATTTTTTTGTCGCGGTGTCGTTAAAAGACGCTGACCTGATTGAACAGGTTCGAACGCGGGTCAATGAAGATTTTGCCACCATGCATCACCCGCTGACACGCCGACTGCTGGTCATTTCAGCAGACGGTGTGAGTGAGTACTGTGAAAACTGACTGCCGTGAAGACACCACGCTTCGTTGTCTGATTGCCGGTGGAGGTTCAGGAGGTCACCTGTTTCCTGCAATTGCGGTTGTTCGTCAACTCCAGCGCGCGCATGCGGATGCAAGGTTCCTGTTCCACGTCAGTACTCGACCGGTCGATCGCCAGGTACTGGCTTCGGCTGGATTCCCGAATGAACACGTTGCCGTGGCGGAATCGGTCCGTCTGCCTTCAACGGATGTTCCTCTGTCCCGGCTGACGACGCTGCCTTCGCTTTGGAAAGCGTATCGTCTGGCTCGAACCGCCGTGCGAGAATTCCAACCCCATGTCGTCGTGGGATGTGGTGCATTGGCCAGTGTCCCGGCCGTGCTTGCGGCCCATCGTGCTCGTATTCCCGTGGTGCTTCTGGAACAGAATTCTGTTCCGGGCACCGCGATCCGAATGCTGGCCAGTCGGGCCAGCCTGACACTGGCAGGATTACCGTTCGATCGTCAGGTTGCTTCTCGCTGGCCCACGCCTCTGAAAGTGCCTGGTACGCCGATCCGTCCGGAAATCAGTGCGCTGTGTGAACAGGTCAAGCCGGATAAGAGCAATGCGCCAAAACTGTTGATTCTGGGTGGCAGTCAGGGATCACAGTCCGTTAATCGGCTGATCCTTCAAGCGCTCGCCGATGAACATTGTGTTCCTTCAGAGTGGCAGATCGTGCATCAGACCGGAGCTCCTCAGGTCGATGATGTGGCGGCCGAGTATGCTCGCCGAGGCAGAACTGCCAGGGTCGTTTCGTTTCTGAATGATCTGCCGCAGCAACTGGCCGATGCCACGGTTGTTGTGAGCCGCGGAGGCGCCGGCACAATTCAGGAGCTGGCCTGTGCCGGTGTGCCGACAATCCTGATTCCCTTCAGTAAAGCGGCTGCTGATCACCAGATGATCAACGCCCGGTGTCTGGCAGCGCAGGCGGCTGCAATTGTGGTGAATGAACAGGACGAGGATGCCGGACAGCAGCTGCGCCGCCATCTGAATGATTTGATTCGTCGAGCTCCACTGCGGGAAAAGCTGAGCAACGGAATTCGCGAGTTCGCTCGACCTCATGCAGCGGCCGAGGCTGCTGCAGCCATTCTTCAGATCGCTGGATTGCGTTGAAGCCCCGGATTTCGCAACCGGTCGATTTTGGCTGATCGGGCTGAGGCAACATCCGGCAGGGACATTGCCTCGCTTGCCCGATAAGATCCGGTCGTTCAAGTCTGCAACAACTCTTGATTTGGCCTTCCGCTGTTGTTTCCCCTTCGTCTGTCCGATTTTGAATATTACATGTTTCGGGATGATCGACCGGCATATCCGATGGTCTTCGTCCTGACGGTACATGTTTCCGGACACTTGCTGCGCCAGCACTTTGAACTGTCGCTGCAGGAACTTGTGGACGACCATCCTTTGCTGCGAAGCCGAATTGCGCCGTCTGCAGAGTCGGACTGGTGCTGGGTGCCGATCGAGGTGCCCGGAGAAATCCTGGAATGGCAGCCGAATAACGCAGCCAGCACATTTGTGCCTCCGCAGCGACGCATCAACATTCGCGAGGAAGCCGGGATTCATGTGTTGGTGGCGGCCGGTGAACAGCAGTCACAGGTTGTCCTTTATCTGCATCACGCCTGCTGTGACGGGCTGGCAGCATTGCAGCTTGTCGGAGAATTATTTGCTCGATACGGACAGCAGACTGCGGATCCCGCCGGACGTCGCCCGGAATTTGAGCGTCCGGACCCGTCGGTACTGCTGCTTCGGGACAACTATGACGTGGGCGACGCAGCCGCCATTCGGCAAAAGCGATCTCTTCGACGTGTGATCGGAAAGGTTTCCCGACTTCTGCTTCGCAAGCCGGTCAGAATCGAGGCGAGTCACGGTGCGAAGGACGGCAGGGCAGGGGCGACGCCCGCAGAATCGGCCGCCATCCAGAGTCACACACTCTCAAAGTCCACTTATCGAGCCCTTCGGGCATGGTCGGCGCGGCAGGGGGTTTCTGTCAACGATGTGTTCCTTCGGGAAATGATTCTGCATGTACGCGAATGGAATCTGCAGGCGGGAGTTCCATTGGGGAAGCGGTGGGTCCGAATTGCCGTACCGCTCAGCATGAGGACCAGTCGTCATGAACGGATGCCTGCTGCGAATGTGGTCAGTTATGCTCTGGTGACTCGAAATGAACACGACTGCAGTCATCCGGAAACACTGCTGCAGTCGATTCATCAGCAGACCAGTGATGTCCTGTATAACCGCGAGGGCATCGTCTGTCTGAAGCTCTTCCGACTGCTCCGTCGCGTGCGTGGAGCGATGTCTCTGTTCCTGAGTCTGAAGCCGGTCCTCAGCTCAGCTGTGCTGGCCAATGTGGGCGATGTCAGACGACGGTTCAGCGGTCGGTTTCCTTTGCAGAACGGCCGTTGGGTGGCGGGCAACGTGGTGATCGAAAACATCCACGGAGTTGCACCCGTCCGCCCAAACACTCGAGCAGCCATGTCCATCGGCGATTATGCCGGAGAGTTGTCAATCAGCCTTCGCACCGACCGGCTGGTGCTTACTGCAGAGGCATCCGAACGCTTTCTGCAGGGCTATTTGAGCCGATTGATGCAGCTTGCTGCAGAGGAAGCAACGACATCGCTGGACCAGCGCACCGCCGGAACCGTTGACGAGGTGCCTTCTGAAATCCCGTGACCTCGTTTAGTGCGAGCCCCTGACAGGGCGTTGAAAACGGTGTCTGGAACTCTCCGGCATCAGGATTTTTGAGATTCTTCCGACGCCTCCAAGTTCCAGACACCTTTTTCAACACGCCCCTAAGTCGCGCACGCGGGAATGTTATCGACAACGGTACGCATACACGGCAGCATCCGTGCGAATCAGCATCTGTCCGTCCGCAACGACCGGTGTAGCCATGATGCGTTCCTTGAAATCGAAGGAATTCAGCACGCTCCAGTCGCGCCCAGCCTTCAGCACAGTCACTACGCCACTTTCGCTGATCAGATAGACTTTGCCATCTCCTGCCAGCAACGATGCGTAATAGTTTCCCCGGCCTGTCGCGCGGCCCTGTTTCAGCAGCTCGCCTGTTGCGGCATCCAGACTGGTGATGATGCCGCTGTCCTTGACCATATAAAGCACGCCATCGTAGACGACAGAACTGGGGACCGTTGGCAGGCTGCGGTGGTACTGCCACAGAATGTTTTCTTCAGGAAGCGGTCCGGTGGTACCGGGCAAAAGTGCCGCTGCCGCATTCTGAGCTCGTTCAAAGATCAGTGCGTGCTTCTGCCATTCGCTTTCGTTCAGAGCCTGGTTCTGATTCAAATCGATACGAAAGAATCGTTCCAGAATCGGACTGCCTTCCGGAAGTTCCGTCTTGTCGATCTCCTGATTTCCATTCTGATCGAAAGACTTCAGCGCGTCCGAGAATGGCTCCATCCGAATACGGTCTTCTGCATCACCACCTGGAGTCCACGTAGCGAAGTAGATCTGCCCCTCGACGACCATCGGGGTGCTGTCGACCAGACGCGACAATCCATCAAACCACCACAGTTCGCGACCGTTCGACGGATCATAGGCCGTCAGTCTCAGGGAACCGGCCACAAGGATTTCTTTGCGTCCCTGATTGTCAAACACGACCGGTGTGGAATAACTGCGAGTGGCCTCAGTTCGAGCGGTTTTCCAGATCACCTCTCCGGTCTGCTGATCCAGGGCGATCAGAAAACTGTCGACGTCATGGTCTTCGTTCAGAATGACTTTGTCATCCAGCAGTACGGGCGAACTGGAAGCACCAAACTCGTCCTGAAACGGCCCCATCGGATGTTCCCACAGCAGCTTGCCCTTCAGGTCGTAGCACAGCAGGCCATAACTTCCGAAGAAGGAAAACACGTGGGTTCCATTGCAGGCGGGAGTGGACGACGCCGGACTTCCGACCGCGTGAAATGCCTCCAGAGTCCTGGCCGGGGCCGCCTGTTTCCAGAGGATCGCTCCCGTATTGTGATCCATTGCCACGGTGGCCAGTTCCCTGGATTCTGCCACGAACGTGGTCACAAACACATGGTCGCCGCAGACGCAGGGACTGGAGATTCCGGGAGGTAACTCCGTTCTCCAGAGTCGATCGACCTCGCCGAATTCAGACGGCAGCTGCAGTCCCGTCGGCGCGACTCCATGATCTTTCCGGAACCACGATTTATCCTCAGCGACTCCGCGTTCGCACAGCAGAACTGTCATCAGCCCCGCCAGGAAACCAAACGCATTCAGGGGCCGCCATTCAGAATGTTGCACGGGCATCGGTTTCTTTCTCTGGGCAGGAGTTTTCCGGGCAGGAATGGGTGAGCGTTGAGATTTTGTTCGCAGGACATCGGGTATTAAAGCAGAGTCGAGCCTGACAAGGGATGAAATCCCCTGACCCACAGGAGACTGACGGCTCGTAGACCAGAATCCGCTCACGTTGTTCGCGACCCGCAGATCTCCGCGCTTCAAATCGAGTCAGACTCTAATGCCATCAGGTTGCGGCGATCTGATCGATTCCCGTGCTGGTGTCTGCGGGAGGAACGTGTCCTCGTGGCCAGCTGAGGACAAAGCGTGTTCCCTGACCGGCACCTCCTTCAACTCGCACACGACCTCCGTGTTCGCGGAGGATTTTCCGGCTGACGGGCAGGCCAATCCCTGTCCCGCGAGCACCTTTGGAGGACTCAAAGACGTTAAAGATCGCCGCCTTCTGATCTTCCGGTATTCCCGGGCCGTTGTCACTGACAGCCACCAGCATCGTGTCAGCAGCCTTGTCATATCCCGTCTGAATCACGACGGCGCCGTGTTCCACGTTTTCGACGGCGTCGATGGCATTGCTGCAAATATTCAGGACTGCCCGGTGGATCCCCTCACTGTCAAACATTGCCGTGGGAATTCCTTCGCCCCTGCGGAATTCAAAGGCGACTCCAAACTCTCTCGCTCGGGCGGCTGCCAGTTCAGCCACTTCTCCCACGACCGTATTCAGGTGAGCTTCCTTCAGTGCCGGGACCCGGTCTTTGCTGAAGTTCAGCATATCCATGACCAGGTCATAAATGCGTGTCTGATTTCGCTCGACAATTCCCCAGCCCTGGCGAATCAGATCATCCTTCTTCTGATCCAGGCCCATCCGGATGAGGTAACTTCCGCCACGGACTCCCTGCAGAATATTCTTGATGTGATGACTGAGCACTGTGATGGTCTGCCCCATCGATGCAAATCGTTCGGCCTTCAGCATGGCATCCTGAAACTGACGGGATTCAATGGCCAGCGCGGCCTGTCGAGCGACTGTGACCACCGTACGCAGATCGTCGTCGTTCAGCCGCGATGTGCCAGCGGACATCGCCGCGTTCGCTGTTGTCGTTGTGTCCAGATAGAACACGCCCAGCAGATCCGATCGTCCTCGCATGGGCGCACAGATGGCTTCCCGAATGCCGGCTGTCACAATACTGCGGCCCGTCTGAAAACGATCATCCATGCTGGCGTCTGAGGTTCGCACCGCGGTGCCCTGACGCAGCACGTAGTCGGTGATTGAACGTGAAACCAGCATCTGCTGCGATTCCGGATTGGTCGATCCCCTGCGGGAGAACGCAATGGCGGTCAGGTCGACTCCCACCGGGTCCTTCAGCAGGACGCAGCCTCGATCTGCGTTCACCGCCGCAACGGTCAGATCCAGAATTCTCTGCAGAAGTGTGTCGAGAGTATGAATGGGTGTGACAAGTTCCTCAGCCACCAGATACAGCAGTTCCAGTCCGTTTCGGGGATCCGCCTGAGTCGCCAGCAGAGAAGATTCGACTCCCACAGTCTGCACAATGGCTGACGCGTCGAGTGATCGTGAGTCCTCAACAAATCGAATCTGATTCGCTGAGGGGACCGCCGGAGGATGACTTTCTGATAGCTGAAACGCGATGACACTGGAGCCGATCTGCAGGCTGTCGCCGTTACACAGAATCCTTTCTGTCAGACTTCGCCCGTTAACTTTCGTTCCATTGGCGCTGTTCAGGTCTTTCAGAACAAAATCGCGACCATTGTGAATGATGCGGACGTGCTGACGCGAGACTTCGCTGTCGTCCAGGCGGATCGTGCAGCCAACACTTCGGCCGATCACCGTCTCCTGACCTGAAACGATGTCAAAGCGGCTGCCACGATTGGCACCATTGATCACCAGCAGGGTTGCTCGAAACACGATCGCAGCTTGCTGAAGTGTGGGGATGTCGCTGAAGGAGGGCTAACAGGGCGTTGAAAAAGGTGTCTGGAACTCTCCGGCATCAGGTTATTGCTGGGTTTTCCGATGCCTCCAAAGTTCCAGACACCTTTTTCAACATGCTCCTAACGGATCGCGGTTGCGATCACGGAGGCCTCAGTTGTAGCGAATTGCGGTCGACTTTGCCTGTGTCGATGAGGCAGCGCTTCATGCCATTTCAGGCTTTCGGAAGATTTCGGCGGTGCCCCGGAACGCCGGGTCCCTGAATCGACAGACCACTGGAAGCCAAAGAACGGCGAGGGCGAATTGCTGTCCATCTGCATGAATGTGCGGTCGTACGCACATCCGGGAAGGATCAGCAGACTGATCGAGAGGAACAGGATTCCAAAACGCATCGCTCGCAACCTCAGACATCATCCGCGCTGGAGACACGGTGTCTGAAGGTAATGGATGTCGAGTTTCAGTGACAGATCTGTTGACGCACTGTGCCTGAGGCTGGTGGGACTCGGCAGGATGCAACGGCAGAAGTTGCCGATTGAAGGATCCCTCGGGCAGAACTGGCATGACCAACCGGGGAAAAACGAACGCCGAGACCTTCTGACCTCGGCGCTGGAGTTTTCGTCGCTCGGGTTCGAACAGGCGATCCTTATTTGTTCTTCTCACCATTGTCATCGCACACGATGACCAGATTGTTATCGCAGTCGCAGGCGTCCGCTTGATCACTGTAGCTGGCCCCGTGGACTCGAGCCTTCACGCCGCCGTACTTCTTGTAGCTTGCAAACCCGGAATGCTGATAAGACTGATCAAGGTTGCCGAACGCGCTCGACAGGTCGCTCAGTTCGGCAACGATCGCGAACTGCAGTTCGACAAGTCCCACAATCATGCCCAGAACCAGGATCGTGCCGATCAGCACCAGTTCAGCGGACAGGATCACACCAGCTTCATCATTCCACAGCGACTTCATGACGGTTCCTTTGTTTCCAGACGAGGTGAGAAACACGAGCTTCTCAGAATTCTCTGAGCCGCAGTTTGGTGACCCCTGCGGGTCTCTTTGAACGGCTCGAACTGGTTGGAAGCAAAAGCAGGCCTGATGCCATCAGGATTCCGAATGGAAAGATGCCGATTGGCAACGTGTTCCTAAAGTGCCCGCACAGATGCAGTTATGGGACCTGTCAGGGTGATGGTGGAATTTGAGAATGTTTCAGGTGATGCCGAACATCAACAGAACTTCCGCCGAGGCGTTCAGATTCTTCGGCAGAGTGGCAATTCAATGTGTTGAATCGATTGCTGGTCTCGGCCGAACGATGATGCCAAAACGCAACACAACGAGGCAGGACCCAAAAGTCCTGCCTCGTTGAAGTTAGTCAGCATGTCACGACACAAAGGTCGCGAGATTCATCACTTTGCCTGTTCGCCATCATCGTCGCAGAAGATCGCCAGATCGTCGCAGTCGCAGGCGTCAGGAGCGTCGGTGTAAGAAGCTCCGTAAACGCGACCCTTGAATCCACCAGGCTTAACGCTGCCAAGGCCAGATACTGTGTAAGACTGGTCCAGGTTGCCAAAGGCACTGGCCAGGTCGCTCAGTTCAGAAACGATTGAGTGCTGCAGCTCAACCAGGCCAACGATCATGCCCAGAACCAGAATGGTTCCGATCAGCACGAGTTCTGCAGACAGGATCACACCAGCTTCGTCATTCCAAAGAGTCTTCAACATTGTGTAGTTCTTTCGTCATTCGAGAGAGATTGAGAGTTTTCGACCGTTGAGAATCCGGCAGAAGGCGATGTCGTTTCATGCGATGGCCGACCTGCACACCCGGGTTGGCCACCGTGGATGGGCAGGACATGAAACTGACGCTGGCCACTCAGACAACTGCTGCAGCAGTCGAAGAGATTCTGTGTGGCGATCCGTCTGACGCGGTCGGTCGCATTTCTGCAACGCGATTCCTGGACCAAAGCCAACACGCCGAACAGCCTCTGGCCGATGGCGAGAGTCGTAAGTCCATTGGGCGAATCCGTTTACGTACACGGAAATCTTCGGAAGGACTCTGTTGCCTTTTCGCGCGGGGACAAATGTTGTGAAAAATCAACATCATCGCGCAAAGCGTCGGTGTAAAGATCGGATGACATCGCACGTCACCGAGTGCTGTGCCGACGTTTGGTTTTGGCGTTCGTCATTCCCGCGTACGCGGGAATCCAATGCCGCGGTTTGATTCCCCAACTGCGCGGGGATGACGGACGTTTCGGGAGGGCGAAGCTCCTGCTGAGCCGCCTGGTTTTTACCCGCACAGTGACGCCCGTTTCTGCAGCGAACGTCGTGAGACTTCCGACCGCCGTACATCCACGACCCGAATTCTCACGAATTCGGCTACTCAGATGCATTACAGCGTTGGGTGAGGACGTTCTCGGGCAAGACCCTGGTCGGCTTCATCGCCGTTGCTCCTGACTCACGAAGTGAGATTCGTTCTGAGCAGCTATCGCGTGGGTGCATCGGCAAAGCCGCGGAACCGCATACTTAGAAACTCCCACTCCGGATTCTGTTTCTGACAGTGCTGAGCTTCCCATTCCGAATTGAAAAGGACGGCCATCTGGTCGTACTGATCGACCACCTGCCGAGCGGATGACAGCAGTTGCAGTTCGGACTTGCAGCCTGGTTTTGCAACGACCCATCGCGCGACTTTGTAGTTCAGCCAGCGCACTTCCGTTTCCGTGTCATATTCGGACTGCAGTCGAAACTTCACGACGTCAAACTGCAGTTCTCCCACGGCAGCCAGGATCAGTTGTTTCGACGCTGCGTTGGGCGTCTGAAAGACCTGAATCGCGCCTTCTTCAAGCAGCTGCGAAAGTCCTCGTTCAAACTGCTTTCGTCGACCCGTATCCGTGCAATGCATGATGGCAAAAAACTCCGGAGAAAACTGAGGCAACGCTTCAAAGTTGACCGGCGGCCCTTCACAGATCGTGTCGCCCAGCAGGAATTCTCCCGGGTTCACCAGTCCGATGATGTCTCCCGGAAACGCTTCGTCCATAGTTTCACGCTCCTGGCCGAACAGCTTGTGTGCTCGCTTCAGACGAATCTTGCGGCCCGTGCGGGGATGAAACACTTCCATCTCGCGACGAAAGGTTCCCGAGCACACTCGGACAAACGCGACGCGGTCCCGATGACGGGGATCGAGATTCGCCTGAATCTTGAAGACGAATCCGGAAAACTCGGGCCGGGTGGCCGGCACCAGACCTTTGTCGCTCATGCGATCCCGTGGCGTCGGACAGAGCTGCAGAAACCCGCGCAGGAATTGTTCCACACCGTAGTTTGTCAGAGCACTTCCGAAGAACACGGGGGAGATCTCTCCGGCCAGAAATCGGTCTCGTTCATAAACGGCGCCGGCCGCTTCCAGCAGTTCGACTTCCTCCTGAGCCCGTTCCAGAATCCCGGGCGCGAGCGATTCGGATTCAATTTCGGCCAGCGGCTGGACGCGAGCCCCCAGGCGATGAATGTTGTCGCGGGTTTCAAACAGAAAGGCCTCTCGCGATGCCAGATTGATGACTCCGCGGAAGTCAAATCCGGTTCCCAGTGGCCAGTTGACGGGAACCGGAATGATGCCGAGTTTGGATTCAATGTCTTCCAGAATCTCCAGAGTCTCTTTGCCCGGGCGGTCTACCTTGTTGACGAACGTCAGGACTGGAATCTTTCGAATGCGGCAAACGTTAAACAGCTTTTCCGTCTGACTCTCAACTCCATTTGCCAGGTCCAGCACCATCACCGCGCAGTCGGCCGCGACCAGTGTGCGATAAGTGTCCTCGCTGAAGTCCTTGTGTCCCGGAGTATCCAGCAGATTGACCTGACACCCTTCGAACTCGAACGTCAGTACGGTCGAGCTGACCGAAATGCCGCGCTGTTGCTCCAGAGCCATCCAGTCTGACGTCACGGATTTCTGGTTCTTCCGCCCACGCACAGCACCGGCGACCTCCAGACACCCTCCGTAAAGAAGCAGCTTTTCGGTCAGAGTGGTCTTACCGGCGTCCGGATGCGAAATGATGGCAAAGGTACGACGTCGAGCCGCCTCTTTGGCCACTCGGGGATCAATCACAGTCATGGCGAATCAGTTCCAGGTTGCGGACGTGCCAGTGCTTCTGTCCGGAACCTCCAAAACGGTGAGCCGCAAGGCGCTAGCCGCGGGTAATTCAACAACAAAACGGCGGCTAGCGCCTTGCCGCTCACGAAAGCTGCAGTATCCAGACAGACTCCTAGTCCAGATCATTTGCCGCAGACATCGCCTGCTCGCTGAGTGTCCATCGCAGATAGGCTTCCAGAAACGCATCCAGATCGCCATCCAGAACCATGGCAGGATTTCCGGTCTTCAGACCGCTGCGAACATCCTTCACAAACTGGTCGGGATACAGCACGTAATTGCGGACAGTCTGACCGCCGAAGCCAATCTTGGACTTTTCACCCCGGCGAGCGGCCGTTTCGGCTTCTCGTTTTTCCACTTCGATCTGATACAGCTTGGCAGTCAGCATCTTGCGCGCAGTGGCTCGGTTCTGATGCTGGCTGCGTTCATTCTGGCATGCGGCCACCACGCCCGTAGGGATGTGAGTCAGGCGAATGGCGGATTCCGTCTTGTTGACTTTCTGGCCACCGGCGCCACTGGATCGCATCTTGTCTTCGCGAACGTCTTTCTCCCAGTCGATGTCAATTTCGACTTCATCGTCAATTGCGGGGACGACGTCGACTCCAGCGAACGACGTGTGTCGTCGGCCAGCCGAATCAAACGGACTGATACGAATCAGCCGATGGTTTCCGGTCTCGCCACGCAGCATTCCGTACACGAAGTCTCCGGAAATCTGCAGAGTCGCGCTGCGGATCCCGGCTTCTTCGGCGTGGGAGATGTCGATCTCCTCGACCTTGTAACCTTTTCGCTCGGCCCAGCGCGCATACATCCGCATCAGCATCAGGGCCCAGTCGGCGGAATCTGTACCCCCTTCGCCAGCCTGTACGGAAAGGTAGGCGTCGCAGCTATCCTCCGGACGAGTCATCGTGGCCTGCAGTTCCACACGGTCGATGTCTGCAGCCAGTTGCTCGGCGGTTTGCTTCAGCTCAAGTTCACTCTCGCCAGTGTCGTCTTCCTGTGCAAACTCCATCAGCACCTGAAGGTCATCGCCGCGGCTGATTAACTGCTGCAGGGGACCTACGGTTGCCTTCAGTTTTCGGAGTTCATCCATTTGCTGGCGAGCGCTCTCCTGGTCATTCCAGAAGTCGGTCGCCGACATACGATCATTCATTTCCGCGATGCGAGTCGTCTTGCCAGCGAAGTCAAAGACAGTCTCGAAGGTGAACGATGCGCTTCAGTAAATCGTGGCAATGATCGCGGAACTCGGGATCCATTTGGGATGCTTCTCTGCTTTGAAGTTACGAGTGAACCTGGCACACTGCGAACGGCAGTCTGGCCGCGAATTTCAACACACGACTCCTGGTCATGCAACCGCGGCCAAGAACTGAGTCTCGATTCCCGTCGGAAGTTAAGGGACTCCATCTTGCGGACGAATTGAGAAAAGGGGTAAATTTCCGAGGGTTACGGAGTTTTGCTCAAACTGGGGAATTGAGTCGAAGGCGGTGTTGGAGTAAGGACCGTCCTGCGATTCCGGTTTCGAGTTTGCTGATTTCTGGCAGGAGGCCAATCCCAATGACGACATCCCGCAGCCGACGGATTCAAAGCCGTCGTGCTCTGGCAATTCTGGCGTGGGTGATGCTGGCGGTCGTCGCCTGGTTGCTGTGGCATGGGCAGCGTGAAAATCTGATCCGCATTCAGGCATGGGAACCTGCCGCTCTGCTGCTTTCGGCGTATGCCACATTTCTGGCGATCTTTGGCTGGCTGCTGTTTTCCCCTGGTCTGAAATCGGCCGAAGAGTCGCCCGGGTTGTTCTTTGCCGGCCTGCTCACTCTCATTCCGCCATGCTACATCGCCTATAACCTGATGCCGGTGAATTCTCCGCTGCGACCGTGGTTGACGCTGGGGGTGTTTATCTTTGGGTTATTCGCAATCGTGAGTCCTCTGCCACCGGAAGTCTTTGCCGTCCCGCGGGATCGCAAGTCGTATCTGCAGCCGCTGACCGACGCATACTTGTCTGTGCTGGATGTTGAAGAGCCCGTCGTTCATTTTGAGAATGTGGCTCCGGAGACTCGCTACTGGCTGACTCGACCCGCTCCGGAAGAATCGCAACGCCGCGACACCGTCACGCGAGATCCGTGGGTGGATCCGTTCTCCGGAACCGGTCGCCGGATGAGCCGTGTTGGTACAGAACCAACTGCACGTTCTGCCGAAAAGTCTCGGTCGAACGAGCAGAGGAAAGCGACCCCGCCAGCATTTCCCGTGCATGTTCCGCTGCCTCCACCGCTCCCCTTGTCGCAGTCTCCAGCGGGAGTTTCTTCCGGCAGTGCAGGTCCCGCTGTCGACGTTTCTATGCCGTTGCGACAGGACAATCTGGCAGCACCTCGCCATTCGAGTGCTGCGTCCCGATCCATAGCGGAATTCGAAAGCCGCAACGATCAAATCGACTCGACTTCGTCGCCGTTGCCGCTTAGCCAGGCCGCACCTGCACCTCGTCGGCCATTGACAGAACCCACGCAAAAGACATCTTCGACAGTGGGTTTCCAGCTTCCACTCCCTGCGATCCATCCTGAGTCGCCCGTTCCGCCTCCGCTGCCTTTGACACAGAAGCCTGCGCCGTCTCTGCGAGACGCCACCCATTCGTTCACGGCAGCGCCAGGACAGAAGCCAATTCCAATTCCCGCGGCCACACTTCCGCTGATGCCGCCTCCGCTGCCGGTGACTTCTCCGGACCTCGGGTTCGGAACGAGTCAGACATCTTCGCCGCCGGCGCTTCGTCCCGCTTCCACTCCGGTTGCGCGCCAGGACCCGGCGAGCGAGGCCGGTTTTGCGTCGCTGCAGGAACTGGATCGCCATTTTCGCGAGCAGGCAGAAGCAGACGAGCGAGAAGAAAAGAAATCGGTTCAGGAGCACTCGGCGCCTTCAGCTCCCTCGTCAGATCGCAGTGTCAGCTCATCGACGGGCAATGTGTCGATGGAGCGATTCCGTGATGAACATGGCGGAGAGATGATCGAAGGAACCATTAAAGTGTTTTTCGAGATCGGACAGAAGCGGGCTCACCTGCACGTGCCGTTCTCACCTCCATTGCCGGGGCTTCCTGAAGTGGAATGTGAGCCGACGGGTGAGGAACCGATTCGTCTGAAGATTGCTGTGCGACAACCGTACGGGATCCGGATCGAAGCGCGACGAACAGAATCGGCGGATCCTCTGAACACAGAGATCAGCTTTGCCGCCGTTTATACGCCGGGTCCGCGACGAAAATCTTCGTGACCGCACAGGACAGCGAGTCACAAAGATCTGCCGGACAAACTGCGTGGATGCCCATAGACAACATTCCGTCAAAACCCGAAAAATCTGCACAGCCAGTGCTTGTCTCCGGCTTTGCTTGCGCGTAAGCTCAGCCGCAGAGTTGTGGGATCTTTGCCCATAATGATCTTTGAAAACTGGTTGAAAGTGGGTTTTGTGCCCGGTAGAGTCATGCAGGGTCGGACGCAATGTCTGATTCACCCTGAGTGATCTCTGCTGGTGGGATTTCTGATGTTTCTGACAGGCGAATACCGTCGAACGATCGATGATCGCTTTCGCCTGATGCTCCCGCCGGAATTCTCGTCGGTCATTTGTGATGACAATGGAGACGTGATTGTTGCCAAAGAGCGGGCCGGATGTCTGAGTCTCTGGAAGCCAGCCGACTGGCAGCAACGTCTGGACAGCGGAATCGCACTGCTCAGGCAGAAGATTGATTCCGGCCGGATGGAACAACGCTGGGGCGATGTGCAGCGACTGGGACGACTCCTGTCGACTCGACATCAGACGGCTCGTCTGGCCAATCGTTCGCGACTGCTGATCCCGGATGGGTTCCGCCCGTTTCTGGGTGTGTCGTCCGGACAGGAAGTTGTCATTGTCGGTGCTGTCATCTGTGTGGAAGTGTGGCAGCCTGAAGCATGGAACAATGTTCTGCGAGACGAGATGCCGGACTTCGGGGAGTTGTTCAAACAGCTGACGCAATGAACCGCGGCTGAGGAATCATCAGTGATCAGTTCCGGACGAATTCGTTAAACCCACTTTCATGGACGCAGAACGGATCGAAGAAGAGAAAAGCATTGCTCACTCAACGCCGTTCCCTGACAGGACGCTTGCTCACTCAACACGACAGCGCCCATCAAACTCATCCACGGATGGCTTTGTGGCAGGGATGCCGCTTTTCTCTCTTCGATCCGGTTTTTTTTGCGCGGTCCGCTGCAATAAACAGTCCCCGTTGCAGCGTCTTGCAGTCGCGCCGTCCGGTTCCTTCTCCCTGCCAGGGAGAAGGTGGCCGTCAGGCCGGATGAGGGTCGCAGTTCCGCATGGCCACATGCCAGATCATTCAAATTCGTCTGGTGCGCACAGCATCGTTCTCCCCACGTTCGATGCCACGCCTTAACTTTCGGGCCGTGGAGAGTGCTCTGTCACCGTCGCCCTGATAGATCAGGTGGCCGGGGCTGGACGAAGGAAGCCCCCGGGTTTCACGTTGTCATTACCCACATGTCTGCAAAGTAGACGTCACTCTCTGAGTGACGCATCCGGAAAACGCTCTCGCGTTTTCCGCCTTGGCTTCATCACTCAGAGAGTGATGACTACTTTGGTCAGTTCTGTCCGATGAAGACTCTCCACGGAATCTCGCTGAACCGACAAAAATGGCCCTCTTCCGAACGAAAATTTGGGTAAAGACAAGCCCATTTGCCCAAGGCGTCATGAGCAATTCAGGTTAGTAGCCCGCGCAGAAAAACGGCTCCGTCCGGTTGCCCGGCGGAGCCGTTTTGTCGTTCATCGGATCCAGAAAACGGGATCAGAGCTTATCAGCCATGGCTTTCGCCTTGGCTTTGATCTTTGCTGGATCTCCCATACCTTCCAGTTCAGTCAGCTCTTTCAGCAACTCTTCGGCCTTGGGGGCGTCGGTTGCCTTCAACGCTTCCAGGGAGTCGCGGATCAAAGATGCCCCTGAGCCAACTTCTCCGGAATTGGCAATGTCCATCAGCAATTGCTTGGCAGGAATTGGTGGCGGAGGTGTGACGGATTCCTCAGGAATATTCGCACCACCACATCCACACAGCATCATGCCGCACAGCAATGCTGCAACCTGGAACCAGTTTCGAGTCATCGCCATTACCATTCTCCCAGAACTTCTTCACCGTTGATGGAACCGGCATTCTGCCAGGTGGCCAAGTCAACGTTTTCGGATACGAAACGGACAGCACCGTCAGCGAGGGTCACCTGAACTCCGCCAGTGTGACGACTACGGGCCGGGAAAACGCCCTTAGAATCCATCCATCCGCATCCAGGGCAGTCCTGGCATGTGGGGTACTTCCAATTAGGAGTAGCCATAGTGTTAAACAGAGTCTGCGCGGGCATTCCGATGGCCCATTCGCGTCCACCATGGCTGTGATGATTGGCTTTTCCAGCGTCACAAGCCACACCATAAGCGTCTAGCTGAGCGCCGGTTGGTTTGTTCGTGGGCAGACTACCGAAGCCAATTCCACGTACGACATCGCCGGCACGATATGCAGTATTGTTGTTATCT
>Ga0209573_1003248_pt1 | contig 18342 bp, 5 predicted proteins | sample TNRBio252014_DNA_FD_185870 | JGI IMG/M metagenome (GOLD analysis project Ga0209573, IMG submission 185870) | Wastewater treatment Type I Accumulibacter community from EBPR Bioreactor in Madison, WI, USA - TNR Reactor_6/25/2014_ DNA (SPAdes)... | ecosystem: Engineered > Bioreactor > EBPR >...
TGTAATTTTATCGAATGAAATCATAAGGCAAATGTTTAGTATTTTATTGACTTTTAACACTTTAAAGATACTAACTTTTGCCTTTTTATGCAAATATTTTTTCAAAATTATTAATCGAACTCAGGTTATTAAAGACTTTTTAAATTTTAATTAGCTTGTAATACTCGTTATTATAAGTTCAACTATGTTTACTGTTATGTAAACTCTTCTTTGCTATTTGTTTATTTAGTTTATTTAGTGAGTAAGATATATTTATAATTTTATAAATATTTTTTTGAATGTTCATTTGAGGAATGTTACATTTATAATGTTTTATCCTTGAAAAATTATAATTTCTCTAACTATATAAACAAAACAAATTATGAAACAGCGTTACTTTCTGCGGCTACTTTGCCATGTTTTTCAAATTTATTATGTAAATAATTTGCTTTGGAACCAAATTTCCAAGCTTAACATTTACTCATTTTCAAACATAAATCAACTTTATTATTATGAAAAATTATAAACTTTTCAAAAGGTTATTGCTTTTCTTTGTAATAACGCTAAGTAATTTTTTACTAAATGCACAAAGTTATGTGTTTGTGGGTTCATATGCTGTAAATGAAGGACCTGCATGGGGATCTAATCCGCCAGTATATTCAGCTCAGGAAGCGGCAGCATTGATCTTTGGAGGTAGTCCGTCAGACTATGCAATTTCTATCGATCCAAGCACATCTGATCCTGGTACTATTACCTTTACTGCATGGTATGATGGATGGGGAGTGCCTGGTCAAATTTATGCGCATGATTTCAAAAGAGATGATGATCCTTCTGGTTATGCACTTCCTGGTGGGAGTAATACAGCAATTTCTGCTTATGTTTCCGACCACGCAATGACACAACGTAATTATGTATGGAGAATTGCATGTGATCCTCCGGTTGCAATGTGCCAAAATGTTACTATTCAATTGGATATAAATGGTAATGCTAGTATTGTAGCCAGTCAAATTGACAATGGTTCAACCTATGATTGTGGACTAGCAAGTATGACAGTTTCGCCAAGCACATTTACTTGTGCCGACATCGGTAATAATACGGTCACATTGACTGTAACTGATAATAGTGGTGGTATTGCAACCTGTACTGCAACAGTTACCGTAGAAGACAACACCCCACCCGAAGTACTCTGCCAACCTATAACTGTATCTTTGGATGCAGATGGAAACGCCACAATTGAGGCAGCAGATGTTGATGCGGGTTCAAATGATGCTTGTGGTTTGTTTTTTATAGGATTAGATGTAACTGAATTTGATTGTAGTGACATGGGTCCTAATACAGTTATTTTAGGAGCCATAGACAACAATTTCAATTCTGCATTTTGTAGTACAACAGTTACAATTGTAGATACTGTAGCCCCTGAAGTAATATGTCAAAATATTACTGTTCAATTGGATGCTACCGGTAACGCTAGTATTACAGCTAGCCAAGTGGACAATGGGACGAATGATGCTTGTAGTACTTTCACTTTAAGTGTGTTCCCAAACACCTTTACTTGCGCTAATTTAGGAGCAAATACGGTTACATTAACAGCAACTGATATCTATGGTAATAGCTCAACGTGTACGGCAACTGTAACTATTGAAGACCATGTTGATCCCGTTATCAATTGTTCAGCAGAAATTGAAGTTAACACAGATGCTGGAACCTGTGGTGCTTTGGTAAATTATCCATTACCAAATTGTGGTGGTTCTGGATATATGCAAATGGACATGGATGGATTTAATAATGCATGGACTATGTATGGAATCTATACAGTTGCAGATGATTTCATCATACCTGAAGGAGAATGTTGGGATCTTGGTGATATAAAAGCAACACTATGGACCGTGGGAGGTTTTCCAATTTCCAATTTAACAGTTACTATCTTAAATGATAATGCCGGATTACCTGGAACGATTATTTCATCGCAGACATTAACCCCTTCAAATTGGACTTCAACTTTACTTGCCTCCGGCGTTTTAGGGGGCTATGACGTAACCGAATACAACTTTATTCTACCAACTCCCATCAATCAATGTGGTGGTGTAGGTGGCACAACGTATTGGCTACAGCTTCATGAAAACGGCCCAAATGCAGCCTATTGGTCTATGACCAATTCAAATTTAAATAATCCAGCAACTCAAAATGGAGGACAATTAACTGTTGACACTGTTTTCAGTATTGGTAATTCAGTTAGTACGCTATCGGATAATTGTGGATGTCCTACAATTGTGCAAACTGCAGGACTTCCTTCAGGGTCTTTATTTCCTGTAGGAACCACAACCATTACTTTTGTTGCAACTGATGCTTCAAATAACGAATCAACTTGTTCATTTGAAGTTATCGTTGAAGATCATGAAGCTCCCGAAGCTTTATGTCAAAATATAACTGTTGAATTGGATGCTTCAGGAAATGCATCAATTACTGCTGATCAAATAGACAATGGTTCAAATGATGCATGTGGTATTTTAAGTGTTAGTGTTTCTCCCGATTCATTTGATTGTGCGGACCTAGGTGACAATACGGTTACTTTGACTGTTACAGATAATAATGGAAATGTATCAACTTGTACAGCTACTGTAACTGTTGAAGACAATATTGCCCCTGAGATTACTTGCCCATCCGATATAGTTGTCAATTCAGATCTCGATGTATGTCAGGCATATGTGGTAGTTCCATTACCAGAAGTGGAAGATAATTGCTTGGATACATGTCCGGATGATATCGTATATTCCGGTACCAATGTCGGAGGATTGACTTGGAATAGACCTATTGGTACAGGCCCTAGTATTTCAGGATTAGGACCTGTAAATTACGTAACGTTTAACTTTACGCCAACAGTAGCTGGAAATTACAATATTAGTTCTGCACAAGATTATGATGGTTATTTACATTTGTATCAAAACGCATTTGATCCTATGAATCAGGTGACTAATCTTATTGCCGCTAATGATGATGGAGATGGAGGAATTGGTACATCAGATATTGATAATATAGGATTAACTGCTGGTGTTAATTATATATTGGTTACTTCAGCATTTGCTTTAGGAGATGAAGGAAATTTTAACAATACCATTTCGATGATCTGTGTTCCTGTTCCACCTAGCAATGCAATGGTTGTAGAATATGACGGTTATTTAGATATTGAAAATATTGAAGATGCTAAAGTAGCATGGTTAAAGGATCATCAGGTTTCAATTGAACCATTGAGTCCAATTACGGCTACGAGAGGCAGTGTAACTTATGTAAACGATTATACAGGAACTTCAAATGCTTCAGGAATTTATCCGGTTGGAGAAACCACGGTGACTTACACCGCTACAGATGATTCCGGTAATACAGATTCATGCACATTTACTGTAACAGTTGAAGATCATGAGGCTCCAGAAGCAATCTGTCAAAATATAACCGTTCAATTGGATGCATCCGGAAATGCTTCTATTACAGCAGCACAAGTGGATAATGGATCCAATGACGCTTGCGGTATTCAAAGTTTGGTTGTAACACCTGATACTTTTGACTGTAGTCATGTAGGAGACAATACAGTTGTATTGACTGTAACAGATATACATGGCAATGTTTCAACATGTAATGCAGTAGTAACCGTAGAAGATACCGTGTTACCCGAAGCCTTATGTGAAGCAAGTGTATCAGAACTAGTCAATACAGTTACTGTTAATCCTAGCTTACCTATAGCTAGTAATGCGACTTTCACCAGTACTTTAGAAATTACAGATTCTGTTTTGATAACAGATTTAAATGTCAATTTAGACATTAATCATACTTGGACTAGTGATGTCACTTTGAAATTAACATCGCCATCGGGTACACAGATTACGATTTTTGACAATGGATGTAGTGGGGATAATATTATGGTAACTTTAGATGATGAAGCAACCAATTTATTGAGTACTTGCCTTACACCATTGGCTTATCCAAATTCGCCTTATAAACCATTTACGGCGTTGAGTGCTTATGATGGACAGAATGCGGCAGGTATATGGACATTGACCGTAACCGACAATGTTACCGGAGATCAAGGAACATTAAATTCTTGGGGTCTAACTTATACTACTTTACAATCGAGTTCAGTAATTAATTTGGTTTTAGATGACCTAGGAACAGCCATATTGGATGTTGCAGATGTAGATGCTGGTTCCAATGATGCTTGTGGCATTCAAAGTATGACCATTTCACAAACCGATTTTGACTGTGAAGATGTTGGAACTAATGTTGTGATTTTAACGGTTACTGATAATAATGGAAATGTAGCGACATGTTCTAGTTTAGTTCAAGTTATAGATAACATACTACCTGAGGCAATTTGTCAAAATATAACCGTTGATTTAGATACCAGTGGTCATGTAACCATAGTTGGTTCTCAAGTAGACAATGGATCTAATGATGCATGTGGAATCGCCAGTTTGGTAGTTTCGCCCGATGTATTTGATTGTAGCCATGTAGGAGATAACCCGGTTATTTTAACGGTTACCGACAACAATGGGAATGTTGCTACCTGTAATGCTATAGTAACAGTAGAAGACAATGTATCTCCCGATGTAATGTGCATCAGTGCAGAAAGTGTTGTAAGCAATACGGTTTCATCAAGCCCTGCACTTTCAATTCCTGATAATAATTTAACTGGAGTTTCTTCTGTAATCAATATTTCAGAAAATGTTAATATTTCAGATTTAAATGTGGCTGTCAATATCAACCATACTTGGGTTGGAGATTTGATAGTGAGTTTACAATCACCTGCCGGAACATCGGTAGTTTTGATTGACAGACCTGGATATACAGGTTCAGGATTTGGATGTTCAAATAACAACGTGGTTGCAGTTCTAGATGATGAAGCCTCAAGTGCAGTTGAAACCCAATGTAGTTCCACTCCACCGGCTATCAATGGAACTTTTATTCCAAATAATTTACTTTCAGCCTTTGATGGAGAAAGTAGTATGGGTAACTGGACATTAACAATTCTGGATAGAGGAATTGGTGATTTAGGTGTTTTAAATACTTGGGATATTACCTATAGTGTTTCTACTCCGATATCTGCCTTGGATGTAGTGTTGGATGCTGATGGTAACGCTGCTATTGAAGCAGAAGATATAGATGCTGGTTCTACAGACGCTTGTGGCATAGCGTCCATGAGTGTTTCTCCAAGTGAGTTTACTTGTGCCAATGTTGGAGAAAACACCGTAACATTGACAGTAGTTGATGTCAACGGCAATGAATCTACATGTACAAGTATCATTACAGTTATTGATAATATTGCTCCAGAAGCGATTTGTCAAAACATAACTGTTCAATTGGATGACACCGGAAATGCTAGTATCACAGCTTCTCAAGTAGACAATGGCTCCAATGATGCATGTGGAATTGAAAGTTTGGTAGTAACACCTGATACATTTGATTGCAGCAATGTAGGTGACAACACAGTAACTTTGACTGTAACCGATGTCAATGGAAATGTTTCTACATGTAATTCAGTAGTTACAATTGAAGATAATGTTGCACCCATTGCCATTTGTATAGGAAGTGAGCCTGTTAGCAATACTGTAAACACAAGTCCTGCATTAGCTATTCCTGATAATAATACAACAGGAGTTTCTTCAGTATTTGCAGTAACTGAAAATGTAGATATAACTGATTTAAATGTTGACTTAAATATCAATCATACTTGGGTAGGAGATATAATAGTGAGTTTACAATCACCTGCCGGAACGACAGTAGTATTGATTGACAGGCCAGGCTATACAGGTACAGGTTTTGGATGTTCGCAAAATAATATTGTAGCAACTTTAGATGATGAAGCCGCTAATCCGGTAGAAACTCAGTGTAGTTCAACACCACCTGCTGCTATTAATGGAACTTTTATTCCTAACAATGCACTTTCAGCATTTGATGGAGAAAACACTTTAGGAAACTGGACTTTAATAGTATCAGACAGAGCTTCAGGAGACACAGGAATTTTAAATTCTTGGGGATTAACTTTCACAAGTGAGCCAACTCCTTTAGTACTTCAATTGGATGCTAATGGTAACGTCACTTTAGATGCTAGCGCTATAGATGCAGGTTCAAATGATGCTTGCGGAATAGCTAGTATTAGTGTTTCCCCAAGTGAATTTACTTGTGCTAATGTGGGTGAAAACCTTGTTACCTTGACCGTAACTGATGTCAATGATAACGTATCAACTTGTACTAGTACTGTTGTCGTTGAAGATCAAGTAGCGCCAGAAGCTATTTGTCAAAATATTACCGTAGAATTGGATGATACCGGTAATGCAAGTATTACCGCATCACAAGTGGATAATGGATCCAATGATGCTTGTGGCATTGAAAGTATAGCCATTGATCTTACAAGCTTTACCTGTGAAGATGTAGGAGAGAATACAGTTGTTTTAACTGTTACTGATGTCAATGGTAATGTTTCTACTTGTACTTCAACAGTTACTGTAGAAGATAATATAGCACCTGTTGCCTTATGTCAAAATCTTACAGTTGAGTTGGATGCAAGCGGAAATGCCAGTATCACTGCAGCGCAAATTGATAATGGTTCATCTGATGCGTGTGGTATAGAGAGTTTAGTTGTTTTACCAAGTACTTTTGATTGTAGTAATGTAGGAGAAAACACAGTAATCCTTACGGTTACGGATGTAAATGGAAATACAAGCACTTGTGAAAGTATTGTTACTGTTGAAGATAATACCGCACCAGTTGTATTATGTAGTAATATAACCGTACAATTGGATGGAGAAGGAATGGCTAGTATCACGCCTGCTAATTTCCAAAGTGTATTGACTATTAGTAGTGATAACGAAGAAAATACTAATCCAGGATTTACCGATTTTGAAGTAAACATAGTTGAAGGTATGACTGTTACTTTTGACTGGCATTACACTACTCCTGACGGACCACAGTATGACACATTTGGTTATCTTTTAAATGGAGCTTACACAGAATTGACTACAATTACTGGTGGCAATGACCAAATGGGAACAGCAAGTGTCTTAGTGGCACCTGGTGATGTATTTGGATTCCGTTCTTATTCAATAGATAATATAGCAGGAGCTTGTACCACAACGGTAAATAATTTCTTACCTGGTTTCAATGGTCAATTCTATCAAGATAATTGGTATTTAACACTTGAGAATTCAGATGGAGATGCTTACTTCCAACCACTTGCATCAGATGCTTGCGGAATTGAGAGTATAGAATTGGATGTTAACGAGTTTACTTGTGAAAACCTAGGAGAAAATACGGTTACCATAACTGCTACAGATGTAAATGGAAATGAAGGTACTTGTGTGGCTATTGTAACGGTAGAGGACAATGTAGCTCCTGTTCCTGATGATATACATTTACCATTATTGGCAGATTACTGTATGGTAGAATTGCCTGTCAATACAGCTACTGATAACTGTGCAGGTGAATTGATTGGAGTTCCAAATGTGATCTTCCCGATTACTGAACCCGGTACCGTATTGGTAACTTGGACTTATGATGATGGTAATGGAAACATTAGCACTCAAACGCAATATGTTACTATTTATGACCCAGCTGATCCAGCATGGCAAGATGTAGATAGTGATGGTGATGGTTATACCAATGGGGAAGAATTGACCATGGGCTCTGATCCTTGTGATATATGTTCACCAGGTCCAGCTAGTCCAACTGGTCCAGCCGATCAAATCTTCTGTAGCTCAGAGTATCCTAATCCTACTTTTGCTGATTTGGATGTAACACCTGATGCAGGCAATGGAATAAACTTCTATGATGCTGGAGGTAATGAGTATATGTTGACAGACGTTTTGGTAAGTGGTGTCTATACAATCACTCAAACCAATGCAAATGATTGTGAAAGCATGACCGGTTTGGTTGTAAATGTCAAATCCTGAAGCACCTGTTGCTGTCAGTCCTCAAATATTCTGTTCAAGTGATGATCCTATGGTATCCGATCTTGAAATCAGTGGAATTGCGTTGGGTACTACTTTAACATGGTATTCAGATATAGATTTGACTGTTGAAATACCGGTATCCACTTCATTAGTTGATGGCGCTACTTATTATGTAACTCAAACCAATATGTATGGTTGTGAGAGTGATGCTGCAGCTATTACAGCAACAATCAGTATCACACCAGAAGCACCTGTAACAGAAATGACAAATCAGTTATTCTGTTCAGCTGATTACGATGGCGTAACATTTGGAGATATTGAAGTATCTGCAGATGGTGACAACCAATTACATTATTACGATGCTGGTGGCAATGAATATGACGCTACTGACGAATTGTTAAGTGGTACTTATTACATTACACAAGAAAATGAGTATGGATGTGAAAGTGTCAATAGTTTGGTTGTAACAGTAGTTGTTAGTCAAACACCTGCTGCGCCACAAGTAGAAACGCCTCAATTATTCTGTTCAGTAGATCAGATGACAGTAGGAGATCTTGAAGTAACGCCAATTTTTGGAACTTATATTACCTGGTATGATGGAGAAGGAAATGAATTGACTGCCAATACCTTGTTGCAAACGTCAACTTATTACGTAAGTCAAACCAATGCAGATGGTTGTGAAAGTGCATTAACTGCAGTTCAGGTAGTTGTAACACCAACTCCGGGAGCTCCAACAGGCGCCGCTACACAAACCTTCTGTGCATCTGATTTTGCAACAGTTAGTGATTTAACAGCCACACCAACAAGTCCGAATACAGTAATCACATGGTATGATGCAGTTGGTAATCCAATAGCTGGAACCACTGCTTTACAAAATGGAGTTCATTACTTTGCCACTCAAACCAGTGCAGCTGCACCTTATTGTGAGGGAGTAGATAAATTGGATGTTACAGTCGTGATTGTTACCTTAGCAGAACCTACCGGAGATACTTATCAGGAATTCTGTGTAGGAGACGAAGCTACAGTTGGAGACTTAATGGCAACAGTAGGATCAGGCAATACCTATGTATGGTATGATGCAGCTGAAGATGGTAGTTTGTTGAGTGCAGGAACACTATTACACGATGGTGTGTATTATGCAGAAACTGTCAATCAACTTGGTTGTACCAGTCTGTCAAGATTAGCAGTACAAGTTTCCTTAGATACAGATTGTGATGATGATGGTGTATTGGATGTAGAGGAAGTAAATGGAGATACAGATGGTGACGGTACAGTAGATTATTTGGATACTGATGATGACGGAGATGGTGTATTAACTTTTGATGAGGACTCTAATTCAAATGGAGATTGGTTCGATGATGATTGTAATGAGAACAGTGTGGTTGATTATTTAGACCCACAGACTTGTGACTTTATTCCAAATGCGTTCTCACCAAACGGTGATGGTGACAATGATGTGTGGGTAATCCCTGGATTAGCACAGTATCCTGACTTTACTTTGGAAATTTATGACCGTTGGGGCAATATTGTATTGGATTACAAAAATGCCGGCAGAACAACTCCTGATTGGTGGGATGGTATATCCAGCGGACGTTGGAATTATACTGGTGGCGAAGTATTACCAACGGGTACCTATTTCTACATCATCAATTACAATGAGGGAACCAAAGAGCCAAGCACAGGTTGGGTTTACTTACAAAACAATAATGATTAACAGATAAAATAAATATACTGACCTCTTCTTAAGTGAGGAGGTCAGTATTACTAAAAACATTTAAGAGATGAGACGATTAACACACATTTTAGTATTATTTACATTACTGTTAACGGGTTTTGTATATGGACAACAAGATCCGCACTATACACAGTATATGTACAATCAAAACATTTTGAATCCGGCTTATGCTGGAAGCAGAGGGGATTTGAGTATAGGTATATTGGGACGTACGCAGTGGGTAGGGATAGATGGTGCACCGAAGACCCAGACGTTGAATGTTCACAGTTTAGTGGCAGGTGGCTTGGGTGTAGGCTTATCGGCCATACATGACAAGATAGGTCCTGTAGAGGAGAGCAATTTGTATTTGGATGTATCTTATACTTTAAAGACCGGAGAGAACAGTAGTTTGGCATTGGGATTAAAGGGAGGCTTTACCTTTATGAATGTAGGCTTGTTTAGTGAGACCGATGTGGTTGACCCAAATGACAGTGCCTTTGATGAGGATTACAGTGGGAACTATCCGAATATAGGAGCGGGTTTGTATTTTCATACGGATCGTTTTTATGCAGGGGTATCTGTTCCGGGCATCTTGGAGAACTACCAGTATGATGTAGACGGATTACTGTTTACCGATGTATCGGATAAGATGCACTGGTTTGGAACGTTGGGCTATGTATTTGATTTGAGTGAGAATTTGAAGTTGAAACCCTCAGCGATGGTCAAGATGGTCAAAGGCGCACCGATATCCTTGGATTTGAACGGAAGTTTGTTTATCAACAACATGTTTGAGGTAGGTTTATCCTGGAGAGAAGGAGACAGTATAGACGCTATCTTGGGCGTACAAGCAACACCGGATATCAGAATAGGATATGCCTATGACCACACGTTGACCAATTTGGGTCAGTACAACAGTGGCAGTCACGAATTGATGTTGTTGTTTGATTTGGACTTTTCAAAGAAACACATCAAGAGTCCTCGATATTTCTAATATAACCTAAAACTAGAGAAACAAGATGAAACGAATCATACTATTAGTAATGCTATTGGCGGTAGGTTATGTTTATGGACAGGAGAACTACCGAGTAAAGAATTTAGAGGTAAATACGAAGCTATCGGATTTTGGGCCGAGTTATTACCAAGGAGATGTGATATTTGCATCCAATGGATTGGATGGCAATAAGAGCAAGAAGAATTGGACCAATGGTCAACCCTATTTGGAATTGTACCGAGGTGCGAAGTCCACAGATGGAGAGATTATGGATCCCAAGCCATTTTCAGACCAATTGAACACGAAATACCACGAGAGTAATGCTGTGTTTACGGGAGACGGCAAGACGGTTTATTTTACGCGTAACAATTACTTCAACAATGAGTACGGCAAGGATACGATGGGCTGGAACAATTTGAAATTGTTCAGAGCAGATGTAGATGAGCAAGGCGCATGGAGTAATGTGATGCCTTTACCGTTTAATGACGACAATTATTCGGTAGGACATCCTGCTTTGTCACCCGATGGAAGAACCTTGTATTTTACCAGCGACATGCCGGGCAGTATGGGTCAAACGGATATCTTCAAATGCACGGTAGGATCGGATGGCAGCTATGGCGCACCGATGAACTTGGGCAGCCAAGTGAACACCTATGGCAAGGAGATGTTTCCCTATGTAACGCCAAGCGGCAAATTGTACTTTTCCAGTGATGGTAGAGGCGGCAATGGCGGTTTGGATGTATATGTGGTACCGACCAACAATACGAGTATTGCTCCCCAAAACGTAGGATCACCGATCAACTCAAGCAAAGACGACTTTTGCTTTATCATAGATGAAGCCAAACACAATGGATATTTTTCAAGTAACAGAGAAACGGGCAAGGGCGATGATGACATCTATTTCTTTGATGAGTTGAAATCACCCGACTTTACCTGTAATCAGGTAATAGCAGGAGTGGTGAGAGACAAAGGCAATGGAGCGTTATTACCGGGCTCATTGGTTACCTTGTACAAAGGCAGCCAAAAGGTGGAGAGTGTAATGGTAGGTAGCGATGCGAGATTTAGTTTTCCCAAGATGGACTGTGAGAGCAGTTATAGAGTAGTGGGCGAGAAGGAGATGTACAGTCAGGATGAGAAAACGGTAGCTACTACAGCACAGGCCGATTTGGAATTGGGCGTTGACCTACAGTTGGCATCCGATAAGAAAGCCATTGAAGAGGCAGAGTATTTGGATAAATGTCAATATGCACTAGACAACATCAACACGATTTATTTTGATTTGGACAAATACTACATCCGAGCAGATGCAGCGATTGAGTTGGAAAAAATAGTGAAAGTGATGAACAAATGTCAAGACATCAAAATCGAAGCCCGTTCACATACCGACTCCAGAGCCTCACATGCCTATAATGTGACTTTGAGTCAAAACAGAGCGCAATCTACGGTAGATTATATCGTATCGAGAGGCATCTTGAAAGACCGAATCACAGCCAAGGGCTTTGGAGAAACCCAACTGGTAAACAAATGTAAAGACGGTGTAGATTGTAGCGAAGGCGAACATCAAGTCAACCGTAGAACGGAATTTGTGATTGTGAGATAAAGAAGAATCTCATTGGATTTGGGATGGGTTACAATCAACCTTTCTAGATTTTATAACTAAAAAAACCCTCCTCATGGAATTAGTGTGAGGAGGTTTTTTTGTGATATAACTCATTATTGGCTCAATGGACATTTTTCAGGCTGAAGATTCTTTCTAGACCCAATATTTACAGGCTTTAAACAGAATCAAAGGTCATGAATATAGAACATGTATTCAATGTAGATGTTCCGTTGTCAAGAAAAATTAGGTGTAACGGACATATTTCAGACAGTAGTACTTGAATAATTTCCAAGGTATTATAACTTGACCTATTGAAAAAAACCACAGTCCTCAAATTGAATTTATTTGAGAATCTGTGGTTTATGATTGTTTAAAAAGGTTGATTCTATTTCACTACATCCACCCAAGTACCTTTAGATCGAGCAAAATACTCATTGTTGTACATCGCCTCTGCTTGAGCTCCATATCTATAATATTTACCTAGATAGGATGCATTTAAGTCCACCGTAAAGGTTTTGGATTTATTACTTCCCAAATCAAAGTAGAAATTCACTCTATCATCTCTGATGTCAATAAAATCGGCAAATTGAGCAGTCGTTGTGCCATATCCGGCAAAATCAGTGTTGATGATTTCCCATCCACTTGGGAAAATTTGTGTAAGAGCAACATTGTCTATAAAATTACCCGAAGTATTGGTTACGGTTACTTTGGCTTTAAAATCGGTTCCCTGCATCAGTTTGCTCACGTCAATTGGTTTGCCCTCAGGCGTTTCATAAGTTACCATCACATTGAGATTGCGATTGCTACTTACCTCTTCGCCTACCGGTAATTTACCACTGTACAATACCCTGATGAATATCACGGTACTGCCTTTGTTGGTAAAGTTGACTTTGTAGGAACCTTCAGCCAATTTGGTACTTCGTAAAGCGATGGCTTGTTGGGTTTTAACATTTTCAGATATGGAACTCAATTGATAGTGTACATCTATAGATTTACCACCGCCTTTTTCTACCATTTTAGCCATAGCCAATAACGAATAAGCTGTAGATTGGGTACTCATCCAATGGTCTGCACTCAATTCGCGTGCAATAGTTTTGGACATTTCTATATATTTTTTATCATTGATCAATAACAAAGTTTCCATAGCCATAGCACGATTTCTGTCAACCGAACCATAGGTGTAATAATCGTAAGTATTGGAAATTATTTCAATATTCGATTGATTGACGAGTTGTTTGGCTACTTCTTTTTGTCCAGCCAATGCATAAGCACCAGCCAACCTCCAACGACCTTCATTGGATATTTCGGCAAATTCTCTCAAGCGATTCATGGCTGCCAAATCGGGTTGACCGGCTAAAGCCAATGTATATAATCTATAGGCTTGTGCCAAATCGGTATTGTAACTTCTGTAGGTTGGTCTCCATGTTTTGGCTGCTTGTTTTTGATACTTCAACCAATTGGTTTTAAATGTCAAAGGTAACGCATATCCTTTTTTCTCGGCTTCCAACATAAAATGCCCTGCATAACTGGTTCCCCAATCATCTGCCGTACCATCACCACGCCAATATCCCAATCCTCCATCAGGGTTTTGGAACATGCCGAGTGCTTTGATTCCTTCTTTGATGTAATATTGGGTATTTTGTTTTTGTTGCGCTGTCATATCAAATAAGTCTGATAAGTACAATTGCGGGAATACACTCGAGGTCGTTTGTTCCACACAACCATGTGGATATTGAATCAAATATTGCAAACGACGATTGAAGTCCATTTGGGGGAATGTAGAGAACTCCATTTGAGCGGTATTGGTGCCGGGTTCCCCAAAAGTACTAAAGGTTACTTCTTGTGAGCTATTGGGTAATAATTCAATATCTATATATTTATTGGATATAGGGTTGGGGTTGACCACATCAATTTCTACTTCGTAGGAAGCTGTTTCCCCATTTCCTGAGGCTGTTACTTTAATTTTTCCTATACCCTTTGCTTTGCTGACGTCAAGTTCAAAATAGAGCATTTTTTCGTCAGGTTTATCAAAGGTCAAGGTTTGGGTAGTAGCACCCAATATATTGATCCCGTTTTCAGGAGTTACTTTGACCGTTACATTTTTCACCTTATTTTCCATGGCAAATACGGTAACCGGTAAAGTGACTTTTTCACTCGGAGATAATTTTCTAGGTAAGCTAGCCAATAACATCAAAGGTTTGCGTACCGGAGTGGTTTTATCAACACTGCCATAAGCGTTTTTGGAGTTGTCTCCGGCAATGACCATGGTTCGTACCGAACCCACGTAATTGGGCATATGAATGGTGTGGGAAGCTGTCTTTCCTTTTTCCAATCGGAATGGGCCGAGGTAGGTTACAACCGGTTTGAAACGATTGGCTTTTTTACCTTTTTTTGAAATGGCACCTTCATCACCACCAATACTGAATACTTGGTCAATACTACCGCCATACGCACCGATTACTTCGTCGTAAATGTCCCAAGTAGTGACTCCTAAGGCTTGTTTTTGATTGAATTCATCCCATACATTTGGGGTTTTGAAACGAGTAATATCTAGTAAACCTTCATCAACTACTGCCAAAGTATACGTCATGGCTTTGCCGTTTTTCTCTGAAACTTTGACTGTAAAATCTTCTTCCGGTTTCAATACTTCAGGCATGCTGATCTGAGGATTCAATCGCGTTTGTGGATCTTCCACCATGATAGGAATGACACCATATAAGCGAAGAGGTAAATCATTGGCCGTAATGGCATGTGGTTGTAAAAGAGAGATATTAATAAACACATTGGGCGACATGGCATTGGTAATGGGTACATCGACTTTGGTTTCGCCTTTTTTGGTTTTCACCCAACGCTGTTCAACTACACCACTTCCATTTTCGATACTGATTAAAGCCCTGCCTTCAGAACCCGATGGGAAAGATAGATGAGCGGTTTCGCCAACGTTGTATTTGGTTTTATCGGTAGCAAATACCAACATATTAGCCGATTGGTCATCACTTCCACCCGGACTTCTCCACCAATCGCGATAGAAGTAAGTAATGAGACCGGTTGCGTGTCCGCTTACCGGATCCGTAATACGAATGAGGTATCGGCCTCCTTTTTCATTGGGTATTTTAAGGGTAAAGGAAGCTTTACCGGTGCCATCGGTTTGAACGGTTTTGTCATAAGTTTGTTCGTGGTATTGGCTACTCACATAACTAGCTACATTGTCATAAGACGAACTCCACCACCATCGCCAATCAATTTTATAGACTTTGATTTCCAATCCTTTACGGGCAATGGCTTTACCTTCATCCGTAACCGAAACGATGCTAAAAGTTGTATTTTTATCGGTTGTATAAGAACCGTAATTGTCTATTTTGGCAGGTAACAATCCTACGAATGAACTGAAAGGAGCTACATTTTTAGAAAACACATCCATAGAAAAATCACCTCCGGGTTCAAAGGCACGCGTCATAAAAGTAGCTTTCAACATTCCCGGAGCCGATTGGGTAGCGGGAAGTGCTTTGACTATATTGGCTTTTCCTTCAGCATTGGCAGTGCCTTCATAGATGGTAATTTCATCTCCTTTGTATTCACGAGTTGGGTCTTCAAAAATATACTGCGAATAGCTTTTGAAGGCGGTTGCCATCGGCGTCAACTTCATTTTGACATCTACTTTGACATTTTTGGCAATAGCACCGTGTAACCAGGTAACTGCCAAAGTCCCTTTGATTCCATCTTTGGCTTTGATGACTTCACCTTTGTTAAAGTCAATATTGAGTTTGAATCTATTGGGTTTGACAGTAGCTATTTTCAATACTTGATTGAAGCTGGCTCCACCCACTTTTACGGTAGCAATCCAATTTCCTGTTGGAGCAGCCGCATTGGTAGGAACTATAAACTTATGGAATTTATCCATATCGTGAGCACTCACTTGTTTGTAGACCAATTGACCACGTGCATCTCTCAGTTCAAAGTTGACCGGATGACCTTTGGGAATAGGATTGGCCTTATCATTGAGTACAAACGTTAGGTGTAAGGTGTCTCCGGGTCTCCATACGCCTCTTTCTCCGTAGAGATAACCTTTGAGTCCTTTTTTCATTTCCTTTCCGGATACGTCAAATTTACTCAAGGAAAGCGAGTTCCCATCATTGATTTTGAGATAGGTTTTTTGGTCATTATACGAAGCGATGGCAAAATAGGCATTGGCGTCGGTTTTGAGTTCTGCCAATCCTTCACCATTGGTTTTTACCGATGCAATTTCTTGTTTTTGGAAATTGTACAGCGTCACTTTGGCGCCGGCTATGGGTTCGGTGGTGAGGATATCGGTGACTGTAAAATTGAAGTTGTGGTTTTGACCTCTTTTGACTATCAGACCTATATTGGATGCCAAGATATTGGACACTATAATTTTTTCTTCATTGTAGTAAGCACTATGACATGGATTTTCGCGTTGATTCCAGTTGTAGTTATATCGTTTGTAATTGTAAATAAGGTTATCCCAATATTGTTCTTCGCGTTCTTCCAAATCTTCAGCTTGTTCGGTAGTATAATCTTCTTCACTATCGTAATAGTAATCTTCTTCGTAGTATTCTTCTTCACTGTCTTCCTCATCGGAAGCTTCCACAGGCGTTTCGCAATTATAGATGACATCATCTTTGTCAAAACTCAATTCGACTCGATAAATGGCACCAGGTTCGGTTTTGATTAACTCTGCTAAGTCTATAGCATAGGCGGTCCATTTTCCGGTGTTTTGTTTTTCATCTTGAATCAATGTGATTTTCTTTTTAGCAACTCTACGGCCTACTTTACGGATGTTGTATGAATCACTTGAAGACAATTCGTTGTCTTGTAAAAATTGCAGAATGTTATTTTCAAATATTTTTACGACTCTTACCGTAACCGATTTGATATTAACTGCTTCAAAGTTGTAGGTTAGTTTTTTGGAATCGGGAAGGATAACGCCTTTGTTGATGGAACGAATTTCGGGTTTGAGTTGGGCAAACTCAACTGTTTCAACGTAATTTTCTTTCAATTTGATACCATCTTCGCTTTCAATTCCGGCAAAGATTTCGGTTTTGACATTGCCTTCGAGTGTGTTTTGCGGATATACTTTTAAAACATTGCCATCTACAGTAAAACGCAAGTTACCAGCCCCATCAATGGTGACCAAACCGTCAAAATTTTGAGTTTTCAATAAAGGATCCGAGAAGTTGACTTCGAGGTATTGTTCGGGTTTTTGCACCACATTTACGCCTAAAATGACAAATCGATTTTGACCGGGAATGATGATTTTTTGGGAACCTTTATTATCAATTCCGGCTTTTTTACCGTTCCAGGTTATTTCCACTTCCGAATCTTCCATAGGACGTTGGATGCTGTCAATAGTAAAATGGAAATCAGTATTAGAGTTTTCTTGCCATTTTACGGAAAGGATTTTCCCTTTTTGTTTAGCGATTAATACATTACCGCATTGGTCAACGCTCATGACATCGGCAGCACTTAGATTTCCTTCTAGGTATTGCCATTCCTTGGAATAAGACTGAATATTGCCTAGATTGATGGTGAAATTGGGTTCAATAGTCTTAAACTGGAATTGAAATTTTTTAAATTCCCGTGGAACTTTTTTAAATAACTTGTTGAGTTGGACTTTGACGGTATACTCCGTATTGGGTTTGAGATTTTTTTCGGGATAGATTTCGATGGTTCGATTGTCTTTGATGATGTATTGACCTTTTATAGCCGGACTGATGTTGACGATACCGCTTTTGAGTGCACCACCAATCTTCTGTGTAGTAATATCTTTGGAAAAGATAATTTGAATCGGAGCCGAAACCGATACACGTCCAGAGGTAGTATAAAAAATATACTCCCTGAATTTGTAGAGATTGTCATTGCCTGATGATTTGTTACAACCGATAATAGAAAGGGTAAGTAAGGCTAGGATTAGAATTTTTTTCATACAGAAGATTTGGAATTTTTTTAATAAACCCTTTCAGAGTTCAAAACTCTGAAAGGGTTGGTTTCAATACTACTATTCGTTACATTTTAGGTTTAGATTCTTTAAAATGTTTTATTCTTGGGTTTGTTTTTCTACGTAACCCTTTCAGAGTTTTGAACTCTAAAAGGGTTGGTTTCA
>Ga0209573_1003249_pt1 | contig 18338 bp, 13 predicted proteins | sample TNRBio252014_DNA_FD_185870 | JGI IMG/M metagenome (GOLD analysis project Ga0209573, IMG submission 185870) | Wastewater treatment Type I Accumulibacter community from EBPR Bioreactor in Madison, WI, USA - TNR Reactor_6/25/2014_ DNA (SPAdes)... | ecosystem: Engineered > Bioreactor > EBPR >...
CCGCTGTTCCCCCTCCGCTGTTCCCCATCCGCTGTTCCCCATCCGCTGTTCCCCATCCGCTGTTTCCCATCCGCTGTTCCCCATCCGCTGTTCCCATCCGTTGTTTCCCATCCGCTGTTCCCCATCCGTTGTTCCCCATCCGTTGTTCCCCATCCGTTGTTCCCCATCCGTTGTTCCCCATCCGTTGTTCCCCATCCGTTGTGGTATTCGTCCCCCTCCCCCGCCAATTTGCCAATTTCACGATTTATGGATTTACTACCTTCCAGCCCTTTGTGCGAGGTTACACCCATGAAAAGTCACCGCAAAACGCTTGCTGTACTGTTTACCCTGTCAATCCTGATGCTGATCCTGGCCGGCTGCGGCGGCGAGGAACCGCTGCCCACGGCGACGCCAACCAAAACTCCGCTGCCGGTGGCCGCGGCCGCTACGGCGACCCCGACCGCTACACCTGCGCCGCCTACCCCCACGCCAACAGCCACCGATACGCCGGCGCCTACGACCACGCCCACCGCCGAAGGCACGCCAACCCCGGAGCCGACCCCTACGCCGCTGGCCTTCCTGCAACCCACCCAGGACGACGTCAACACACGCAAGGGACCGGGCACCAACTATGGCCGGATCGGCCAGATCACGCGCGCCGATACGCTGGGCGTCTACGGCAAGAGCGCTGACGGCAACTGGTACAAGATCTGCTGCGTCAACGGCCAGGAGGCCTGGTTTGCCGCTCAGTATGCCCAGCTCAGCGGCGATATCGCCGCGATCCCCGTAGCCGAGGCGCCGCCGCTCAACGCCGAGACCCAGGCTGACAGCGCGCCGGCCATCGCCAGTAGCGGCGCCGGCAGTCCAGGCATCACGGGCATCACCTACATCGGCAACGTGGTGCCGGCCGTGGACAATCCGCCGCCCGGCAAATACTTCGGCTTGTGCGGCCTGCGCGAGAACCGCCCGGTGCGCGCGACCCCGCCGCCGCGCGACGTGTTGACAGGTGACACCAACCCGCTGACCGGGCTGCCCATCGACCCGGCGCGCTTGCAGCAGCGCATCTTCGTCGCCCGCTATGGCAACGAACCGGCCATCAACGCCTACTACGGCATCTCGGCGCCTGACCTGGTGTTCGAGGAATTGATGGACAGCCTCAACACCACCCGCTTCACCACGCTGTGGTTGGACGGCGATGCGCCCCAGATCGGCCCGATGCGCTCCTTCCGCAACACGACCATCCAACTGGCCCAGACATTCGACGCGCCCATGACCAGCAGCGGCGCGGTCGGCCCCAACCAGGTTTTCGCCTACGCGGCCGGCGTCGAAGACCTGGATGAGCGCTGTGTCGCGGGGATCTACTTCGACAATCCCGCCGGCGGCGGCTACCAGAACCGCGTGCTGACCAGCACTGACCGAATTCGCAACTTCCTGCAAAACAACGGCCTCAACACCGGCGTCAGAATCCAGCCGTTCACCTTTGACGAGACCCCGCCCAGCGGCGGCCGGCCGGCCAACCGCGTCGTGATCCCCTACATCAACCGCGGCTTCTACGAGGTGGAGTGGCGCTACGATCCAGCCACTGGCCGCTACGCCCGCTTCTCCGGCTCGCAGCGCAACCCGCTGATCGACGCCAACAACGGCCAGCAGGTGACGGCTGCCAACGTGGTGATCCTGGAAGCCAAGCACGACCGAACTGACCTGCTGGTGCTGGGCAGCTACACCGTGCATACCTACCTGGTCGGCCAGGAAGGTCCGGCCACCATCGTTCGCGACGGCGTGGCCATCGAGGGCCGCTGGCGCGTGCCCAACAAGTTCAGCGGCATGGAGCTGGTGGACGCGGCCGGCAATCCCATCCCGCTCAAGCCGGGCAACACCTGGTTCCAGATCGTGCCGCCAAACTATGGCGTAACCATCGTAGGATAGCACGCTGATAGTGTCGACGACACAAAAAACACGGCCCTTTCGGTGACAGACTCTGAAAGGGTCGGGTTCTATGCTACTGGAGGACGCTCTACGCGGCCGCCAGCGCGATGCAGTCAGCGATCAACGTCCTCAGATTGGGCTCGGTGAAGCTGATGCCCGGCGCTGGACGGCGGTTATGCTTGATGTCCGGCGGCTCGTGACGGTGATGGGGAAAAGTCGCAGCCAACTCCGCCACTTCTGCATGAGGCTCTGGGTCGTACCAGCGGATCTTCTCACCATTGCGATACACCGTATAGCTGTATCGCTGAATGCGTCTGCTCTTGAAATCCAGCACTTCGACGACCCGCACTTCTAAGCCGTTGCGAAGGTAAACTACGCCCTCTACGATGGCCGTCAGTGCACTGGTACTATAGAGCCGCAAGGTTGATCGCTCCACTTCGGCGTAATCTTGCGTCAGGCTGTACAACAAACGCTCGTATTCTGCTCGCGTCGGGAATGCCATTGCTCCCCGTCTCCTACGCTGGCGTGACACTCAAGACAGGTTCTGGAGGAGTAATCCTTATGACACCATGTTGGACTTGATCCCTGACTACCCGCAACCGTTCACGTGAAAGCCGCTGAAGATCCCTCTCCCTGTCCAGCTTGATCTCGTAGAACGCTGCCCAGATAGCGAAATCCTCGGTGTGTTCTCCATCATCCAACATGCCCTGAGCATATAGCTCAAAAAAATCGGCTGAACTTAGCCAGTAGCGGCGTTCATAACGCCGTGTGATTTCATCGGCAGCACGCAGATCGTCAAGGATTTCGGTAATCGTAACAGTTTTCATGATTGTCACCTCACAGCACTGATGAGTACAGCCCCATTGTACACGAATTCATGGACCTGCACAAACAGACCTGCCAGCCGTCTCTCACCCCTTCCACCTTTGCCCATCCTCCAGCCCCTCTGGTATAATCTCTTCCATGTCAACCTGTCGAATGAACTCACCCTGGTGCGGACGGGCCTGGCTGGCGATCTCCCTCTTGGTCGCCATCGGCCTGACCCTGCCAGCTATGACGCCCAAAGCGACCCACGCGCAAAGCCCGCGCCTGGTGCTGGCCTTCTACTACAACTGGTTCGACGAGAACACCTGGACGCCGGCCAAGGTGCCCGACTTCCCCACCCAGCCCTACGTCAGCCGCGATCCAGCCGTGATGGACCGTCACATCGCCCAGGCCCAGGCGGCGGGCATCGACGCCTTCGTTGTCAGTTGGTACGGACCGGGCGGCGGCAACCAGACCGAGGGCAACTTCGCCGCCATGCTGGACGTGGCCGCGGCGAAGGGCTTCAAGCTCGCGCTGGACGTGGAGGTCACCAGCCCCTTTGCCGGCGGCGGCACAGCCGGCACAGTCGAAATGCTGCGCCACGCCCTGGCGACCCACGCCAACCACCCGGCTTACCTGCGGGTGGACGGCAAGCCGGTCCTCTTCTTCTGGCGTCAGCAGCGCTACGGCGTGGACGCCTGGCGCTCAATCCGCGACCAGGTAGATCCTGGCCGCGGCAGCATCTGGATTGCCGAGGGCATCGACATGAGCTACCAGGCCGTGTTCGACGGCCATCATCTCTACTCGGTGACCTGGAACCCGCCCAGCGACGTCTTCTACACCGCCAGCAAGTTCAGCCGCTGGGTGCAGGCCGAGCGCGAGCGCTACGGCAGCCAGCGCTACTGGGTGGCCACGGTGATGCCCGGCTACAACGACCTGCGCACCGGTCGCGGCAACGCCTTCGCCCGCAGCCGCGAGGACGGCGCCTATTACGCGCAAACCTGGCAGGCGGCCATCGCCAGCAACCCCAACTGGGTGATCATTACCTCGTTCAACGAGTGGCCCGAGGGCACCTATATCGAACCTAGCCAGGCCTATGGCGACCGCTACCTGGGCCTGACGGCTGAATGGGCGGGGCGCTTCAAAAGCGGCGAGGGCCAGGTCTACACACCGCCTGCGCCCGCGGCGCCCAGCTCAGCCGCTACGGCTGTTCAGCCAGCGACGCCCCCCACCCCGGCGCCCACGCCCAGCTTCGCCGCGCTGCGCGTCGAGACGGCTGTGCTCAACCTACGCAGCGCGCCCAGCGCGCAGGCTTCGCTGTTGGGCCAGACATCGGCCAACACGATCTGGCGCGCGTTGGGCAAGCTGGGCGACGAAAGCTGGTGGCAGGTGTGCTGCATCAACCGCCAGCGCGCCTGGGTCAGCGGCCAGTGGGTGCAGCCAATCGGCCCAGCCGACGCCTTACGGCAAGTTCCAACTGTTGACCTGAACGCCACCAGCAGCGAGTGGCGCAGTGTCACCGTGGAGTGATCTCGCTGCCACTGTCCACCAGGAGGCTCTCTTGCTCAACACCACCCCAACCCTTTACGACGACGTCGCCGAGGTCCTCATCAGCGAGGAACAGGTCCAGCGGAAGGTTGCCGAGATTGGCGCGCGCATCTGCGCCGACTTTGCCGGCGAGCAGATTCTGATCGTTGCCGTGCTCAAGGGCGCGCTGCTCTTCCTGGCCGATCTGATTCGCCACATCGACTTGCCTTTGGCCATCGACTTCCTGGCCGTCTCCAGCTACGGCGCCGGCACCGAGAGCAGCGGTGTGGTGCGCATCCTCAAGGACCTGGACGAGACCATCGAGCACCAAAACGTGATCATCGTCGAGGACATCGTCGACTCGGGCCGCACGCTGGACTATTTGCTGCGCATGCTGCGCCAGCGCAACCCGGCCACGCTGCACGTCTGTACGCTGTTGGACAAGCGCGAGCGGCGCGAGATCGATGTGCCCATCGACTACGTGGGCTTCGAGGTACCCGATGCCTTCGTGGTTGGCTACGGCCTGGACTACGCAGAGCACTACCGCCAACTGCCCTTCATCGGCGTGCTGAAGCCGGAGATCTACGCGTAACAGCGTCGAACTGGCCCTGGTTCCGGGTAGCGCAATCCGCTGGATTGCGGCTGAACAATCGGGCCATGACGGTCGCCCTTCATCAGCCGTAACAGCGACGACCTGCTCAACAGAGTTATGTCTACCGCTCTGCTAGCGCCGCAGCGACAGCAAACTACAGCAAGGACCGTCCTGCTGTGGTTGCAGCGCGGGCTGGCAGTGCTGGCCCTGGTTTGCATCGCTCTGGCTCTGGCTGCCCGCCCAGCCTCGGCTGCCCCTGGCCCGCCGCCGCGCCACGTCGTTCAGCCCGGCGACACGCTGACCACCATCGCCCAGCAGTATGGCAGCAGCGCCGACGCTATCATGGCTGCCAACGCACTGGCCGACCCCGACCGCATCGAGGTGGGCCAGGTGCTGGCAGCGCCCGCGGCCAGCGCTCCGCTGCTGCGCGTCGAGGCGCAGCCGCGCGACACCATCGCCAGCCTGGCGCGGCGCTTCCATGTCCAGCCGGCCGAGGTGCAGGCCATCAACCAGCTTGGGCCAGGGCAGCGGCTGGCGCCAGGCCAGGACCTGCTGCTGCCGGCCCCGCCTGGCCAGCCCTCGCCCGCCCTGCCGCCCGGCCCGATACGCAATATCACGCTCACGCCCAACGTGGTGCGCCAGGGCGAGACGGCCAGCGTGCGCATCGAGATCGACGCCAGCCAGCCGCTCAGCCTGAGCCTGGCGCTGGGACCACAGACGACGCCGCTGCGGGAGGTGGACAATGGCGCAATGGTTGGTCTGGTGGTGGTGCATGCGTTGACCGAGCCGGGCTACGTGTGGCTGGACCTGGCCTGGCAGGCAGCCGGCGAGTCGCACAGCCGTACGATCCGCTGGCCCATCCAGGTGGTGGACGCCGGCTACCCCACCTTCGACATCGTATTACCGCCGGACAAGGGCGATCTTCTAGCGCCCGATTTAGTGCAGGCCGAGCTGGAACGCATGACTGCGCTATGGAGCGTCCAGTCCACGCCGCCCCAGTGGCGCCGGCGGTTCCAGCGCCCCATAGCCGATGAGTTCCTCACCAGCGCGCCCTTCGGCCAGCGTCGCTCCTACAACGGTGGCCCGGTCAGCGGCTTCCACGCCGGACAGGACTTTGCGGCGCCCGAAGGCGTCCCGGTCGTGGCGCCCGCGTCCGGCGCAGTCGTCCTGGCCGAGCCGTTGCTGGTGCGCGGCAACGCGGTGCTGATCGACCACGGCGGCGGGGTTTTCAGCGGCTACTGGCACCTGGTTGATATCGCCGTCAGCGCTGGCCAGCCTGTGCAGCCGGGCGACCTGCTGGGCCACGTCGGCACCACCGGTCTGAGCACTGGCAACCATCTGCACTGGGAGCTGCGGGTCAACGGCTTTGCGGCCGATCCGATGCAGTGGCTCACCACCCGTTTTTCCTCCCAGTGACCGCTCAGGTGTACCATGCCTTCCATTCTCCCTGGCAAAGCAGCCAGCAAGGTCAACAAAATTGGCGTGCTGACAGCAGGCGGCGACTGTCCTGGCCTCAACGCGGTGATTCGGGCCGTGGTCAAATCAGCCGCGGTGGAGCATGGCTGGCAGGTTCTCGGCATTCGTGACGGTTTCGAGGGGCTGATCAGCGGCGATGAAGCGATCGTGCCGCTGACGCTGGACTCGGTCAACGGCATCCTGGCGCGCGGCGGAACAATTCTGGGCGCGGCCAGCCGCGCCAATCCCTTCCTCTACACCAAGCGCCAACAGGGCAATCGAGTCTCCATCGATGTGACCCCACGTGTGCTGGAACGTATCAACGAGCTGGAGTTGGACGCGGTGGTGGTGATCGGCGGCGACGGCACCATGCGCATCGCACGCGAGCTACACGAGATGGGCGCGCCGTTGGTGGGCGTGCCAAAGACCATCGACAACGACGTAGAGGGCACCGAATACACTTTCGGCTTCGACACGGCCGTCAGCGTGGCTACCGAGGCCATCGACCGGTTGCGCACCACGGCCGAGAGCCATCACCGCGCGATGATCGTCGAGGTGATGGGCCGGCAGGCCGGCTGGATTGCGCTGCACAGCGGCGTGGCCGGCGGCGCCGACGTCGTGCTGATTCCCGAAAAACCATTTGACCTGGAGATCATCTACCGCCGATTGCAGCACAGCTTCGCGGCCGTGCAGCGCTCAGCCATCGTGGTGGTGGCTGAGGGCGCCCACACGCAGGGCGGCAGCCCGATCTTTCGCCGCCGGCCGGGCAGCCTGGACAAGCAGCGGCTGGGCGGCATCGGCGAGCACCTGGCGCAGTTGCTGCAAGAACGCCAGGAACAGGATGTGGCCGCGGCGGAGCTGGATTGGGACATCCGCGTCACGGTGCTGGGCCACGTACAGCGTGGCGGCACACCCAGCAGCACCGACCGCGTGCTGGCTACCCGCTTCGGCACGGCCGCAGTGCGGCTGATCGCCCGCGGCAAGCTGGGCCGCATGGTAGCGCTGCGCGGCTCGGTGCTGACCGATCTGCCCCTCTCCCGCGTGGCACGTGTTGCGCGCACCGTCCCGCTGAACTGCGATTTGCTGTTGACGGCCCAGGAGCTGGGCATTTGCCTGGGCTAACGGCCTCGCCGCCTCGTAGGTCCGGCTACCAGCCGGACGGCGCGGCGCGGGCGTCACGTTGGTAACGTGACCTACGGGATAAAGCGTCACGTTGGTAACGTGACCTACGGGATAAAGCCGCCTCGTAGGTCCGGCTACCAGCCTGACGGCGCGGCGCAGGCGCCACGTTGGTAACGTGAACTACGGGATAAAGCGTCACGTTGGTAACGTGACCTACGGGATAAAGCCGCCTCGTAGGTCCGGCTACCAGCCGGACGGCGCGGCGCAGGCGCCACGTTGGTAACGTGACCTACGGGATAAAAGCAGGCGTCACGTTGGTAACGTGACCTACGGGGAAAAAACAGCGGCTGGCCCTATGGCCAGCCGCTGTTTTGCATTCCAATACGCTGTGTTGCGCCAGGGATCTAGTCGTCCTTGCGGCGTTCGGTGATGATTTCAACCGTAGAAGGGCCTTCGCCGCCTTCTTCCTCGTCGTCGGCATGAGCAGCCGCGCGCGACAGGTTCATGGCGATCAGCGGCTCATCGCTGTAGTCGGCGGCCAAGGCGACGCCTGCCGGCAGCTGCAAATCGCGCGCATAGATGCGGTCGGTGACCTCAGCCAGACCGGACACATCGACCTCGATGAACTGGGGCAGATCGTCGGGCAGACAGGTGATCTCCACGCTGTCAACGTTCTGCAACAGGACTGCGCCCAGATCGATAGCCGGGGCCGTGCCCACCACGTGCAGCGGCACAGCCATGGTGATCTTCTGGCCCACCGCCACGCGGGCGAAGTCCACATGCAGCAGGTTGCGGCGCACCGGATGACGCTGCACCTCACGAATCAGCGCACGCGTTTTGGGAAAATCAGGGCCCACCAGGTTGAGCAAATGCGACGCGGCGCCCTTGATCAACATACGATCCAGGTCGCGTTCCACCAGTTGCAGTTGTTTGGTCGGCTCAGACCCGCCGTAGATCACAGCAGGAACGTAGCCCTCCGAACGCAGGCGGCGGGGCTTGGGGCCAGAACTGGCGCGCCTCTCAACTTGCAGCGTAAAATCCTCCATGTGAAAACCTCTCTTTTTCCTTCTCTCGCCCGGCCACCGTGCAGCAAGGGGCATTGGGTCGTTAGAGTTGTGTTTGGGTTGCGCCGGTGTCCAGCGCGGCTGGCCCGCTCCCATCTGAACACCAGGGTGCGGGCCAGTCAAGCTATTCTAGCCCAAGTCGCATGATTCGTCAAAACGCTGCGGGCTGTGGTAGGATTCTGCCCCGATGAGCAAGTGGCTGGCCCTTTTACTGCTGGGAATTGCGCTGTTGGCCGGAGCAACCGGACTGGCATGGGCGCAACGTGCGGCCGCGTCCTGGCCTGCCGGCCAGACGCCGGCCATGCTGGCCCGTCCAGCGCAGCCGCTGGGGGTCAACGTGGCCCTGGAGCGCTATGACGCCCAGCAGCGGGCTGAGGCGCTGGACGCCATCGCGGCGGCTGGCTTCAGTTGGATTCGCCAGCGCTTTCCGTGGGACCTGATCGAGCCATCGCCTGGCGTCTACGACTGGGCGCCGTGGGACCAGATTGTGGCGGACGCCGCTGCCCGCGGGCTGGAACTGGTCGCCGTGCTCGATGGCTCACCCGCCTGGGCCAGGCCGCCGCAGGACGCAGCCAACCCGCTGGCGCCGCCGACCAGCCGCGCTGACTTCGGCCGCTTCGCCGCCGCCTTCGGCCGGCGCTACGGGGCCACCTTGCATTTCTATCAGATCTGGGACGAGCCCAACATCGCGCCGCACTGGGGCAGCCGTTATGTCGATGCGATTGGCTACGCCAGCCTGCTGCGCGAGGGCGCCGTGCAACTGCGCAGCGCCGACCCCGACGCGCGCGTCATGCTGGCCGCGCTGGCGCCCACCGTCGAGCCGGGCGGGCTGAACCACAGCGACCTGGCCTACCTGGACGCGCTCTATGCGGCCGGCGCTGCGCCCTGGTTCGACGCCGCGGCGGCCCAACCCTACGGCTTCGACCGGCCGCCCGACGACCCGCCCGCGGCGGATGTGCTCAATTTCCGGCGGGCCGAGCTGCTGCGCCAGGTGATGGTGCGGCGCGGCGACGGCGCGACGCCCCTGTGGCTGACGGCGTTCGGCTGGCACAGCGGGGCAGGCGGCGTTGCTAGTCCCTGGCAGAGCGTAGCGCCCGACACCCAGGCGACCTGGGCTGTGGACGCGCTGGAGTGGGCGCGCCAGCATTGGGACTGGGCCGCTGGACTGGCCTGGGCGACGTGGCAGCCGCCGCAGCCGGCCGGCGCTGCGCGCTGGGGCTTCGCACTGGCGGCCCCCGACGGCCAGACCAGTTCGACGCTGGATGCCCTAAGCAGTTGGGCGCAGGCGACGCATCCGCTGGGGCCTGGTACCTGGCCGCCCAACGCGCCAGCCGTGCAAGCTGAGGGCGGCTGGCGGGTGTTGAGCCAGGCGGCCGACCCGCCGCACGCCGCCGCACAGGGCAACAACCGTCTGCGCGTCCCCTTCGAAGGCACGACGCTGGCGTTGGACGTGCAGCGCGGGCCGTACTGGGGCTATTTCGACGTCGCCATCGACGACGAGCCGGCCAACGCCCTGCCCACAGACGGCAACGGCAGGGCCAGCCTGCTGCTGCACGATCCGCTGGGGCAACAGGCCACGGTCATAGTGGCCCGCAACCTGGCCGCCGGCCCGCACGTGGCCGAAATCAGCGCAACAGGCGGCTGGGAGCAGTGGCCGCTGCTGGCCGTGCGCGTCGCTAACAATCCCCCGCCGCGTTGGCCCGGCTGGCTGGTGTGGGTGCTGGGTCTGAGCGGCCTCGTGCTGACAGGCGCAGGCGTAGTGGGCCTTGGCCGGCAGCGCTCAGCAGCCCAGGCCAGCGCGCCGCACGCTGCCGGCTTGGTCTTCGCTGCGGCAGAGAGAGCCACACCAGCCGTGCGCTATGGCTTGTTGCTGGCGGTGACCGTGGGCGTGTTGCTGGCTCCGGGCGCGCTGCAACTGGTCCCGCTGGCTTTGCTCTTCGCGTTGTTCGTGGTCTGGCCTGGAGCCGGATTGGCCCTGCTGGCCGGGACGACGCCGCTGTTCTTGCTGATGACGCCCATCATGGGACGGATGGTGAGCCCGGCCGAGGCGACCGTTTGGCTGCTGGCTGTGGCCATGACAGTGCGCTGGCTGGGAGAGCGAGTGGCTGCGGGTTTGGCGGGATCGACGACGGCACCCAGACCGGCCCGAGCAGGCTGGACGCCGTTGGACTGGCCCGTGCTGGCGCTGCTCCTCGTGACACTTGCCTCGCTGGCGGCGGCCGACAACCTGGGCGTGGCCCTGCGCGAGTTGCGCACTGTAATTGTGGCTGGCGTGTTGGCCTACTGGCTGGTGCGGCTGACGCCGGCCGGCCGGGATGGCCGGTTCGATCCCTGGCCGCTGGTCTGGGGGTTGGGCATCGGCGCGGCTGTCGTGGCGGGATGGGGCATCGCCCAGGCCGTGGGCGGCGTGGGGCTGATCGGCGCAGAGGGCGTGTGGCGGGTGCGCGGGCCCTACGGCTCGCCCAACAACCTGGCGCTTTACCTGGGCCACGTCCTGCCCATTCTACTGGCTCTGACCCTGTTCGGCGAAAGCCGCTGGCGGCGGCTGGGCGCGGGCCTGCTGGCTACGCTGATCTTCCTGAGCCTTGTCTTGACCTTCAGCAAGGGCGCGCTGCTGCTGGGCCTGCCGGCTGGCCTGCTGGCGCTGGGCTTCATGGCGGGTGGGCGCTGGCGCTGGGTGGCGCTGGGCCTGCTGGCGGTGGGTGGACTGGCGCTGCTGCCGCTGTTCGGCACGGAGCGCTTCGCCGGTTTGTTCGACCTGCAAGGCGGCACCAGCTTCTTCCGGCTACAGCTCTGGCGCGGCGCATGGAACATGGTGCAGGAGCACCCTTGGCTGGGTGTGGGGCTGGACAACTTTCTCTATGCCTACCGCACCCGCTATGCGCTGCCGACAGCCTGGCAGGAGTTGAACCTGAGCCATCCCCATACCATTGTGCTGGATTTCTGGACCCGGCTGGGCTTTCTGGGGCTAGCGGTTGGCGTTTGGCTATTCACTGCCGCCATTTGGCAGAACTGGCAGGCGCTCAAACGCGCTGAAGGCGACCGCTGGGCGCTGCTGCTGGGCCTGCTGGCCTCGCTGGCCGCCACGCTGGCGCATGGACTGATCGATAATTCAGTGTTCCTGGTCGATCTGATGCTGCTGTTCATGTTGAGCATCGGGCTGATTGCACGGCTGGGCCAGGAACTCATGGGAACTGAAAGAAACTAGAGGAACTGATGCGTATTCTGATCACCGGCGGCGCCGGCTTTATCGGCTCTCATCTATGCGACCGGCTGTTGGCCGACGGCCATACGGTCATCGCGATGGACAATCTGATCACCGGCAACACGGACAACATCGCCCACCTGGCCGGCAACCGCAGCTTCACCTTCATCTATCAGGACGTGACCGACTACATCTACGTCGAGGGAGCGGTCGACGCGGTGTTGCACTTTGCCTCACCGGCCAGCCCGGTGGACTACCTCAACTACCCGATCCAGACGCTCAAGGTCGGCGCGCTGGGTACCCACAAAGCGCTGGGGCTAGCCAAGGCCAAGAACGCCCGCCTGCTGCTGGCGTCAACTTCAGAAGTATACGGCGATCCGCTGGTCCACCCCCAAACCGAGGACTATTGGGGCAATGTCAATCCCATCGGCCCGCGCGGGGTTTATGACGAAGCCAAGCGCTTTGCCGAAGCGATGACCATGGCCTACCAGCGCTACCACGGCCTGGAGACGCGCATCGTGCGCATCTTCAACACCTACGGCCCGCGCATGCGCATCAACGACGGCCGCGTCGTGCCCAACTTCATCTTCCAGGCGCTACACGGCCAGCCGCTGACGATCTACGGCGAGGGCAATCAGACCCGCAGCTTCTGCTACGTCAGCGATCTGGTGGAGGGGCTGGTGCGGCTGCTCCACTCGGACGAACCGGGTCCGGTCAACATTGGCAACCCGGTCGAGATGACCATCGTGCAGTTTGCCGAGGCGATCAACCAGTTGACCGGCAATACGGCCGGCATCGTGCGCCAACCGCTGCCGGTGGACGATCCCAAGCAACGACGCCCTGATATCAGCAAAGCGCGGCGCGTGCTGCAAGGCTGGGCGCCGGTGGTGCCGCTGGAACAGGGCCTGGCAGCCACGGTGGCTGATTTTCGCAGGCGATTGGGAATGGTTTGACGCTGACCAGGACGTTCAAACTTCGACACGCGGCAGAACCACGGTAAACGTGCTGCCCTGGTCGACGCCTGGGCTGGCGGCGCTGACGCTGCCGCCATAGCTCTCCACCAGCTCTTTGACCAAGGCCAGACCCAGACCTGTGCCGCCGTAGGCGCGTCGCCGAGAGCTGTCCACCTGGAAGAAGCGGTCGAAGATACGGTCTTGTAGCTGCGGGGGGATGCCAATGCCTGTGTCGGCCGTTTCCAGGTAGACGTATCGATCGGCCTCCCAAAGACGCACGCTGACCCTGCCGCCGGCTGGCGTAAACTTCAGCGCGTTGCTCAACAGGTTGTCAACGATGCGACGTAAGTGGTCGGTACGCGCCATGACACGACACGAGCCGCCAGCGGCGCGCAGATCGGCGTCAAGAGAAACACGATTCTTGGCTGCCAGAAACTGGAAAGCGGCTGCACTATCCTGAACTATTTCGACAAGGGAGAAGGCTGTCAAGGGTGTCCTGGCTGCGCGCACTTCCAGCATGGACAAGATGTCGGCCACCAACTCGCCCAGCGCCTCGGAGTTGCGCATGATGACTTGCAGCGCTTCTTGCTGCTCAACGTCAACCGCCCCCAGTTCTCCTGACAATAGAAACTCCGCGTAGCCTTGGATCATGGTTAATGGCGTGCGCAATTCGTGAGAGACATTCTGCATGAACTGGTCTTTGAGTTCGTCTAACTCCTTGAGTTGTTCATAGGCATGGGCCAGGTCTTCGGCGCGGTGTTGGGCATCGGCGTACAGGCGGGCGTTCTGGATTGCGTTGGCCAACTGGTCGGACATGATCTGGAAGCCGATGACATCCTGCGAGGAGAACGCACTCGACCGTTGGCTCTGCGCACTCAACACGCCAATGACCTTGTTATGGGTGATCAGCGGCAGCACGATCTCCGATTGGGTGTCGGAGAGCCAAGAAGGACTAGCGGCGCTAGTCTCGCCGCCGCGAGCCATCACCAGCACGTACTGTCTGGTTGCAAGACACTTCCCTACCGTAGAAGCGCCGTTAGCCTTCAGCCTGTGGCGCGCGGACAGGCGCAATCGTCCCTCCAGCCCTGTGGCGGCGCGCAGTTCTGCATGGCGAGCGTCTTCGTCCAGAAGGTAGATGGCCACGTAGTCCAGACCGAATCGCTCCCCAATCAAGTCAACGGCAGTGGCCAGCAAGGTTCCCAATTCCAGAGTGGAGATGGCCGTCCTGGCAACTTCGGCGGCCGTTTCCAATTGTAAGGTATAGCGATGTAACGCCTGTTGCAGCGCCGAGCGAATGTGCTCTTGCTCCTCCAGCACATTGGCTTCTCGTTGGTAAAAGTAGCCTCGGACCACAAACTGATAATACTCGTCAACCCGCTCCAGGCATTCAAGTAACAGGTCCTCAGGCAGACGCGAGGTACAAAATCGGCGTAGAATGTGGCCAATGAGAAGAACTGCCCCATCACCAACGCCGCTGTCACATAGATATTTGCCGTGGCGTTGGGCCCCCTCTCCATCCAGGCTGGCAAGGAAATCGAAGAAGGCTTGCGCTTGAGCGTCCGCCACACTTCGCAGGTCAGATGGACGCAGGTAAGCGCGACTCCTAAACAGTGCCTCTCGCAGGTTACTCAGGAACAGCGCTGTCAATTCAGTTACATATGCGCCAATCTCGTCATGGTAGGTCAAGACGACAACGCCTATAGTAAACAATTCAGGCCAGAACCAGCCCTGATACACCGCCTCGATAGCGTCTCAGTGCTCTTGAGCCATTGGCGCATCACTTGACTAAGTAGGCGCCATATCCGGCGCCAGCCGAGCCGAACATATCAAGATCCATATCGGACATCTCACTTTGATCCAGACCATGCCACTCGAGTAGCGCCAGAAGACCTTTGGCGTCGACGCGCCATGGTTTCAGAAGCTCGACGAACTCTTCTCGTGTCCGTACGTGCGCCGGTGTTCCCATTTTAGCATAGGTATCCAGGATCTTGATGCCGGCGGGATTGTCTCTGTTAAGACCCGCACCTTGAAGGTTGAAGGCCCAACAACCTTGATCACCGACCCATTCATGTAAATAGCTTGCCGCATGCCGAATGTCGTCATCTGTGAGAAAGAGCGCTACTCCCCAATAGACAATGGCGACATTACGCCTTCCCTTGAGGATCTCCTGGACTTCGGGACGATTCAGGAGCTCCTCAGGTCGCCGGGCATCGGCCTCAAAAAAGTGTACATTGGGTGTGTCGCCCAGAATCTCCCTGGCGTATTGAACTACTACGGGGTCATAGTCCGAGTAAATGACGGTAGTCCCATCAGGTACCACCACGTGAAGATTGTCTTGGGTAGGCAGCCCGGAAGCAAAATCGATAATGACATCGTAGCCGCGAACCGTGGTCAGTTCATGAGCAACATCCTGTAAACACCATCGCTGCAATCGAACGAACTTCGTGACGAACGGTGCGAGATTCGCAATGTACTCCGCAGCTCTGCGATCAACTTCGAAGTTATGATGACCACCAAGCAAATAATCATAGACTCGCCCGGCACTGGGAACGCTGGCGTCGACGATGCTCTCTTTTGACATGGGTAGCTCTCCGGTGAAGGTTACAGAATTGGGCTCAATGAAGCCAAGAATGGCAATAATTCTAGCACACTATTGCATCAGACACAAGTAACCCGTTTGCTGCGCAGTCGCAGCGCTCTGTCACCCGCGACCTGATGAGTTCGCACGCCCACGTGCGAAGCGCTGGCATCTTGAACCGCCAACGCGCTGGAGCGCTATCGTCTTTCGGGGTTTTCCAGCCCCTGGAGTATAATTCTTTCTCGTCGCCAGGCTGCTGCGGCGTGTTTTTTCTGATTTGACGCCAAAGCCTGGCCCCGTTTGCGCCTTGGAACGCCCACAGCGGCCCTGCGTTGGATGCCTGCGCATGGGAAGCGCCCAATAATCGTTCAGAAACAAGTTGGTGCTCTGGCCGGTCTTTGCGCAGCACCCCGCAGGCCCGCCGCAGCGGGCCTGGCAGAGCCAGCCCGCCCTGTGTTTTTTGGACAGGTACTCATTTGTTGGATAGATCGCAACGAGAACTATGGAACTAGACCACATTCGCAATTTTTGTATTATCGCTCACATCGACCACGGCAAAAGCACCTTGGCCGATCGCCTGCTGCAGGTCACCGGAACCATCTCCGACCGTGAGATGAAGGAGCAGGTTCTGGACAGCATGGACCTGGAGCGAGAGAAGGGCGTGACCATCAAGGCCTCAGCCGTGCGCATGGCCTACACAGCCGACAACGGCCAAAGCTATGAGATTAACCTGATCGATACTCCCGGCCACGTCGACTTTTCCTATGAGGTCAGCCGCGCCTTGCAGGCCTGCGAGGGCGCGCTGTTGGTGGTTGACGCCACCCAGGGCGTCGAGGCGCAGACGCTGGCCAACCTCTATCTGGCCATGGGCGCCGACCTGGAAATCATCCCGGTCGTCAACAAGATTGACCTGATCGCTGCCCAGCCTGACGACGTGGCCCAAGAGCTGGAAGATCTGATCGGTACGCCGGCCGAGGATATCGTGCGGGTCTCGGCCAAGGACGGCACCAACGTGCGCGCCGTGCTGGAGGCGGTGATCAAGCACGTGCCGCCGCCGCATGGCAGCCGCCACCAGCCCTTGCGCGCGCTGATCTTCGACAGCCACTACGACTCATACAAAGGGGTGATCGCCTACCTGCGCGTCATCGACGGCGCGTTGGACGGGTCGCGGCCGCTGCGGCTGATGTCCAGTGGTATGCGACTGGAGCCGCTGGAGATTGGCGTCTTTGCGCCGCGCATGACTCCCGTTGGCCGGCTGGAGGCGGGCGAGGTGGGCTACGTGGCGACCGGGCTGAAAACTGTGCGCGACCTGGCCGTGGGCGATACGATCACATGGTTAGATGAGCCAGCCAGCCAACCGCTGCCCGGCTATCAGCCGATGAAGCCGATGGTCTTTGCCGGCCTCTACCCCAGCGATGCCGAGGATTACGCGCTGCTGCGTGACGCCCTGGAGAAGCTGCAACTGAACGATGCATCGCTGGTGTATGAGCCAGAGACCAGCCAGGCGCTAGGCTTTGGCTTTCGCTGCGGCTTCCTGGGGCTGTTCCATATGGAGATCATCCAGGAACGGCTGGAGCGCGAGTATGACCTGGACATGATCTTCACCGCCCCCAGCGTGGAGTACGAAGTGACCAAGACCGACGGCACAGAGATCGTCGTGGACAGCCCGGCCGATCTGCCTGAGCCGAACCACATCAGCGAAATTCGTGAGCCGTGGGTGCGCATCGAGGTCTTCACCCCCACCGAGTACATCGGCGCCGTGATGGACATGGTGACCAGCAAGCGCGGCGAGTTCATGGCCCAGGAATACCTGGATCAGCGCCGTGTGCTGCTCAGCTACAAGATGCCGTTGACCGAAATCCTGACCGAGTTCTATAACGAGCTCAAGGCCCGCACGAGGGGCTACGCCAGCCTGGACTACCACTTCGACGAGTACCGGCCGGCCGATATGGTCAAGCTGGACGTGCTTGTCAACGAGCAACCGGTGGATGCGCTGAGCGTCATCGTCCACCGCGGCGACGCCTATCGCAAGGGCCAGCGTCTGGTCACCAAGATGAAAGAGGTCATCCCGCGCCAGCTCTTCGCGGTGCCCATCCAGGCCGCCGTCGGCAACAAGGTGATCAGCCGCGCCAACGTCCAGGCCATGCGCAAGGACGTGCTGGCCAAATGCTACGGCGGCGACATCACCCGTAAGCGCAAGCTGCTGGAAAAGCAAAAGAAGGGCAAGAAGCGCATGAAGATGGTGGGCAGCGTCGAGATCCCGCAAGAGGCGTTCATGTCGGTGCTGCGCCTGGACGAGGACTGACGCCACGCTTGACGTTGAGACTAGAGCAGTCATTTCTCGGAAGAAATGACTGCTCTAGTCGGCGCTGTGCTGCAAGGCTGCCAGATAGGCCCGGTGGGTGCGCTCCTGAACCTCCAGCAGCATTCGCGCTTGGCCGTCCATGAACCCTTCTAGCAGCGCGTTGCAGAAGGCGCCGGCCACTTCGGGCAGATCCGTCAGAGGATTGGACCGCAGCCTGGCTGCACGGCGCACAGCTTCGGCCATCTCCAGCGCCGAGCGTGTGCCGATGCCTTCGCGAGCTAGCGCTTTGCCGTAGTCCAGCGCCGCTGCCTGATCCCCATGCTCGAAATAAGCAAAGAACTGCTGCGCCATCTGGCCGGCCAGCTCGTTGACCCGTCGCGGCGCCACGCTCAAGCGACTGGAGAAGAGCGTCGAGCGCAGCGCCCTGGCAATCTCCGCCGCCAGGCTGGTCTGGTCGAAAGACAGCGTCTGCGTAGTTGGCTGTGACATTTCTTCTGGCATCGCTATCCTTCCTGGTTTGCAGGTATAAGGTGGTGTTGGGGTAACTACTCAGCCATAGGTGCCGGGCACTTGAATCTGCGCCTACAACGTTGTCTGCCGAGCCAATCTGAGCCGTCCATGGGCTGCGCAAGTGCCCGGCACCTGGGTAGTAACGTGTTGGGTTTATAACATAGGCTGGGCATGACTCCAAACCACGGCACCGCCCCGGTTCGGCTGGCTGAACTGCTCAAACGGCACGGCTTGCATCTGAAGAAAGGACTGGGGCAAAATTTCCTGGCCGATGCGGTCCATCTGGACCGTATCGTGGCCGCGGCTGAGCTGACACCG
>Ga0209573_1003250_pt1 | contig 18327 bp, 17 predicted proteins | sample TNRBio252014_DNA_FD_185870 | JGI IMG/M metagenome (GOLD analysis project Ga0209573, IMG submission 185870) | Wastewater treatment Type I Accumulibacter community from EBPR Bioreactor in Madison, WI, USA - TNR Reactor_6/25/2014_ DNA (SPAdes)... | ecosystem: Engineered > Bioreactor > EBPR >...
CGGGGTGCTGGGTGCGCTGGACGCCGCCACGCGGGCGGAACTGCTGGGCCTGTTCCCGGCGCTGGCGAGTGGCGAGGGCTATGCCGCGGCGCGCGCCGTGCTGTCGAGCGCCGAAGCGCGGGCGCTGTTGGCGGCCTGAGGGATTTGTGATCGCAAGGACAAGGGGCTGCCCGTCGGGGCGGCCCCTTTGTCATGCCGGGGGCGAGAGGGTCGCGCGGTCAGGCGAGCAGGTCGCGCACCATCGGGATGACCTGCTGGCCGTAAAGCCGCAGGCAGTCCATCGACTGCGCATGCGGCACCGGGCCGGTGGTGTATTTCAGATCGAAGCGCTGCACGCCAAGGCCCTTGACCGCGCGGGCGATCTTGCGCGCGACGGTCTCAGGCGCGCCGACAAAGAGCGCGCCGTGCTCGACCTCGGCCAGATAGCGCTCCTTGGTGGCGGGGGGCCAGCCGCGCTCGCGACCGATGCGGCCGAACATCTGCTGGTAATGCGGCCAGAGCGCCTCGCGCGCGGCCTCGTCCGTGGCGGCGACGAAGCCGGGCGAGTGGATGCCGATCGGCCGCGACGGGGTGCCGAGCTGGGCGGTGGCGCGGTGGTAGAGATCGACATAGGGTTTGAACCGCAAGGGATCGCCGCCGATGATCGCCAGCATCAGCTGCAGGTCATGGCGCGCGACGCGGACCACGGATTCAGGGCTGCCGCCGACGCCGACCCAGGTGGTCATCGGTGCGCCGAGGGTGGGATAGACGATGGTGTTGGTCAGCGGCGCGCGGGTCTGGCCCTGCCAACTGACCGGCCCACCGCGCAGAAGGCGGGCGAAGAGGTCGAGCTTTTCCTCGAAAAGCTGGTCGTAATCGGTCAGGTCATGGCCAAAGAGGGGGTAGCTTTCGGTAAAGCTGCCGCGCCCGAGGATCGGTTCGGCCCGGCCATTCGACAGCGCGTTCAGGGTGGAAAACCGCTGGAACACCCGCACCGGGTCATCGGTGGAGAGGATGGTCACCGCCGTGCCCAGTTTGATGCGCGAGGTGCGCCCGGCGATGGTGGCCAGCACGATTTCCGGCGCCGAGATGGCGAAATCGTCGCGGTGGTGTTCGCCGAGGCCGATGAAGTCGATGCCGAGCTGATCGGCCAGCACCGCCTGATCCACCACCTCGCGCAGGACATGGTCCATCGGCTGGGGCTGGCCATCGGCGCCGGTGCTGATGTCGCCGAAGGTGTCGAGGCCGAGGGATATGTCGCTCATCGCGGGCTCCTGTTTTGCCGATGCAGCATAGCGGGGCGGCGGCGGCGGGGAAAGGCGCAGCCGCTGTGCGCTGGCTCACAGGTCGAGGGTGATGCGCCCCCCCGGTTCGCGGGCGCGGGAACAGCAGAGGATGATTTTGCCGGTGCGTTCCTTGGCCGAGAGCACATAGTCGCGGTGTTCGATGCCGTCGGGCGATTGGTGCGCCACCGCGCAGACGCCGCAGATGCCGTCGGAACATTTGGTGGCAATGACGAGACCGGCGGCGGCCAGCGCCTCGGTGCCAGAGAGGTCGGCAGGCACGGCGATGTCGCGGCCCGAGCGCGCGAGGTGCAGGGTGAAGGGGTGGTTCACATACTCGGGCGCCTCGGGCGTGGCGAAATATTCGCGCGCGAGGGCGTCTTCGGGCCAGCCCTGCGCCTGCGCCGTGGCAAAGACCGCGTCCATGAAGCCCGCGCCGCCGCAGGTATAGAGCCGGGCGCCGGGCTGGTAGGGCGGGATCAGCGCGGCCATGTCGGTGCGCGGGCCGATGGTTTTCACATGGGTCTGCGCCTGCCCGGCCCAAGGCGCGGCGGCGATTTCAGCGGCAAAGGGGGCGGTGCCGCGCGCCAGATAGTGCAGGCGAAAGTCGCGCCCCAGCGCATGCAGCCGGTGCGCCATCGTCAGCATCGGCGTGATGCCGATGCCGCCGCCGATCAGCAGGGTGAGGGGGGCGGATTCATCGAGCGGGAAGTGGTTGACCGGCGGGGTGATGAACACCCGGCGTCCGGGGTGGAACACCCGGTGCAGCAGGGCCGAGCCGCCGCGCCCCAAAGCCTCGCGCTGGATGCCGAGGACATAGCGCGAGGGGTCGGCCGGATCGCCCGCCAGTGAATATTCGCGCTGGTATTCCGGGGCGATCATCACGTCGATATGGGCGCCGGCGGTGAAGGGCGGCAGCGGCTGGCCATCGGCGCGGGTCAGTTCCAGCCGGACGGTATCAGGGCTGAGATCGTCGCGGCGGCTGATGGTGACGGGAAAGACCGGCGGCGCGCCGGGGATGCGGGCGGCGGGGGCGAGGCCGTCCAGTTCCCCGCGGGCCAGCCGGGCGCGGTATTCCTCGGGCGTCAGCAGGGCGCGGTAACGGGCGATGCCCTCTTCACGGTTCAGGGGTTGAGTGATCGGAAAGGGCAGCGGCATGACATCGGCGGGATAGACGGCCAGCGTCTGATCCTCAGGCCGCAGCACCAGATCGCGGTTGAGGCCGCGCCGGTGGGTGGCCTTGGCCGCGACATAACGCTTGCCCGAGGCGTCCAGTTCCACATCCCACCACCAGGTTTTTGCCGGATTGATCGCGCCGCGCCCCAGCGCGTCATCGAGCCCGGCGAGCACCTTGGCACTGGCGGGCGCGTGCATCGCCAGCCAGCGGAACGGCGCCTCGGCAAAGAGGCCCTGCAGGTTCCACGGGCAGGTCTTCATGCAGCGGCCGCACATGCCCCCGGCCGCGTTGGTGATGCGATAGCGCGCGCATTTCTCGGCGTCGGATTTCCAGATCTCATAGCCGTTGTACATCACCTTGTTGCCCGCCGCGATCGCCCCCGACGGGCATTCGCGCGCGCATTTGTTGCATGAATCGCAAAAGGTCTGCAGGCCAAAGTCGATGGGCCGGTCATGCGCCATCGGCATGTCGGTGGTCACGGCGCCGGATTTCAGCCGGGGGCCGAGGTAGGGGTTCAGGATCACTTCGCCGATCCGGCTGACCTCGCCCAGCCCGCTGAGCAGCAGCAAGGGCGGTTGCAGCACCTCGCCATCCAGCGCCGAATGCACGCGGGCGGAATAGCCAAGCCTGCGGATCTGTTCGGCAATCACCCCGCCCAGCAGTGAGAAGCGCAGATAGGCCCGCATGGATTGCGCGACCGAAATCCAGTCATCGCCCGAGGCGCCCTCCATCGTCTCGTGCCCTTGGTCGAGCAGCATGTTGACCGAATGGCCATGATAGGGGGTGATCGGCTCGCCCGCCGAGTTGTGCGAGTAATAGGCCCAGTCCGGCACCCGGCTGAGGCCGACGGCATCGCAGCCCAGATAATAGCTGGCGGCTTTCAGATTGTCGGCATTGCGGTCGGGGTCGCTGGCCTGAACCGGCCCCTGCGCCTCGCCGAACTGCAACAAGAGCAAGGCCCCCAGCGCGCGGCGGGCACAGGCGCCGATCGGGGATTTCACCACATAGCGGCCGCCCTTGGCACCGTCCTGCATCGCCTTGCCCATGTCGCCATACAGCGCGCGGGCAAAGAAATCGGCGCGTTTGGGGAACCGTGGCACGCGCGATTCGTCGATCAGCGTGGTGGGGATGTCCACCCGCTTCAGCCGCTCGAACGGATAGGGGCCAAGGCGAAAGTCGCGATGCGCAAAGGGCTCGGCGGTGGCGGCGCGGCGTGGGGCGGCGGCGCCGGTCCACCAGCCGGGGCCGTGGCTGCGCAGCGATTTGCCGTCACCGTCCAGCGGGGTATCCGGCGCCAGGTCCAGCGTCGTCGTCACCGCGGCAAGGCCCCAGCGGGTGCCCAGATAAGGGCTGACCGCCGCGCCGTCCTGCACAAAGGCCAGACCGGACGACACCGCCAGCCGCCCCAGATCAACCTCGGACGTGGTGGCCGAATGCGCCCGCGCGTCATGGCCCAAGAGCCGCAGATACGACGACAGCACGACCGCCGTGTAATTCGCCATCAGCGCGGCACGCTGCGCCTGCGTGCCATGCAGCCAGTCGGCGCCCACCTCGCCCTGCGCCGGGTCGCGGGTATAGCCGACGGCGATCACCAGCGCAAAGCGGTGCTGCGTCAGCGGCCCCTGCGGGCTGCGCGCGGCGTCGAGGATATCGGCATGGATCGCGTCGATCCCGGCGGCGTGGGTCTTTGGCTGGCCGCGCTCCAACTCGGCCCGCAGGGCGTCGATGCGCGGATTGCGGTGCGGCACCGGCAGCAGATGCCCCGGCTCCAGGGCGCAGACGGCCATCATCGAGGCGTCAAAGAAATACCCCGCCGCCTTCAGATGCGCTGACCGCTCGGCCGGGTCTTCGGGGATCTCGGCCTGCTCATGGCCCAGCGGCCCGGCGCGCACCGTGTCAAAGAGTGCCTGATAGCGCGCCATCGCATGGGTCAGCGACAGCGGATCGGGGTGCGCAAAGTCCAAGGGCGGCCGGACCGGCAGCGCGGTCAGATCGGGCGCGGCGCCCCGGCGCAGGCGCTCGAGCGGAAAGGGGCCCAGCGGCACCGGGCGATCAGCATGGGCAAAGAACGGCATCGTCGGAACCTCGCTTAGAAATCACTGGGATCGGCCTCGCCCGCTGCCAGCAGGGCCAGCGCCTCGGTCACCTGGGTCAGGGCCTCGGGCGACAGCTTGGCGGCGAAATGCGCCTGCAGGGCCTCGCCCGCCAGCCGCACGCGGCGCAACGCGGCCTCGCCCTGCGGGCTCAGCGCCACCTGGGTCTGCCGCCCGTCGTCGCCGCCCGGTGCCCGATGGATCAGACCCCGGCTTTCCAGCCCGCGCAGCAGCCGCGACATCGCCGGACGGGTGATGCCGACATACTCGGCCAAGGCCGAGGGCGTGCAGACGGCCTCGTCGCCAATCCCGCCCAACACGGCAGCGCCCAGCCGGGTCAGCCCCTCGGGCGCCAGCGCCGCCTCATGGCGCGCCTGCATCACCCGCGCCAGCCGCGAGACCCGAAACCCCAGCCGTGCATGCAAGCGATAGCCCATCCGGCGGCCCCCTCGTTGCCCTCACCCTGCCGAATGTGATTAACCATGTCAATCAAATCGCCCGCCGCCCTCCTTTCTTTGCTCTGCAACTATCCCGGGGGGAGGGCCGGAACGGCCCGTGGGGGGCAGCGCCCCCCGGCGACGCGGGCCACGCCTCACAACGGCCCCGGCCTGCGCTCCTCGCTCAGCAGCACGTTGGCATCCACCGCGCCGATCCCCGGCAGGGTCAGGATCCGCCGCCGCAGCACCCGCTCGAAATCCGCCAGATCGCGGGCGACCACCCGCAGCCGATACTCATAGAGGCCCAGCACATGCTGCACCGTCTGCACCTCGGGGATGGCCGAGACCGCGCGTTCGAAATCGGCCAGACTCACCCGGCCCTTGGCGGCCAGCGTGACGCCCAGAAACACCGTGACGCCAAAGCCCAGCGCCGCCTGATCCAGCACCAGCCGCCGCCCGGCGAGGATGCCCGCCTCGGTCAGCCGCCGGATGCGCCGCCAGGTGGCGGGCTGGCTGAGGCCCAGGTGCCGCCCCAGCGCCCCGGCGCCCAGCGTGGCGTCGGCGGCAAGGGCGCGCAGGATCGCGCGGTCGGTGTCATCGAGCGGGATCATCGGCGGGTCACAACGGCAGCGCCTCGCCGCGCTTGATGTCGGCGATATGCATCAGGGCTTCGAGGTCGGCGATATGCGGCAAGGTCAGGATGCGGCTGCGATAGACCGTCTGGTAATGCGCCATGTCGCGGGCGATGACATTGAGGCGCACATCCACGCGGCCGAGGAAGGTCTGGATCTCCAGCACCTCGGGCACCTCGCGCGCGGCGGCGATGAAGTCGTCAAAGGCGCGCGGGTCGGTCTTGTCGAGGGTGATGCGCAGCGAGACCTCGACCTCCCAGCCCAGTTTGCGCCAATCGATCACCGCCTGCTGGCCTTTGAGAATCCCGGCGGCGCGCAGGCGGTCGAGGCGACGCGAGGCGGTGGCCTCGGTCATCGCGGCGCGGCGGGCCAGTTCGGCCATCGGCTGCGCCGGATCGGCCATCAGGTGGCGCAGCAGGCGGCGGTCGGTGTCATCGGTTTGCATGAAACCTGCAAGAGTTTGGTCATTTGCGCATGGAACCCCTGTTGAAATGGCCGAGAGTGCAGGTTTTTGCAACGGATTTCCGCCGGTTCTGCCTATGATGCGCGCCATCAACCGCTGAAAGGATCCGCCATGCGCGTGTATTATGACCGTGACTGCGACATCAACCTGATCAAGGACAAGAAGGTCGCCATTCTGGGCTATGGCAGCCAGGGCCATGCCCATGCGCTGAACCTGCGCGATTCGGGCGCCAAGAACGTCGTCGTGGCGCTGCGCCCCGGTTCGGCCAGCGCTGCCAAGTGCGAGAAAGAGGGTCTGAAGGTCATGGACATCGCCGAGGCCGCCGCCTGGTGCGACCTCATCATGTTCACCATGCCCGATGAGCTGCAGGCCGCGACCTACAAGAAATACGTCCATGACAACCTGCGCGAAGGCGCGGCGATTGCCTTTGCGCATGGCCTGAACGTGCATTTCGGCCTGATCGAGCCGAAAAAGGGCGTCGACGTCATCATGATGGCGCCCAAGGGCCCCGGCCACACCGTGCGCGGCGAATACACCAAGGGCGGCGGCGTGCCCTGCCTGGTGGCGGTACATCAGGATGCGACCGGCCGCGCGATGGAGATCGGCCTGTCCTATTGCAGCGCCATCGGCGGCGGGCGGTCGGGGATCATCGAGACCAACTTCCGTCAGGAATGCGAAACCGACCTGTTCGGCGAGCAGGCGGTTCTGTGTGGCGGTCTGGTCGAGCTGATCCGCATGGGCTTCGAGACGCTGGTCGAGGCCGGGTATGAGCCGGAAATGGCCTATTTCGAGTGCCTGCACGAGGTGAAGCTGATCGTCGACCTGATCTATGAAGGCGGCATTGCCAACATGGACTATTCGATCTCGAACACCGCCGAGTATGGCCAGTATGTCAGCGGCCCGCGGATTCTGCCGTACGACGAGACCAAGGCGCGGATGAAAGCGGTTCTGACCGACATCCAGACCGGCAAGTTCGTGCGCGATTTCATGCTGGAGAACGCTGTGGGCCAGCCGACGATCAAGGCCTCGCGCCGGTCGAACGACGAGCACCAGATCGAGCTGGTCGGCAAGAAGCTGCGCGACATGATGCCGTGGATCGCCAAGGGCAAGATGGTCGACAAGGCGCGCAACTGACGGGCGCGCATCTGAGGACGGTGCGTGCAAGCACGCACCCTGCGGGGGCGCCTTTTGGGGCGCCCCTTTCGCGTTCAGACGGCGGCGCGGTAGCACTGGGCGAAGACAAACTCCCAGCCGCCGTCGTAATTGCCGTGCTTTTCCGGGGCGTCGGCGGCCCAGATTTCCCATCCGGAGTGGGTCAGGGTGACGCGGGTTCCGCCCTCGGCGCGCGGATCGAAGCGCAGGTCGACGCGGGTGGGGCGGGCTGGATTGGTGCCGGGGTGCCATGTCATGGCAAAGTGGTGGGGCGGATGGATCGCCAGCACCTCGCCCCAGATCGCCGTGGTGCCATCGGCGCGGGTTTCCACGATGTGGCCGCCGACATGCGGCTCGACGGCGACGGTGGGTTGCGCCTCGCCCCGGTCGGCGGCGACGGAATGGCTGCCCAGCGGCCACCAGCGGGCCATCTGATGCACAAAGACGTCGAAGGCCCGCGCGGGTGTGCAGGCGAGATCGAGGGTTTTGACGATGGGATCGCTCATGGTGGGGGGCTTTCGGTGGCGGCGGCGAAACGGTTCAGCGCCTCGTCCCAGAAGAGGTCGAGCCAGGCGCGGAGCGCGGCCAGACCCTCAGGCCGGATGGCATAGAGGCGGCGGGTGCCCTGCGCCTGCATGGTGACGAGGCCGGCATCGGACAGCACCTTGAGATGCTGCGACACCGCCGGGCGGCTGACCGGCAGGCGGCTGGCCAGCGCGCCGACCGGCAGGGGCCCGGCGCGCAGGGATTCGAAAACCCGGCGGCGGGTGGGGTCGGCGAGGGCGGTGAGGGATTTGAGGTCAGTCATGGCTTACGGTAAGTCATGGCTGACGGATAGTCAATTCCCCGTCAGGGCCGTGGCGCGGCGCGCCGGGCGTGCTAGGATGCGGAAAAGGAGAAAATCCATGCACCGCCGAAGCCTGCTGTTGTCTGCCTTGGCCACCTCTCTGCTGCCTGCCGCCGCGCGGGCCGAACGGGGCGATATCCTGCCGCCTGACGCCTCGCGCACGGTGGCGCTGCGGCTGCCATCGGGGCGGGTGGTGGTGGTGCAGGCGGTGGCGCTGGGCGGCCATGGTCTGCGCTGGCGGGGCGGGGCCATGGTGCATGCCGAGGACCGGTTCGATCTGTCGGCGCTGGGCGGTCTGTTCCGCCAGCCCTTTGCCCGGCGCTGGGATCAGGGCATGCCGCTGGGCGGGGTTTCGCTGGCGGGGGATACGCTGGTTGGCACCGCCGCGGGCGCGGCGCTGGCCGGGCGGCGGGTGGTGCTGGGCGCCGGTTCGGTCAGTTGGGATCTGCCGGGGCTGCTGGCGCCCATGGGTGGAATGCCCGGGGGTGGCGAGGCCCTGGGCGAGATGCGGATGGGCGGTGACGGGGCGGTTTTGCTGCGGCTGGCCGCCGAGCCCGTGCTGTGAGCGGGGTGATGGCGGGTGAGACCCTGCTGGACACCTGCGGCCTGTTGTGCCCCTTGCCGGTGCTCAAGGCGCGCAAGCGGTTGATGGTGATGGCGCCGGGTTCGGTGCTGGTGGTGCGGGCGACGGACCGGGCCTCGATCCTCGACATGCCGCATTTCTGCGCCGAGGCCGGGCATGTCTATCTGGGGCTGGAGGACGACGGCGCCGTGCTGGTGCACCGGCTGCAACGGGGGTAGGGGGGCGCTGCCCCCCTCGCGCTGGCGCGCTCACCCCCCGGGATATTTTCAGAGCAAAGAGGCGCGCAGGGCGGCTTCGTGGCCGAGGCCGAGGATCCAGCCTTCGTCGGCGATGGCCGGGTCGTCGGGGGTGGCAAACAGCGGCGCGAGGCGGGTCTGGCGGTTCAGCGTGGCGAGGGCATCGGCCAGCAGGCTGACCTGCACGGCGTCCTTGATCGCGCCTGACGTCAGGCGGGCGGCGACCTGAGGGGCGAGGAGCGAGGGGAAGACCTCGGCCAGCACGATGGGGGTGGTGGGGGCCTCGAAGGGCCAGACGCTGACGGCGCCTCGGTGGCGGTGGCGCAGCCGGGCCAGCACCGGGATGCCGGTCAGCGCCTGCGAGCCGACCGCGCCGGCGCCGCCCAGTTTCCATACGGAGTGTGCGCCCTTGGCCTGCGCGTCGGCGCGGCGGTGTTCGGCAAAAGGGGTGCCGTGGCGGGTGCTGCCCTTGTGCGGCAGGTCGGGCAGCGTGGCGCGCGAGGCGTTGAACCAGAAGGGGCCAAGGCCCGGCAGCCGCGCATTGATCGCCGCCGCCAGTTCAAAGCGGTTCGAGCGGTTGCGCGCATCGTCGGTCAGGTGGCGCTCCAGCCAGTCCCAGAGCGCCAGGGCGCCGGGTTGGCCGGTGATCGCCTGCGCAAAGCCCTGCGGATAGCCAAAGGCGAAATCGGCGCCGATCAGCAGGCGTTGGCCCTTGGCGAGGGTGTCGGAGATCAGCGCGTCGAGTAGGCCCTCGGCCTGCGCGCGGGTGGGGGAGTTGACCGGCGGCGCGCCGTCGAGGCCCAGCCAGATGGAATCGCGGCCACGGCGGGGCCGGTTGGCGGCGGACCAATCAAGGATGGCGATGCGGTCAAAGATCACCGCAGGGCCTCGGCGCGGGCCAGATCCTGCGGGGTGTTGAGGTTGAGGAAGGGGTCGGGCGGGTCATCGAAGGCCACGATCACCGCGCCCTGGTCCAGCGCCCAGCGGCCGACACGGCGCTCGCCCTGGTCCAGCGCGGCGCGCAGGGGGGCGCGCAGGGTCAGCGGCCAGAGCGCCACCGTGGGGTGAGGACGCAGGCTGCCGTCCGCGCCGGGGCTGGCGGCCATGGCGAGGCCACCGGGGGCGGCCAGCCGGGCCACCAGATCGGGCGGAAGGAAGGGCGTGTCGCCTGCGACGCAGAGCAGCGCCTGCGCCCCCAGCGCCGCCGCCCAGTCGAGCCCGGCCAGCACGCCGACCAGTGGCCCCGGCTGGCCGGGCAGCGGATCGGCCAGCACCGGCAGGCCAAAGGCGGCAAAGCGCGCCGGATCGCCGTTGGCGCTGATCGCCAGCGCGGCGACCTGGGGTGTCAGGCGCTCGATCACATGCGCCAGCAGGGGCCGCCCGTGCAGGTGCAGCAGGGGCTTGTCGCCGCCGCCCATCCGTGTGGCGCGGCCTCCGGCCAGCACGATCCCGGCGATCATCGTGAACCTTTCCCTGACTGCCGGGGCAGGGTATCAGGGGAAAACCGCGGGGCAAGGGGGGCTTGCGCATGATGCCACTGGCCTATGTGATCGGCGATGCGCGCGGGCTGTCGGACCGGCTGCTGGCCGAGGTTGCCGCGCGGCTGGGGGCCGAGGGTTGGGCGCTGGCCGGGGTGACGCAAAGCAACGACGAGGTGCCCGGCACGGACCGTTGCGACATGCATCTGCGCATTCTGGGGCGGCACGAGGTGGTGCGCATCAGCCAGTCCCTGGGCGCGGGGTCGAGCGGCTGTCGGCTGGACCCGGAGGGGCTGGAGGCGGCCGTCGGGCTGGTCGGCGGCACCTTGGCGGAGGCCAAGCTGTTGATTGTCAACAAGTTCGGCAAGGCCGAGATCGAGGGCCGCGGCTTTCGCGCCCTGATCGGCGAGGCGTTGGCGGCGGGGTTGCCGGTGCTGACGGCGGTCAATGCGCTGAACCTGCCCGAGTTCGAGCGCTTTGCCGAGGGGTTGGCCGTGCGGCTGCCGACCGAGCCGGGCGCGGTGCTGGGCTGGTGCCGCGCGATGGCGGCGGCGACGATCTGATCGGCTGCAGGGCTTGATCTGTCGGGCATCGGGGCGCACATCCCTTGCAGGAGGACCGATCCATGACAACCCAGACCCTGCGCGTCGATGGCATGACCTGCGCCGCCTGCACCTCGCGGCTGGAGCGGGTGCTGGGCCGGGCCGAGGGGGTCAGCGGCGTGCGGGCCAATCTGATGACCGGCTCGGTCGCGGTGGATGGCGCGGCGGCGCCCGAGGTACTGGCGCAGAAGGTGGCGCAGGCCGGGTTTGTCGCCGTCGAGGAGGTCACGCAACTGGCGATCGGTGGCATGACCTGCGCCAGTTGTGTGTCGCGGCTGGAGGGCGTGCTGGGCGCGGTGCCGGGGGTGCGGGCGGTCAGCGTCAATCTGGCCGGGGAAACCGCGCGCATCACGCATTGGGCGCTGTCGGGCCTGCCCGAGGCGCTGGCGCAGGCGGTGCGTGGCGCGGGCTATACGGCGCGGGTTGCCAGCGAGGACAGCCGCGCCGACATCGCCCGTCACCGGGCCGGCGAGCAGCGGGCGTTGGCCTTGGCCGTGCTGCTGGCCGCTGTGCTGACGCTGCCGGTGTTCGTGGTGGAAATGGGCGGGCATCTGGTGCCCGCGTTTCACCACTGGCTGCATGGGCTGATCGAGCCGCAGGCGCTGCGGCTGGGGCAATTCGGGCTGACGACGGCGGTGCTGTTCGGCCCCGGCTGGCGGTTTTTCCGCGCCGGGGTGCCCGCGTTGGTGCATGGATCGCCGGACATGAATTCGCTGGTGGTGCTGGGGGCGGGGGCGGCGTGGGCCTATTCCTCGATCACCACCTTTGCGCCGGGCTGGCTGCCGCAGGCCTCGCGGCAGGTGTATTTCGAAGCCGCTGCGGTGATCGTCACGCTGATCCTGCTGGGCCGCTGGCTGGAGGCCCGCGCCAAGGGCCGCACCGGCGCCGCCATCGCGCGGCTGGCCGGGTTGCGGCCAGACCGGGTGCGGGTCGAGCGCGGCGGTGCGGTGGTCGAGGTGGCGATGGCCGAGGTCGTGGTTGGCGACCTGCTGCATCTGCGCCCCGGCGAGCGGGTGGCGGTGGATGGCGTGGTTCAAACCGGGCGCTCGTGGGTTGATGAGAGCATGATCTCGGGCGAGCCCTTGCCCCTGGACAAGGGCCCCGGCGCCGCGCTGACCGGCGGCACGCTGAACGGCGCCGGGGTGCTGACCTATCGCGCGACGGCGGTCGGCGGTGATACCGTGCTGGCGCGCATCATCCGGCTGGTCGAGGAGGCGCAGGGTGCCAAGCTGCCGATTCAGGCGCTGGTGGACCGGGTGACGCGGGTGTTCGTGCCGGTGGTGATGGGGCTGGCGGCGCTGACCTTTGCCCTCTGGCTGGCGCTTGGTCCGGGGCTGGCCGAGGCGCTGGTGGCCGGGGTGGCCGTGCTGATCATCGCGTGCCCCTGCGCGATGGGGCTGGCGACGCCGACCTCGATCATGGTCGGCACCGGGCGTGGTGCGGAAATGGGCGTGCTGTTTCGCCGCGGCGATGCCTTGCAGGCGTTGCAGGGCGTGCAGGTGGTGGCCTTTGACAAGACCGGCACCCTGACCGAGGGGCGGCCCGAACTGGTGGCGATCCATGCGGCGGATGAAAACGCCGCGCTGGCCCTGGCCGCCGCCGCCGAGACCGGGTCCGAGCATCCGATCGCCGGGGCGATCCTGCGGGCGGCGGCGGCGCGCGGGCTGGTGCTGGCCCCGGCCGAGGGCGTCACCGCGCTGGCCGGGTTCGGCCTGTCGGCGCGGGTTGGCGGGCAGGCGGTTCTGGTCGGCGCCGAGCGGCTGATGCAGCGCGAGGGGCTGGCGCTGGGTGGTCTGCCAGCCTTGGCCGCCGAGGCGGGCGCCAAGGGGCAGACGCCGCTCTATCTGGCCGCCGATGGTCAGGTGTTGGCGCTGTTTCTGGTCGCCGACCAGATCAAGCCCGGCTCGCGCGCGGCCATTGCCGCGCTGCATGCACAGGGCCTGCGCACGGCGATGATTACCGGCGATTCGCGCCCCGCCGCGCAGGCGATTGCCGCCGATCTGGGGATTGATACGGTGATCGCCGAGGTGCTGCCCGAGGGCAAGGTCGCCGCGCTGGAGAGCCTGCGGACCGGGGGCCGCACGCTGGCCTTTGTCGGTGACGGCATCAACGACGCCCCGGCACTGGCCGCTGCGGATGTCGGCATCGCCATCGGAACCGGCACCGATGTCGCGCTGGAGGCCGCCGAAGTGGTGCTGATGTCGGGCGATCTGGCCGGGGTGGTCAACGCCATCCACCTCAGCCGCAAGGTGCTGGCGAATATCCGCCAGAACCTGTTCTGGGCCTTTGCCTATAACGCGGCGCTGATTCCGGTGGCGGCGGGGGTGCTGTATCCGGGCTTTGGCGTCACGCTGTCGCCGATGCTGGGCGCGGGGGCGATGGCGCTGTCGTCGATGTTCGTGCTGACCAATGCGCTGCGGCTGCGAGGGCTGCGCCCTGTAATGAGCGAGGGATGAGCGAATGGAACTTTGGGGTCTCAAGACCTGTGACACCTGCCGCAAGGCGCTGGCGGCGCTGCCCGGCGCGACGTTCCGCGATGTGCGGGCCCAGCCGCTGACCGGGGCCGAGATCGCCGCGCTGCTGGCGCGATTCGGCCCGGCACTGGTCAACCGCGCCTCGACCACATGGCGCGGGCTGGACGAGGAGCAGCGCGCGCTGGACCCGGCGGCGCTGCTGGCCGCGCATCCGGCGCTGATGAAGCGCCCGGTGATCCGCGCGGGCGATGTGTGGCATCTGGGCTGGACCCCGGCGGTGCGCGAGGCGCTGGGTCTGGGGTGAGGCGGTTCGTCCAGCTTCCGGGCTGCGCGGGCTGCGGAAAATCGACGCTGCTGGCAGCACTGGCGGCACGCGGCTTTGCCACCGTCGATGAGCCGGGCCGCCGAATCGTCGCGCAGGCGCTGTCGGGAAACGGTGATCCTGCCGCCGCGCCCCTTGGCCGAACGCGTCGAACGGGCCCACCAGATCATCGACGCCACGGCGCCGTGACAAAACCCGCCGGATTGCCCCGGCGGGTCAGACGTCAAACCGGGTTCAGAGCAGCTTGAGATCGCCTGCCGAGGCGCGCCCGTCGCGGCCCGACTGCATTTCAAAGCTGATCTTCTGGTTGTCCTGCAGTCCCTTCAGACCGGCGCGCTCAACCGCCGAAATATGGACGAAGACATCCTTGCCGCCCCCGTCCGGGGCGATGAAGCCAAACCCCTTGGTGGCGTTGAACCATTTGACGGTGCCGGTGGCCATGACCGTTATCCTATCCTCTCTCGGTTTTCCCGCGACGCGATTGTCGACGGGCCGTGCAGCCAGTCCTTCGGGTCATGCGGGCTGCCTGGTCGAGGCGGGCGGACGCAGAAAGTCTGTTGTCACAGGCCACAGGATGCCACGAATCCCCAACAAATCAAGCGTGCTCTTGGCATTTCGCCCCGGATGGGCGGGCCTTCGCGCTTGACTTTGCTGCCGACAGGGGCCATCTGGCAGGCTTGCTCGCGTCGATGACCTTTCGCCGCGCCCCTCGACATGCGCGCCGCCCCGATGGCGGAGGCGCGAAAGGAAACCGATGACAGATTTCTCGATGCTGGGCCTTGCCCCGGCGTTGCTGGCGGCCCTCGCGCGGACGGGGATCGACAGCCCCACCCCGATTCAGGCCCGCGGCATCCCCCCGCTGATGGAGGGCCGCGACCTGATGGGTCTGGCGCAGACCGGCACCGGCAAGACGCTGGCCTTTGGCCTGCCGATCCTGCACCGCATGCTGGGCCAGCCCCGCGTCGCGCCGAAAACCACCCGCACGCTGATCATGGCGCCAACCCGCGAACTGGTGCAACAGATCGCCGAGGCGCTGTCTGGCCTCGCCCAGGGCTCGCCCACGACGATCGTCACGGTGGTCGGCGGTGCCTCGATCAACCGGCAGATCGACAAGCTGGCGCGCGGCTGCGACATTCTGGTCGCCACGCCGGGGCGGCTGATCGACCTGCTGGAACGTCAGGCGATCTCGCTGGGCATGGTGCAGATGCTGGTCCTCGACGAGGCCGACCAGATGCTCGACCTCGGCTTTATCCACGCCCTGCGCAAGATCGCCCGCCATCTGCCCAAGGAACGCCAGACGATGCTGTTCTCGGCGACGATGCCGAAACAACTGGGCGAAATCGCCGATACCTATCTGGACCGGCCGATCAAGGTGCAGGTCTCGCCCCCTGGCAAGGCGGCGGACAAGATCGGACAGGCGGTGCATTTCGTCACGCAGGGCGACAAGGCCAAGCTGCTGGAAGACTACCTGCGCCGCCACCCCGACGAACTGGCGCTGGTCTTTGGCCGCACCAAGCATGGCTCGGAAAAACTGTCGAAACTGCTCGAGGCGTGGGGCTTTTCCGTCGGCTCGATCCACGGCAACAAGAGCCAGGGCCAGCGCGAGCGCACGCTCGCGGCCTTCCGCGCCGGGGAAACCAAGGTGCTGGTGGCCACCGATGTCGCGGCCCGCGGGCTCGACATTCCGCTGGTCGCGCATGTCTACAACTATGAACTGCCCAACGTGCCGGAAAACTATGTCCACCGCATCGGCCGCACCGCCCGTGCGGGCCGCGAGGGCCGCGCCGTGGCCTTCTGCTCGCCGGCGGAAATGGAAGACCTGCGCGCCATCGAGGCCCTGACCCGCCAGCCGATCGAAGTGATCGGCGGCGAGCCCTGGTCGGCGGCGATGTCCGATGCGGCGCGCGCCAAGGCCAAGGCCGAAGCGACGCAGAACCGCGGCCAACGCCCCAGCGGCGCCCGGCCCGGCGCGCGTGGCCCCAGCAAACCCGGCGGCAAACCGGCGGTCTCGGCCAAATCGCCCGGCAGCAAACCCGCCGGCGACGGCGCGGCCAAGGCCGCCAAGCCACGCGGCGCCCGCTTTCACCCGGCCTATGCCGAGGCGACCTCCGGGCCCAAGGCCGGTGCCCGCCGCCGCCCCGCCCCCAGCCGCCGCGACGGCTGACCGGCAGCGGCGCCGCAAGCTGAGTCCTTGCGGCACGATGAAAAGGGCGCGGTCAGGGGTGCATCCCGACCGCGCCTTTCTTTGCTCCTCAAATATCCCGGGGGGTGAGCGCGGCAGCGCGAGGGGGGCAGCGCCCCCCTTTCTGCTGCCCTCAGGCCATCGCCCGCAACTTGGCCAGCACGTCACGCAGGCGCGCGGCCTCGTCGCTCTTTTCGGCCAGTTGGCCACGGGCTTCCTCGACCACCTCCTCGGCGGCCGAGGCGACAAAGCGCGGGTTCGACAGCCGACCGCTGAGGCCCGCGATGTCCTTGTCGAGCTTTTCCAGCCCCTTGGCCAGCCGGTCGGCCTCGGCCTTGACGTCGATCACGCCGTCGATCGGCAGCGCATAGGTGGCGCCCTCGACCGTCACCGTCAGCGCCGCCTTGGGCAGCGTGGTCGCCGGGTGCAGCCCGTCGATGCGGGCCAGCCGTTCGATCAGACTGGCGTTGCGCGCATAGGCCTCGGCCGCTGCGGCGTCCTGATCCACCGCCAGCATCGGCAGTTTCAGCCCCACCGGCACCCGCATCTGCGCGCGCGATGAGCGCACGCCCTCGATCAGCGACAGCACCCAGCCCATCTCGCGGTCGGCCTGCGCATCGGCGATCTCGGGCCCATAGGTCGGCCAATCGGCATGCACGCAGAGTTTCTGCCGCGGGCCGGTCTGTTGCCAGAGGTCCTCGGTGATGAAGGGCATGAAGGGGTGCAGCAGGATCAGGCACTGGTCCAGCACCCAGCGCATCGTCGCGCGGGTTTCGCCCGCCTGTTCGCCGTCGAACAGCGGTTTGGCGAATTCGACATACCAGTCGCAGACCTTGCCCCAGACAAAGGCATAGAGGGTCTGCGCCGCGTCGTTGAAGCGGTAGTTGGCCAGCGCCTCGTCCACCGCGATCCGCGCGCGGGCGGTTTCGCCCAGAATCCAGCGGTTCGCCGTGGCGGTGGTCTGCGGCGGGGTCGCCTGCGGCGGCAGGTCGAGCACGCCGTTCATCTCGGCAAAGCGGGTGGCGTTCCAGAGTTTGGTGCCAAAGTTGCGATAGCCCGCGATGCGTTGGGTATCGAGTTTCAGCACCCCGCCAAGGCTGGCCATCGCGGCATTGGTGAAGCGCAGCGCATCGGCGCCGAATTCGTCAATGATTTCCAACGGGTCGATGACGTTGCCGAGCGACTTCGACATCTTCTTGCCCTTGGCGTCGCGCACGAGGCCATGCAGATAGACGTCATGGAACGGCACCTGACCGGTGACGGCCAGTTGCATCATCATCATGCGCGCGACCCAGAAGAACAGGATGTCCGAGCCGGTGATGAGGACGGAGGTGGGGAAATATCTGGCGAGTTCCGGGGTGGGTTCCGGCCAGCCCAGCGTGCCGATCGGCCAGAGACCCGAGGAGAACCAGGTGTCGAGGACGTCGGGGTCGCGGCCAATTTTATACACCAAACTTCCGTCAACGTCGCGTTCTGGCACACCGACCCCCCCCGGTGCGTTGGCAGCGACTATTACTCTAACGTGTTCACCTGCAATTTTTTCGGCATATGTCTTGAAATACTGAACCGCTTCTTGGTCTGAAGGATAGCATGCTACCAAGTCGTTTCCATGAGTTTGAACTTGCTCAGTGGTTCCGCGACCCGCGATCGGAATGAACTCAAATTCCAGCCCTTTTTCGTAGGGCTCTGGCTCAAACCTTTCAAAAGGGGTCGCATAATACACCGGAATCTGATGCCCCCACCACAATTGGCGGGAAATGCACCAGGGCTCGATATTCTCCAGCCAGTGGTAATAGGTCTTTTCGCCGCTTTCGGGCAGAATCCGCACCGTGCCGTCCCGCACCGCGTCCAGCGCCGGGCCGACGATCTTGGCGGCGTCGACGAACCATTGATGGGTCAGGAACGGCTCGATCACCACCTTCGAGCGGTCGCCGAAGGGCTGCATGATCGGCTTGTCCTCGACGAAAGGCACCAGTTCGAGGTGTTCGGCGTGGGTTTCCGGGTCCATCGAGCGGACCAGTCTGGTCACCGCCAGCGCCTCGGCGTTGATGGCGGCGATGACGGCCTTGCGGGCGTCCAGACGGTCGAGCCCGCGCAAGTCCTCGGGCACCAGATTGACGGCCGACACGTCACCCGCCGCGCGCTCGCCGCGCGCAATGGCCCCGGCGATGGTGGCGCTTTCTTCGTAGGACAGCCCGTCGGCGCGCATCCGCGCCTTGGTATCCATCAGATTATACAACGGAATCCCGTTGCGCTGGGCGACGGCATAGTCGTTGAAGTCATGCGCCCCGGTGATTTTCACCGCGCCCGAGCCGAAGTTCGGATCGGGGTATTCGTCGGTGATGATCGGGATCAGGCGGCGATGTGCCTTTGGCCCGACTGGGATT
>Ga0209573_1003251_pt1 | contig 18325 bp, 17 predicted proteins | sample TNRBio252014_DNA_FD_185870 | JGI IMG/M metagenome (GOLD analysis project Ga0209573, IMG submission 185870) | Wastewater treatment Type I Accumulibacter community from EBPR Bioreactor in Madison, WI, USA - TNR Reactor_6/25/2014_ DNA (SPAdes)... | ecosystem: Engineered > Bioreactor > EBPR >...
CGGGCGGCGAGCGGGGCGCGCAGGCTCGCGACCTGATGGCGGTGAACATGATGGGCGTGCTGAACACGCTCACTCCCTTGCAACCCCGCATGGCGCAACGCGGCGCCGGGCATGTGGTCATCATCGGCTCGGTTCAGGGGGGCATCGGGTTGCCGCAGGCGCCGGTCTATTCCGCGTCCAAGGCCGCCCTCAGGATCTATGCCGAGGGGACGCGCCGGTTGCTTCGCCCGCAGGGCGTTGCGGTGACGCTGGTGTTGCCGGGCTTTGTGGATACCCCGATGAGCCAGTCGCTGACCACCCCGCGCCCCTGGCTGTGGAGCGCCGAGCGCGCGGCGCAGCGCATCGCCCACGACGTCGCGCGTGGCGCGCGACTCAGCGCCTTTCCCTGGCCCCTGCGGCTGGCGGTGGCGCTGGGGACCTTGGCGCCAGACGCGCTGGTCGACCGCATCCTGACCTACAGTCTGAAACACACCGGCTGCGCCCCCGATCCGGGCGAGGCCGAAGGCCCGTCAGGCTGACCCGACCAGCACGGCAATCGCGCGGTCGATATCGGCGGTTGTGTGATTCGCCGTCAGGAAGAACCGGATGCGCGGGCTGTCCGAGGGCACGCCGACCGTCGCCACCGGGGGGGCATAGATGCCCGCCTCGCGCAGCCGCCGGGCCGCCAGCATCGTCTGCTGGGTATCGGCAAAGATCACCGGCACCACCGCCGTTCCGATCGCCGGGCCCGTATTCAGCCCCGCCGCTCGCGCCTGCGCGAGGAAATACCGCGACGCCTCGTTCATGCGGGTCAGTCGCTCGGGCTCGGCGATCAGCAGATCCAGCGCCGCATGCACTGTCGCCACGGCAACCGGCGACAGGCCGACGCTGAACACGAAGCCCGGCAGTGTATAGCGCAGCCATTCGATGACGTGCTCGGCGGCGACGATCAACCCGCCCGAGGCGCCGAAACTCTTGGACAACGTGCCGACCGAGATATCGACTCGTCGCGGATCAACGCCGAAATGTTCGGTGATGCCGCGCCCTGTCGCCCCCAGCACGCCATAGGAATGCGCCTCGTCCAGCATAAGCCAGGCGTTGTGAGCCTCCTTGAGCGCCAGAATCCGCGGCAGGTCCGGGATGTCGCCATCCATCGAGAACAGCCCCTCGGTGACAATCAACACATGGCGATAGCGGGCACGTTCCGTGGTCAGGATACGTTCGAGCGCGTCGCAATCGTTGTGGGCAAAGGTCCGGCAGGCATATCCGCCAATGCGGGCCGTGCTGGCGATCGAGTTATGCGCCAGATCGTCGAGGATCAGCAGGTCTTTTGCGGTCAGCAGATGCGGGATCAGCGACAGGTTGGTCAGATACCCACTGATGACCGCCAGCGTCGCATCCACCCCGAGGAACCGCGCCATCGCGGTTTCAAGCGCGCGGTGGGCCAGCCTTTCGCCGCCGACCAGCCGCGAGGCCCCCGCACCGCTGCCATGCTGGCGCAGCGCAGCCACCCCCGCCTCGATCACCGCAGGGTGCCGCGTCAACCCGAGATAGTCGTAATGGCCAAAGCTGAGAAACTGCCCACCTTGCGCCGTGGTCGCGGAAGCCAGCGCGTCGACCGGCGCAAAAAAGGCCTCCCGCGCGCCAGAGCGGTTGAACTCGTCGGCGCTCATCCCCTCGGCAGCGCGCTGAAACGCGCGGGCAATGCGCTTGCCCATCACCTCGTTGAACGACCGTCCGGTTACCGCGCCCTCGCCCATCATCCGCCCCTGTCGCCACCGCCCTCAGGCCGTGCCCTCGATAAAACCCTGCATCCATTTCAGCCCGTCGGTATCTTCGGTCTGCACCGGCGGCGATTTCATCAGGAAACTCGACGGCGCCTCGATGCAGCCACCGATCCCGCGGTCAAAGGCCAGCCGCAGGCAGCGCACCGCATCCAGCACGACCCCTGCCGAATTGGGCGAATCCCAGACTTCGAGCTTGAGTTCGATGTTCACCGGCGCGCCACCGATCCCCGTGCCCTCGATGCGGATCTGCGCCCATTTGCGATCCTCAAGCCATGGCACATAATCGCTGGGGCCGACGTGGATGTCGTTGTCGGCCAAGGTATGCGCGGTCTGACTGGCCACCGCGCGGGTCTTTGACAGCTTCTTGGATTCAAGCCGCTGGCGTTCCAGCATGTTCTTGAAGTCAGTGTTGCCGCCGAAATTCAACTGATAAGTCCGGTCCACCCGAACGCCGCGATGCTTGAACAGGTTGATGAGCGTGCGGTGCACGATGGTCGCGCCGACCTGACTCTTGATGTCGTCGCCGATGATCGGCAGGCCCGCCGCGCGAAACCGCTCGGACCAGACCGGGTCCGAGGCGATGAACACCGGAATGCAGTTCACCACGCCGCAGCCTGCCACCAGCGCGGCCTCCATGTAATGCCGCGTCGCGACCTCGGATCCGACGGGCAGATAGTTGATCAGCACCTGCGCACCACTGGCCCGCAGAACCTCGGCGACATCGACCTCGGGCGCGTCGGACAGCGGCACCATGTCCGCGACATAGGCGCCGATGCCGTCCAGAACCGGGCCGCGTTGCACCGTCACACCCAGAACCGGCACCGCGGAAAACCGCAAGGTGTTGTTCGGGGCACAGAAGATCGCCTCGGACAGATCACGACCGACCTTGCCCGCGTGCACGTCAAAAGCCGCGACCAGTTCGATGTCGGAGATGCAATACCCGCCGAGGTCGGCGTTCATCAGACCGGTCTGCGGACCAGCCATCTCCGGGCGCTCGCCATAAAATCGCAGCGCTTGGACAAAGGACGACGCACAATTGCCGACACCGACAATCGCAACCCGGATGGACTTGGCCGTCATTGCTTTCTCATCCTGATTTGACTAACAATTCCAGATATCAAGCTTCTGTCCCCTTCACCAGCCAGTTGGTAACCCCGGCATGCGCATAGGACATCGCGACGCAGCATCGCTGCATGCGCCGCTGCGCACGACTGGCCCTTTGGGCCGAGGTCGGCGGCTGGTGATGGCGGGTGCGGCGCTGGTCATCGGCGGATTGCTGGTTCTGGGGATCGTTCTGACGCCATGGCAGCAGGTCGGCCTTGCACTGGCCGCGACGGATTCTGCCTTGCTGGCGCTGGCGCTGGCGGCCAGTCTGGCCGTCTATCCGCTCTGGGTCTGGCAATGGCGGTGCCTTGCCGCACCGCTGCGCCGGGTGCGCTGGCCGGTGATGGCGCAGGTTGTCGCGCTGTCGATCGGCGCGCGGTTTGCGGTGTCCGGCCTCGGCGGTGTCGCCACGGGGGCCGCGGCGCTGCACGCCCATGCCGGACTGACGCCGGCCGAGGCCACTGGGGTCATGACCCTCGATCAGGTGCTGGCTGGGGCGGCCAAACTGGTTGTGCTGGCGCTGGCTCTTGCGCTTGCCCCCCTGTCAGAATCGCTGCGCCACGCGACCCTTGCGCTGGCCGCCGGGATGCTGGGGCTGGGCCTGCTGCTCATCGCTCTGCGCCGCTTTGGCCAGCGATGGACGGCGCGGATCGGCGGCGTGATCGCCCGCTATGCGTCGGACGTCGGGCAATTGCTGCGCCGCGGGGTGCTGGTGCCGGGAACGGTGCTGGCGCTGGCCAAGAAGGCGCTCGAGGTCGCAGCCGCGCTGGCGCTGCAGCACGCGCTGGGCATTCAGGCCTCGCCCGCCCTGGCGCTGCTGGCGGTGGCCTCGATCAGTCTGGTGTCGCTGTTGCCGCTGGCGCCGGTGCATCTGGGCCCACAGGCGCTGGCGGTGTTCTCGACCTATGCCGCGTTGGGCACCCCCCCTGCGCAGGCCATCGCCATCGGCGTGCTGCATCAAGGCCTCATGCTGGTGACAGTGCTGATCGTCGGCGTGGTGGCGCTGGGACTGGGCGCAATGCCGTCCGGGTCGAAACCGGCGTCATGACCGATGGTCCCCCTGACACCCTGCCCTCGCTGACTGCGATCGGCCTGTCTAAGCGCTATCGTGGCGTGCAGGCGGTTGCGGATGCCAGCTTTGCCGTGCAACCCGGCCAGATCGTCGGTCTGCTGGGGCCGAATGGCGCCGGGAAAACCACGATCTACCGTCTGCTGACCGGCGCCGAGTCGCCGGACCGTGGCCGGGTGCTGCTGGACGGGCGCGACCTGACGGGCCTTGCGCCTTACGCACGCGCGCGCTGCGGCCTTGGCTATCTGCCGCAGGAACCCTCGGCCTTTCGCGGCCTCAGCCTGGCCGACAATATCCGTCTGGCGCTGCAAAACCACGAGCCCGACCGCTCCATCCGTGAGGCGCGGCTGGAGACCCTGCTGTGCGACATGGGCCTGACCGAGGTGCGTGACGCCAAACCGCGGCAGGTTTCGGGCGGGCAACGGCGGCGCTGCGAAATCGCCCGGCTCCTGGCCGTTCAGCCGCGGTATCTGCTGATGGACGAGCCGTTTTCCGGGCTCGACCCGCTGTCGATCGCGCAGGTCAAGGCGCAGATCCGCGATCTGGCCGCACGCGGCATCGGCGTTCTGGTCACCGACCACAATGTGCACGACACATTGTCGATCTGCGACCGCGTGGTCGTGATCGCGCAGGGCATCGTGCTGCATGACGCGCCCCCTGACGAGATCGCCGGCGACCCGGCGCTGCGGGCGCTCTGGCTTGGCCCAGCGCGATAACCCGCCCATGCAAACCGCCCCCCACCCCGCCTCGCCCCGGACCCCCCGCCTGCCGCGCCGCTATCTGCGTGTGCTGGGCCGCGAGGTCATCGGGCAGATGGCGCTGATGCTGCTGGCGGTCGAGGCGCTTTATCTTTCCGACAAGATGGTCACCCATCTGCTGTTCGACACGCTGCGCAACCAGTTGGGGCTGGGGTTCCTCGCGCAGACGCTGGTTCTGGCCTCGCCCGAGATCCTGTCGGTCGGCCTGCCACTGGCGGTGGTGATCGCGGTCTATCTGGCGCTGTTGCGACGGCGCGAGGCGGGTGATCTGGTGATCCTTGCCGCGGCGGGGGTTCCACCGCGCGCCTTGATTGGCTTTTGCCTGCTGCTGGGTCTGGTCGCGATGACCCTCGCCGGTGGCCTGCGCGGCTTTGTCGAACCGCTGGCGGCCCGGCATCTGACGCAGCGCCTGATCGAGGCGCAGTTCGAGGCCGTGCGACAGGGGCAACTGATCGAGGGGCGGTTCCTGAGCATCGGCAGCACGACCTTCTACCAGCAGCCCCAGGACCGCAACGGGGCACGCAGTTTCGTTTTCCTCAGGCCGAATCCCGACGAAGAGCAGGTGGTCACCGCCGCGCGCACCCGGCTGATCCTCGACACCGGCGCGGCGACTGGCGCGCTCGACCTCGAAGGCGCACGGATCATCCAGTTCTCCCGCACCGAGGGGCAGACGCGCACCGCCGGGTTGCAGATCAGTGTCGAGCGCATGCGTCTGGGCCCAGTGCGCATCGACCTGCCGGGCGCACCGGGGCCGGGTGAAACCCTGCGCACGGCGACCCTGCCCGAGGTGGTACAGGACTGGTTCGGCGGTGATTCGCCCGCAGGGCAGGTCGCGCTGGAACGGTTGCTGGGCATGGCACTGGCGCTGACCGCGCCGCTGATCGCCGGTCTGGCGCTGGCGGCGACGCGCGGACCGCTGCGGTTGGCAGCCCTTCCGGTGGCCTTGGGCGCGGTGCTCGGCGGTGGGCTGGCACTGGCGCCGGGTGCGGCGCTGCTGGTCGGTCTGCCGCCTTGGGCGGCCCTGGCCTCGGTGGCCGGGCTGGCGCTGGCACTGGTCGCGCTGGTGTCGTGGCTGATGGCCCGGCTCTTGCCGGGATCGGTTCTGCCTCAGGGGATACGATTGTGACCCGCCCGCCGCTCGCCGTCTTCGGGCTGGAAACCCGCTATGTCGCCCGGCTTTATGCACTGCGCACCGCGCTGGTGGTGGCGCTGGCGCTGGCCCTCGTGCTGGCACTGGATCTGGCCGGGCATTACGACCGGGTGCTGACGGCCCAGGGCGTGGCCGCGATGCCCGAGGGCGCCCCCCGTCTGGCCTGGTATCTGTGGCTGCGTGCGCTCTACAACTTGCCTGCAATCCTGCCGATCGGCATGGGGATCGGCATCGTTTGGGTGGAATTCGACCTGACACGGGGGCATGAGCGCGCGATGATCGCCAACACCGGGCGGGCGCCCCTGTTGTCGCTGATGCCCGCGCTGGTGGTCGGGGTGGCCTTTGGTCTGGCGCAAGTCGCGCTGCTGGCCCATGTGCGGCCCCATGCCGTCAAGGCGCAGGGCGAGGCCGGGTTTCGCTATTATGGTGCGGGCTTCGCAGGCGGCAGCGCGCCGCCCGAATGGCATGATTTCGGAGCGGCGCTGGTTCATGCCGGTCTGCGGTTCGAGGCAACGGGGCCGGTGCTGGTCGATCTGCGGCTGTTCCTTCTGGACGGCGAAAACCGGCTGGAGCGGGTGATCTGGGCCGACGAGGCGCGCCCGGTTGACGGCGCCGTTCTGCTGGCGGGCGCCCACGCCACATGGCCCACCGAGGGCCTGAGCGACGCCCGCGTGCCCTTGGCCATCAACACCGACTGGCTGGCCCATGCCGGGGTCGAGCCCCGCCTGTTGCCGCAGGGCGCACTGACGCGTATTGCCCACGCCGCAAGCGGCGTTCCGGCCGCCAACGCCTATCGCGCCGCACTGAACGAGCGCCATGCGGCCTTGGCCGCCATGGTGGCGATGGCGCTGCTGGTCGCCAGCCTCAGCCTGCGCTGGCTGGCGGCGCGGCGCGGGCTGATGGCGCCGCTGGTCATCCTCGGCGCGGCCTATGCGCTGAATCTGGGCGGCAACGTCTTTTCCGCGCTGGGGGAATACGGGCGCATCGCGCCGGTCTGGGCAGCCTGGGGCCTGCCCGTCGCAGTGCTGGGGGGCTGCGCGCTGGTGCTGGGGATCGGCGGCTGGCGGATGCGGAGACGCCTCAGGGCGTCGGGCGGATGAGCGCCTCGGCCACCACCGCAGGGCGCCGCCCGACCCCTGCCGTCAGCCGCAGGATCACGCCTCCCGAAGGATCATGCGCCACAACCCGCCCCTCGCAGCGCAGCGCTGTGCCAACGACCACCGGATCGACAAAGCGGCACAGGATCCAGTCGATCGCGGCACAGGCAGGCCAGTCCTGCAGCACCTCGGCCATCTGGCCCATCACCAGCATCCCCGGCACCAGACTATCGTCATACCCCGCCGCGCGTGCCATCGTCCGGTCGCGGTGCAGCGGGTTGTCATCGCCTGACACCGCCAGATAGGCCTGCACCGCCTCGGCATCGGCCAGCGGCAGATCGACACCCGGCAGGCGCGCACCGACAAGCAGCGCGCCGCTCATGCGCCCGCCCCCTGCGGCAGTGCCACCAGCACAAGGCCGGTGCGCAGCGAGCCCACCTCTTGCCCGGCGCTGTCGTGCAGCCTGCCGTCGAGCCGCAGAATGCGCCGCGCATCGGGGCCGTCGAGGGTCAGAACCAGCCGATAAGCCGCACCGATCACCAAGGGCACACTCAGCGCAATGCGCTGTTCAATGTGGACCGGCAGGGCCAAGGCCCCCTCATCCGCCAGTTCGGCCTGCAAGGCCAGACGGACGGCAGGCGCCGCAAGCCAGATCAGCGGATAGGTCAGCGGCACCGGTCCATCCGAAGCCCTCCGACCCAAGGCGGCGGCGAGGGCTGCGGCGGCGGCGGCCTCGACGGTGACCTCATAGGTGCCAAGAGCGCGCGGCGCGGCGCTCATGGCGCGCGGCGCACTAGCAACACGGCGTTGATGCCGCCAAAGGCAAAGGAATTCGACAGCACGGCGTCGAGGTCGGCCGGTTGCGCCGCGCCGGTTGGCAGGTTCAGCGCACATTTCGGGTCGGGCCGGGTCAGGTTCGCTTGCGGCGGCACCATCTGATGCCGCAGGGCCTGCACCGCGACGACCAGTTCCAGCGCCCCGGCGGCCCCCAGCGTATGGCCCAGAATCGGCTTTGACGACGATACCGGCACCGATTGAATCGCCTCTCCGAACACGGCGCGCAGGGCGGCGGCCTCGTTCACGTCATTGAGCACGGTGCCGGTGCCATGCGCATTGACATAGCCGATCTGCCCGGGCGTGACTCCGGCATCCGCCAGCGCCTCGCGCATCGCGGTGGCCGCGCCCTCGGCATCGGGCTGGATCATGTCGCGCGCATCGCTGCTGGTGCCATAGCCGTCCAGCCACGCCAGCACTGTCGCGCCACGCGCGCGGGCCGACCCCTCGGATTCCAGCAAGAACACCGCCGCGCCCTCGCCCAGCACCATGCCGGTGCGGTCCGCCGAAAACGGTTGGCAGGCACGGGGCGACAGCACGCGCAGCATCTCCCAACCGCGCATCGTTACCGGGGTGATGCAGGCCTCGGTGCCACCCGCCAGCGCGCGGTCCACCATGCCCGACCGAATCATCTGCATCGCCACGCCGATGGACTGTGCCCCCGAGGCGCAGGCGCTGACGATGCCGAAACTGGGCCCGGTGATGCCATGCGCAATCGACACATGCGACACGGCAGAACTGGGCATCACGCGCGGCACCGACATCGCCTCGCCGCGCACGCCGGAGTGCTGCTCGCTGTAAAAGAGATAGCAATTGTCGTCGATCGTGCCGACACCACCGACCCCGGTGCCGATGATCGTCGCGCTGCGTCGCCCGGCCAGTTGCTCGACGGTTATCCCTGACTGCGCCACCGCCTCGGAAGCGGCGACAAGCGCGAACTGGCTGAAGCGCTCACTGGTGCGGGGAACCGAACCGCCCAGCAACGCCGCCGCATCAAACTCCGGCACACTGGCCGCAATGCGCACGCGCAGCGTTTCGCTGCGGGGCATGTCCAGCGGCCGCACCCCCGAAACCCCGTCGCGCGCGGCCTGCCACAGGGCCTCGGCGCCGATGCCAGCCGCACTGACGGCGCCAAATCCGGTGATTGCGACCCGCACCATGACCCCGGTCAGCCGATGGACTTGAGTTCGTCCGGCCGCATCTGCGCGACCATGACGGCGATCAACTCGGCCAGATTACGCGCCGAGGAGAGCTCCTCGCTCATCGGCAGATAGACGTCGAATTCCTCTTCGATTCCCATCAGGATGCTGATGACGTCAATCGAGATCAGGCCCAGCGATTCCAGCGTGGCCACGGGTTGCACTGCGTCGGCCTCGACCTTGCCCTCGTCGACCACGATCTTCAGGATCCTCTCCAGCATCCCCTCTTCGGGCAGGACCGGCCACTCGGTTGGCGCCGGGCCGCGTTCGGGCTCGGCGGGTGGGGCCATGTTGACGTCGCTGTCGGTCATCGAGCTGTTATCCCTGGCTGGCATCGTCGGAGAAGGTCTTGCCGAAGATGCGAAAAGTCCGTGTGGCGGCAAAGTTGTAACGAACCAGCAGCCGTGTCAATGCGACGTTGTCTTCCAATACCCAGCCTCCTTCGATTGCCTCGAGCCCGAGGGCTTGCTGCTGGTTGATCATCTCGTCGAGCAGCGTCAGCAGGATCGCCGCCCCGGCAGCGCTGTAGCGAAGGTTCGCCGCGATCCCCATCACGATGATGCGCCCGCTGCGCGGTCGAAAGCGCAGCGCGCGCCAGCCCAGCCGCAGCCAACCCAACGGCGAGGGCCGCGGCCCCAGCCCGCGCGACAGCTCGAACATGTCCGGAATGCCCAGCAAGATCGCCACGGGCGCGCCGTCGATCTCGATCACCCGGCCGGTTTCGCGCGGCATAAAGGGCGCCAGCAGGCGCAGGCCCTGCAGGTCATCGAGGCTAAGCGGCACGTGCCCCCAGTTGTCGCGCCAGCCGTCGTTGTAGAGGTCGCGCAGGATCGGCAGGTCGGCCCGCAACGACCGTCGGGTGATCGGCCGCGCTGTCACCTCGCCGCGCCGCCGCGGCAGGCGCAGGGACAGGCGCAATGTGGCGGCCTCGACTCCGCGCAGGTCCAGCCGCCACGAATTCAGATCCTTCCACTTGGCATATCCCAGAGTCTCGAGATGGCCGCGCAGATAGGGCGGGTGCCAAGGTGTCTGGGTCATCGGCGGCTGTTCATAACCGTCGATCAGCAGCCCCGGCTCGCCGTTCATGTTCAGCATGAAGGGCCCAAAGGCGTGGCGGCAACCCTGTCCCGCCAGCCAGCCCTCGGCCGTGGCAATCAGCCCCGCGATCACCGCGCGATCATCAATCGCATCGAGGCAGCCGAACATGCCCGTTGCCTCGGGCACGCCGACCGGCTGATCGGCAGCGATCTGCGCCGAAATCCGCCCCACGGGCAGCCCATCGCGCCGGGCCAGCCAATACCGCACCGTCCCGCGCCGAAAGAACGGCGCCTTGCGCGGGTCCAGCATCATCGCCCGCTCCATCCGCAGCGGCGCCACAAAGCCCGCAAGACCCCGATAGAGGGCGGGCGGCAGGTCGATGAACTGCGCCAGCAACCGGCGGTCCAGCACGGGCAGAATTTCCAGTGTCATCGCGGCCCCTCGCGCCAGCGCGCGCCCGGATCGGGCGCCGCATAGGCCGGCCAAAGCCGCACCAGCACAGCGTGCAGCGCCAGCACCAGCGCCAGTGTCGCCAGCCCGTCGATCAGCCAATGGTGATCGAGATACACACTCGCCGCGACCATCCACAGGGTCAGCGCTGCGGTGACGGCCCGCCCCGTCGGCCCGAACCAGCGCCAGCCCGTCACCATCGCCACCGCCGGAAAGGCCACATGCAGCGAGGGAAATGCGCCAAAGACCGTGGGCGCACGGCTATAGAAGGCCTCGAAATAGCGGATGCCGAACAGCGCATCGAGGCGGCTGAGGGCGGCGGCCTGCGGCGCGACGCTCAGATCGATGACGCAGCCATGCGCCCGCACATACCACGGCGGCGCGGCAGGCAGCAGCATCCAGACGACAAAGGCCGCCAGATGCGTCAGCGCCAGCACCCACAGATAGCGCCGCAAACGCCCGCGCGAGATCAGGAACAACAGCGCGCACCACAGCAGCACCATCGCCCAGAACACGGTATAGGGCAGGCCAAAGACCAGATCCGCCACCAGGCCGTGATGGCGGGCAAAGAGATCCGCCGGGGTCAGGCCGCTGCCAAAGCCAAAAAGCGCGGCGTCAAGGCGCTGGAATTCGCAGGCCAGCACCCTCTCGGCCGTGACGAACAGGGGACGCAGCACGCGCACCGCCTCATAGCCCGCCAGAATGGCAAAGCCGGGGATCGCGGCCAGCAGCATGTCGCGCGTCAACGGGGTCGCCACGGCAAAGCCCGTCGCGGCCAGCAGGATCACCAGATGTTCGATCCGCGCCTGTCCCAGCGCCAGATACCCCGCCAGCACCAGCGGCGGCAGCAAGGCCAGCGGCCAAAGCCGCCCCCAGAGCGCCAAAATATGCCGGATGGCCCGCATCGGTTCCCCGCGTTTCATTGTGGCCCCCGCGATAACACCCCCGGTAAATAACGTCGAGCCATGGGGCGCTTGACAGGCCGCTGGCGCCGGGCCACACCCGGCCCGGCCCCTGTTCCGCCCGGATGCTCCTTGCCCCCATGCGCCTGCTCATCGACACCACCGCGATCAATCTGCACGGACGCCCGCTGACCGGGATTCCCCGCGTGGTGCGCAACTATCTGGTGCTGGGCTATGCCTTTGGCCGCGCGCACGGCATCGAGGTCCTGCCGGTGACGATCTCGGACGGTCGGCTGGTGCTGCAACGCGCTTCGGCGAATTTCCCGCATCCACCGGGCCTGCCGCGCGGGGCGGCGCGCCGGGGGCCTGTGGCGCTGGCGCTGTTTGCCCTGCATTACGTCGCGCTGGGGGTGGCCTATGCGCTCTTTGGCCTGCCCTGGCTGGCGCTGCGGCTGCGCGACCGCCTCAGCGGCACTCCGGCCCGCCCCGAGGCGCTCGAGCGTCAACTCGGCGGCTGGATGGACCTGTTGCAGATCCCCGCCGGGGCGCTGTGGCAACGCTACATGCAGCGCGTTCCGATCGAGCCCGGCCCCGAGGACATCCTGTTCAGCCCGGCCTATTGGCATGATGTGGACCCCGAGGTCTATGCCGGGCTGCGTGCCCGGCTAAAGGCGACCTACGTGCTGGTGCATGACGTCATTCCGGTGTCGCACCCCCATCTGTATCGCGCGCCGTGGCGCGACAGTTTTCGCCTGAACGTCGCCGCCGCGCTGCGCAATTTCACCGGCGTCGTCGCGATTTCGCACTATACCGCCAGCATGCTGCGCCAGTTGTTCCCCGATCCGGCCGCGCACGCGCGAATCGCGGTGTGCCACAACGGCCTCGACCCGCTGGCCGATGGTCGCGACGGCGCGACGCGGCTAGCAGCGCTGTTTGCGCCAGGCAACCGGCCCTATCTGATGGTCGGCTCGATCGAGCCGAAAAAGGGCCATCTGATGGTGCTGGCCGTGCTGGAATCCCTGTGGTCCAGTGGCCAAAGCACAAGACCACTGGTCATTCTGGGGCGCCGGGGCTGGATGTATGACGCCATCGTGCGCGCCATCGACGCCACGCCGCACCGCGACAAGGTCACCTGGCTGAGCGATACCACCGACGCGGAACTGGCCTTTGCCTATGCGCAGGCGCAGGCGCTGATCCATGCCTCGACTGTCGAGGGATTCGGCCTGCCGATGGTCGAATGCGCCGCCAGCGGCACACCGGTTCTGGCCAACCGCTCGGACATCGCGACCGAGGTTCTGGGCGAGCACGGGCTTTACTTTGACGGCACGCCCGAGGGCCTGACCGAGGCGCTGCTCGCGCTCGAGACCAGCGACACGCAGGCGGACCTGCGCGCGCGGCTGGCCAGCTTTGATTGGCCCGCATGGGAGCAGGTCGTCCCCGCCCTGTTTACCGCGCTGATCGCCGATGCGCAGGGCGAGGCGCCGCTGCCGCCGGTCATCGCGCCGCGCTGATCGGGCCTAGTCGCAGCGCGCCAGCGTCGCGTGGATCATCGGCACGCCGACCAGACCGAACTCGACCGGGCTTTCGACCACCTCGACCGCCATCGCCTCTTCCATCCAGTGCAGGTGCACATGATCGGCCTGCGTGCCCTCCAGAATCGACGGCGCCAGCGTATAAGTGCCGCGCGGCAGATAGGGAAAGGCAAAGCGGAACACCGCCGACATCAACCCGCCCGGTTCGACCTGCGGCGGGTTTTCGGCGGTGGTCAGGAACGAGTTGTCGCCAAACAGGTTCTGCCCGCGCGCATCGCGCAGGATAAAGCCGATGATCGGCTGGCTCAGACGGGTTTCGGCGTGCACGGTGATGCGCAACTCGATCTCGTCACCCCCCTCGAACTCGGTGACCGCCGCCCCATCGGGGTGATGCCAGGCCGCGGCGACCACCCGCGCGCCCCCCGCCCCGTGCTGCGGCGCATCGGGGCGAAACGGGCCGGGCACCACGCGCATCGGGCGCTCGAATCGTGCGGTGATCGTCTCGGCGCCGCCCACCGCAGCCTCGACCCCACCGGCGGCCCGCAACGGGCCCAGCAGCGCCGCACGGTAGGCCGCCGCAACCTCGTCCGAAGGCCCCTCGACGCGCAGATGCCCCTGATCCAGCCAGATCGCCCGCGGACAGATCGACGCCATTTCCAGCGCGTTCTGCGAAACAAAGACCAGCGTGCCGCCCGCAGCATGAAACTGCCGCATCCGCTGGCGGCAGCGGTGCTGAAACTCGGCGTCGCCAACCGACAGGATCTCGTCGATGATGAGAACCTCGGCGTCGACATGGATCGCCACCGAAAAGGCCAGTCGCGAAAACATGCCCGAGGAGTATTCGCGCATGGGCCGGTCGATATAGTCGCCGATTTGTGCAAAGGCCTCGATCAACGGCATCCGCTGGGTGATCTGCTGCGGGGTCAGGCCAAGGTTGGCCGCGTTCAGCACCGCATTTTCGCGCCCGGTGAAATCCGGGTTGAAACCCGCGCCCAGTTCCAACAGGCCTGCAACCCTGCCTCGGCGGCTGACGCTGCCGGTGGTCGGCGCCAGCGTGCCCATCAGCAGTTGCAGCAGCGTCGATTTGCCCGAGCCATTGCGCCCGATCACCCCCAGCGCCTCGCCCGCCCGGATCCTCAGGGTCAGGGGATGCAGCGCCCAGAACGGCGTGCCGTTGGTGCGCCCCAACAAGGCATTCGCCAAATGCTGCAGGGGCGTCGCGTCGCACAGATAGCGCTTGCCCAGATCATGCACGATCAGGGCATCAACGAGTGGCGAGGCCTCTCCGGTCATGCTCAGGCCCCCATGGGTTCGGGGTCGCACTCGATGCGCACCGCGTGCATCCGCACATTCGCCAGCCCCTGCGAGATATGCACCGTGCTCACCGGCATCAGCACCGGCGCGGCGCGCAGCACGATGCGCGGCGCCTCGGCCCCGCCTTCGAGCACCAGCACCGCCAGAGCATACTCCTGCGAGGGCATGTAGGGCAGCACAAAGGCAAAACGCGCCTCGGCCTCGGCCCCGGCGGGCAGCGGCGCGGCGGTCTCGCTGCGGGCGCCGAACAGCAACTGCGCCATCCGGTTGCGCACCAGCAGGCAAACAGCGGGCGCAGTCAGCGCGGCCTCGGCGCGAAACCGCACGCGCACCTCGATGCGCTGACCACCGTGCACGATCGCCACCTGCCGCCCGGCAGCGTCGAACAACTCGACAGCGCTGACAGCACCCGGCACCAGCGCCTCGGGCAGGCTGTCGGGGTCCCGGTTGGCAGACGCTTCGACGCTCGGCGGCGGCGCGGCGGGCTGACCGGGGACCTCATCTTGAATGGCAAAGCTGTCAGCGCCGGATTGCCGCCGCCACGTCGCCGCGTGATAGCGCCGCAGCACCCGGTCGCTGGCCCCGTCAGCCGCCAGCACCCCGCCATCCAGCCAGATCGCCCGGTCGCACAGCGCCCGAACCGCCGCATCGTCATGCGACACGAACAGCAGCGAGCCGCCCTGCACACAAAAGCTGCGCAGAAAATCGAGGCATTTCATCTGAAAGGCGATGTCGCCTACCGATAGGATCTCGTCCACGATCAGGATATCGGGGCGGCAATGAATGTTGATCGAAAACGCCAGCCGGGCATACATGCCCGAAGAATACTCTGCGATCCGCCGGTCGAAAAACCCGCCCAGATCGGCAAAGGCCTCGATCCGGTCAACCACCCCGGCGAATTCGCGCGGGCTCAATCCCATGATGGTGGCCGAAAACCGCGCGTTTTCGCGCCCGGTGTAATCCTGATGCAGGCCAGCGCCCAGTTCCAGCAGCGTCGCCACCCGCCCCGTCACCTCGACCGTGCCGGCGCTGGGCGTCAAGGTCTTCGAGATGATCTTGAGCAGGGTCGACTTGCCCGCCCCGTTGCGTCCGACGACCCCCAGAGCCTCGCCGCGCTGCAGGTCAAAGGACACGTCGTGCAAGACCCGCACCGCCTCGCCACCACCGCCTCCCGACAGCATCGCGCGCAACCGCGCCCCCTCGCCCGCATGGCGGTGATAAACCTTGCCCAACCCGCGCGCCCGGATCACGACGTCAGACGACATCGGCAAAACCCGGCCGCAGCCGCCTGAACAGTACATAGCCCGCGACCGCACTCAGCCAGCCGATGCCCAGATACACCGCCACGCCCAGCGGGTTCGGCCATTCGCCAAAGAACAGCGCATTGCGCGTCGCCTCCAGCGGATACGCCAACGGATTCAGCAGCATGACCGGCCTGAGCGCCTCTGGAACCCGGTCGAGCGGATAGAACAGCGGCGACAGGAACAGCAACAGCATCGACAAGGGCTGCATCACATGCGCGAGGTCCCGCAGGAATACCCCCAACGCCGCCAGCGCCAACGCCCCGCCAAGCGCGAACAGCCCAAGCCCCAGCAACAGCAACGGATAGGCCAGCGCCGCCAGTGGCGGCAGGCCCTGCAACGGCAGATGGAACGCCCCAAGGATCACCAGCCCGATCGCCATCCGGACCAGCGCCGAACCAACCAGCGAATAGCAGAAGACCTCCAGCGGAAAGACGATCTTGGTGATGAAGGACTGGTTTTCGCGCAGAACCGTCGTCGCGCGCGAGACGCTCTCGAAGAAGAAGTTGAACTGGATGAGGCCGGAAAAATAGATCAGCGGGAACAGAAAGGTATCGCCTGTGCGATCCTGCCACCGCGAATCCAGGATCAATCCGAAAACCAGCGTATAGACCGCCAGCATGAAAAGCGGGCCAAAGACGATCCAGACCTTGCCCAGAACGGTGCCACGGATGCGCGATTCGATGTCGCGGCCGACCAACGCGCGGATCAGATCGAACTGCCGAACCGCGATCCGCCAGGGCGAGGCCATCAGCAGCGGCCAGCCGCCCCCGGAACCGTCAACGCCGCGCCCTGTGTCGCCCTGTGTCACGCGTCCGCCCAATGCTGCAAGGTCGGGGGCAGGCCCCCGCGCGTTCTTAGCAATGCCCAAGGGCCGTGGAAAGGCGCAAAGACGCACAGGCAAATGGGAAGGATGGCGCACCCGACAGGATTCGAACCTGTGACCTCTGCCTTCGGAGGGCAGCACTCTATCCAGCTGAGCTACGGGTGCAGCGCGCCCAGTCTATAGCCTCGCCCGAAGAGCGCTGCAACGGACAATTGTTCAGCCAAAGAGGTCGCGGCAGAATTCCAGTCCGTCGACCAGAGCATCGACCTCGGCCTCGGTGGTATAGAGCCCGAACGAAGCCCGGCATGACGCCGGAATGCCCAGATGCTCCATCAGGGGCATGGCGCAGTGGGTTCCTGCGCGCACGGCGATTCCCTTCTTGTCGAGAATTGTCGAAATATCATGGGCATGCGCGCCGTTGTTCATGGTAAAGCTGAAGATGCCAGCCTTGCCCGGCGCATCGCCCTGCAGTGTCAGCCAATTCAACCCGGTCAGCCGCGAGCGGGCATAGCGGGCGATCCTGTGCTCATGCGCGGCGATCTGGTCCATCCCCAGCGCCATCAGGTAGTCCAGCGCCACCCCAAGGCCGATTTGTTGAACGATTCCGGGGGTTCCCGCCTCGAACTTGTGTGGCGGGTCATTATAGTCGACCGCGTCGCGCGTGACCTCGCGGATCATGTCGCCGCCGCCTATGAACGGGCGCATCTCGGCCTGACGTTCACGCCGGACATAGATCGCGCCCGAGCCCGAGGGGCCATACAATTTGTGCCCGGTGATCGGATAGAAATCGACCCCCAGCGCCTGCACATCGACCGGGCCATGCACCGCCGCCTGGCTGCCATCGGCCAGCACCGGCACGCCGCGCGCATGGGCGCCGTCGGCTATGGCCTTGATATCGACCAGGGTTCCCAGCACGTTCGACATGTGGGTGACGGCCACCAACCTTGTGCGCGGGGTGATCGCCGCCAGCACGCGCGCCGGGTCGAGGCTGCCGTCGGCCTCTGGTTCAACCCAGACCAGCCGCACGCCCTGCCGCTCGCGCAGAAAGTGCCAAGGCACGATATTGGCGTGATGTTCAAGAACGCTGAGCACGATTTCGTCGCCCGGCCCCAGACGCGGCGCGGCCCAGCCATACGAGACCAGATTGATCCCCTCGGTGCTGCCCGAGGTAAACAGGATCTCGTCCTCATGCGCCGCGTTCAGAAAACGTCTGACAATCCCGCGCACCGCTTCATATTTGTCGGTCGCCAGATTCGACAGGTAATGCAGCCCGCGATGCACATTGGCGTATTCCATCGAATAGGCCTGCGCCACAGCGTCGATCACCACCTGCGGCTTTTGCGCCGAGGCGCCATTATCCAGATAAACCAGTGGCTTGCCGTTCACCGTGCGCGACAGGATCGGAAAGTCGGCGCGGATGCTTTGAATGTCATACATTTCCAACCCCCGACGGATCGAACCCCAGCATCACCAGAACAATCGACAGCACCACGCTGAGCAGGATGAAGACACCGACAATCCCGACCAGCACCATCAATCGCGAGACAAATCCATGCAGCGCCAGAATATAGCCGACCAGCACCCAAAGCGACACGCCGATCGACAGCATCGCCACCGGCATGTTGAGCCCCGGCAGAACCAGAACCGCGACGATCTGCACCACCAGCATCAGCGTGGTGATCGCCTGCATCCAGCCCACCAGCCAGAGCGCATCGGCAAAGCGCCCGGTCCCGCCAAAGGCCTGCCCGACGCGCGCCACCAGCACGGCGAGCAAGATATTCGCCGCCGCCTGAATGGCGGCAAAGCTGACGGGCGACGGCATCAGGGACAACTGACCGCTCAACCCGGCAGGCAGATAGAGCAAGGCCACCGAACTGGCCACGGTCGCCGCCAGCAGCATCCAGCGGATCATCATCGGCGGGCGCAGGGCGATCAGCCGATGACCGGCGCTTACCGGGTCCTCCAGAGACTGGCGGACGAGGTCG
>Ga0209573_1003254_pt1 | contig 18315 bp, 15 predicted proteins | sample TNRBio252014_DNA_FD_185870 | JGI IMG/M metagenome (GOLD analysis project Ga0209573, IMG submission 185870) | Wastewater treatment Type I Accumulibacter community from EBPR Bioreactor in Madison, WI, USA - TNR Reactor_6/25/2014_ DNA (SPAdes)... | ecosystem: Engineered > Bioreactor > EBPR >...
TGCAGAGGAAGACCTCCGGTGTCGTCCTCGCGTTCGACACCCAGGGGCTCAGCGTCCTCGCGACGCGGGCCGGGTGCGTCGTCGAGCTCGTGCCGCAGGTCGGCGACTTCCTCGCGGTGGGCGAGCCACTCTTCCGCCTGTACGGCGCGGGGGCTTCCTCGGTGGACGAGCAGGAACTCCGCGACGGCGTGGCGTTCGGCATCGAGCGGACGATGGAGCAGGACCCCGCGTTCGGCTTCCGCATCATCGTCGACATCGCGAGCAAGGCGCTCTCACCGGCCATCAACGACCCGACGACCGGCGTCCTCGCCGTCGACCAGCTCCACCACCTGCTGAGCCTGGTCAGCCGGCGCGAGCTCGACACCGGCGTCGTCCGCGACGCGTCGGGCGAGGTCCGCCTCGTCTACCGCACCCCCGACTGGGAGGACTTCGTCACCCTCGCGGCGACCGAGCTGCGGATCTACGGGGCGACGAACCCGCAGGTGACGCGCCGGCTCCGCGCGATGTACGACCAGCTCCTGCGTGTCGTTCCGAACGAACGGGCGGAGGCCCTGCGGCGCGAGGTCACGCTGCTGGAGAGCACGCTCGACGGGGCCTGGTCGAACGCGACGGACCGTGCGATCGCCGGCGCGAGCGACCTGCAGGGCTTCGGAAGCCGGGCGAAGGTCGGCTGATCCGGGCGCACGAGGAGGCCGGGTCTCGGGGGTCGGGCGGCGACCGGGGATAATCGCCTGGTGGGCCAGCCCCGCCGCCCCCGCGTGCTCCTCGCCGACGACCACCGCCTGGTGGCGGAAGGGCTCAAGAGCCTCCTTGCCCCCGACTTCGACCTCGTCGGCGTCGTCGAGGACGGGCGCGCCCGCGTGGAGGCGGTGCGCGTTGCCCGGCCCGCCACGCGCGAAGGAGCGGGTGGCGGGTCGGCCGGCCTGTATCATGAAGGCGTGGTCGAAGCCTCCCCATCGCTCCGGCAGGTCGGGCGTCGCCGCCCGGCACGGCCGGGTCTCGACCGGGCGGCGGGGCTTCTCCGGCTCGTCGTCGACCTGCGGGGGGATCGCCCCTTCCTGCCGCGTGGCGTACACCGCTTCGAGAGCTTCGAGGAGAGCCAGGCATGGTCGATACGGATGATGGCGCGGCCCTCGAGTCGCGTCCGCCCCTCCTCGAAGACCTCCTGACGATCTGCCGTGCGCTGAACGAGCGTGGCGCGCGATACGTCGTGGTGGGCGGGATGGCCGTCATCCACGACGGGTTCGTCCGGGCGACCGAGGACATCGACCTTCTCGTCGGGGCATGCTCCGAGCTGCTCCTCAAGCTCAAGCGCACCGTCCGGGAGAAAGACGCCGTCGACCGTCGGTTCCTGGAGCTGCTCGTCGCGTGGCGCGCCGGACGGACGGACTGAGAACGGAGAGGGCCGGCAACATGAGCGCCGAAGACCCGAGGATCGACCTCGCGAGGAAGCGGACGGGATTCGCGGCCCACCGGACCCAGCTCGCACTGGACCGGACGACGCTCGCCTGGATCCGGACGACGCTCACGATGGGCAGCTTCGGCTTCGGGCTCGTCGGGTTCTTCCGGTCCGTCCGCGAGAAGAACCCGTCTCCGGAGGCCGTGGCCATCCACGAGGCCGCGATCCAGTTCGGCCTTTCGCTCATCGTCCTGGCGGCCGTCGCGACGCTCCTGGCGGCCATCTCGCACTGGAGAACGCTCGGGCGGCTGCGGCGCGGCGAGGATCTCCGGATCTCGCGCTTCCCGCTCAGCCTCGCCATCGCCTTCCTCGTCACGGTCGCGATCCTGGCGGGCCTGGCGGCCCTGTTCGGCCGCTGACCCGGTCCGGCGGCCTCTTCCGGCGCCGGCCGAGCCTCCACCGGTCCTCCTGGGAGCGCGAACAGGTCCGCGGACGGGACTCCTGAAGCCCGAGCATCGCGTCCGCTGCCGCACAAGGCCACGAACTGCCGGAAACTGACACATCGAATCGAGACTAGAATTTCCCTGCGCAGGACGCCGTTTCGAAGCCCCCGAAGGGATGCGCACGACCGCGGGGCCTGGAGAGGAAACTGACCATGAGGAAGCAGACGATCTTCATTCCGACCCTCGTCCTCGCGCTCGCGGCCCCGGTCGCCTCGGCGCAGTCGACCGGGCTCACGCACACCGTCGAGGGCTACTTCATGGGCGCGTCGATGACCGGGACGGCGGGCGCGGGGCCCGTGACGGGCGACGTGAACCTCACGTCGTCGAAGATCTTCGAGAACCTCCAGTTCGGCGCTATGGCCAACTACCGCGGCGAGGCCCCGAAGTGGGCCGTCGCGGCCGACGTCGTCTACATGGGCCTCGGGGCGACCGGGACCGGTGACGGTGGACGGGCGACCGCCGAGGTCGACATGGACGAGTGGATGGTGGAGGCGACGGGCTCGTATCGCATCTCTCCCGTATTCGAGGCCGTCGGCGGGCTGCGTTACACGTCGCTGAAGACCGCGATCGAGCTCCGCAAGCCCCAGGAGACGACCTCCACGAGCGCGACCGCCGACTGGGTCGACCCGCTCGTCGGCGCGCGCCTCGCACTCCCGCTCTCGGAGGCGTTCGCGTTCACGTTCCGCGGGATGCTCGGCGGCTTCGGCGTCGGCTGCGACTTCACCTGGGACGTCGACGCCCGGCTGAAGTGGCGCGTCTCGAAGTCCGTGGGCCTCTCCGTCGGGTACCGCTACCTCGACCAGGACTACGAGAAGGACGGCGGATTCAAGTGGGACGTCGTCAGCCAGGGCCCTCTGGCGGCCGCTTCGCTGACGTTCTGACGCCATGAGCACGGCCTTCGCACGGGCGCACTGTCGGGCCGGAGGCGCCGCCGGGCATCCCGTACGGCGGCCCCTCGTCCTCGCCGCGCTCGCCGCCACCGTCGCCGCCGGCGGCTGCACGCACGTCGGCCCGAAGTCCGTCACGGTGGACCGCTTCGACTACGCCACGGCCATCGGCGAGTCGTGGAAGCAGCAGACCCTCCTCAACATCGTCAAGCTCCGCTACATGGACCTGCCGGTCTTCCTCGACGTGGCGTCGATCGTCGCGGGCTACTCGATGGAGACGTCGGGAAACCTCGGCGGCCAGCTCTCCTCGACGGGCGCTATCCAGGGGGACACCTTCTCGGCAGGCGTGGCCGGGAAGTTCACGGACCGCCCGACGATCACCTACGTGCCGCTGACGGGGGAGAAGTTCCTCCGCGGGCTCGTCACGCCGATCCACCCGAGGCACATCTTCTCCATGCTCCAGTCGGGGTACGCCGCGGACTTCGTCCTCGGGCTGACCGTCGACGCGCTCAACGGAGTGCGCAACCGGTCGGCCACCGGGTCCGGGGTGAGGGAGGCGGACCCGGCATTCGTGCGCGCGCTGGAGCTGATGCGCGACGTCCAGGCCGCCGGCGGCATCGGGATGCGCGTGGACGAGGACAAGGTCAAGGGCCAGACGGCCGTCCTCTTCTTCCGGCGCGACGACCTCGACCTCGCCGTCACGGAGAAGGCGGCGGAGGTCCGTCGCGTGCTCGGCCTGCCGGCGGGCCAGGAGAGGTTCGTCCTCACCTACTCGCCGGTGCGCGGGGGCGAGGGCGAGCTGGCGGTGAGCAGCCGGTCGATGCTCCAGGTGATGGCCGCCTTCGCGAGCTACATGGACGTGCCGGAAGCGCACCTCAGGGACGGGAGCGTCGTGGCCGCGCAGGCGGGCACCGTCCCGGCGGAGCGCGCGGAGGGGGTTCGTATCCGCAGCGGGACCGAGAGGCCCGCCGACGCGTTCGCGGCCGTCCGCTACCGGAACCACTGGTACTGGATCGACAACGGAAACCTCCTGGCGAAGCGGGCGCTCACGGCCGTCATGTACTTCTTCACGCTCGCGGACACGGGCGAGACCGGTCGCCTGCCGCTCATCACCATCCCGGCGCAGTAGCGCGCGGGACGGGGCCAGGCAGGAGGCCGTCCGCGATCCAGCTATCGCCCGGCCGGATCGGGCTTTCGCCGGAGCGTCTCCGAGGGCAGCTCTCCGAAGCACTCCTTGTAGGCGCGCGAGAACTCGCCGAGGTGCCAGAAGCCCCAGTCGAGCGCTACGGCCGAGACCGTGGTCGAGCCGCGTCCTGCCGCCAGCAGCGCCTGGCGCACGCGGTGCAGCCTGAGCCGGATCAGGTAGGCCACCGGCGTCACGCCGATGACTTCCTTGAAGGCGTACTGAAGGGTTCGTTCGCTCACGGAGGCGGCCCGGCACAGGTCGCCGACGTGGACCTGACCGTGGGTGTGCGACAGCGCGTACTCCTCGGCCTTCTTCACGATGAGGACGGGCGAACGAAGTCCCCTGGCGGGGCGGGCAGGCTCCATTGCCCCGGTCGCGTCGAGGGTCGAGAAAAGCGTCTCGACCATCTCGACCCGGGCCGCGACGCGCGCCTCCAGACGGTCGTTGAACAGGGCGGGCTGACGTTCGGCCGCCTCCACCAGTCGTTTGCCCCAGTCGAAGAGCCGCCGGGCCATCGCCGCGTCCGTCGGCAGGGTCTCCACGCCGCGCGGCAACCGGAGCTCGCCCTCTCGCCGCCGCGCGTTCAGGTGCTCCCTGAGGTCCTCGAGCGGGAACAGGAAGGCGAGGCTCTCGTACCCGGACTCGGGAACGAAGACGACCTCCGTCCCGGCTTCGACGGCCAGCGTCAGGTCGGGCCGGATGGGAATTCCGTTCGCAGTCCCCTTCGTCTCGGGGCCGAAGGTGACGAAGGCCACCAGGCCGAGCTGGGTCTTCGTCCGCGCCCGGACCCGATGGTTCGTCGAGTGGTGAACGACGACCCCGCCGTCCAGACGGACGACCACCCGCCTCGCCCGGAAAGGGGCCGCCGCCAGCTGAACGACGTCCAGGTCGACGATCTCGATTCCCTCGCCGGCGCGCGTGGGGTCGTCGATCTCGACGACCGTCACCGCCGGCAGGTCCGGGCCGAGGCCTCGCTTCAGCATTCCCAGGCCCTCAGCTTGCGGGATTCCGATAGACGGACTCGTCCTCCCCCCCGAGACTTCACGGGGGACAGGTCTACCTGTGGGGGAATGCCATGGTCCACGTTGACGGGGACAATAGCCGAAGCTCGTCACCGGGCGATGGACCGCCTTCCCTGAGATCGAATTCGACCAGATCCAGACTGCGGTCCCGTGACCGGTCCGAATGCCGGATCACGGAAAGGGAGAGGGAATGAAGAACGTGCTGCGAACCTCGAGACGCGACCGCGCCGGAAGGCCCGGCACCGCGGGCCGGCGGCCTGGCAGGCTGGCGGTCCTCGGCCTCGCCGGCCTGCTCGCCACTATCGCCTCCATTGCAAACCCCGCCGCGGCCCAGGCGACGCGCCGGCCGAACATCGTCGTCCTCCTCGGCGACGACATGGGCTTCTCCGACATGGGCTCGTTCGGCAGCGAGATCCGGACGCCGAACCTCGACTCCCTGGCCAAAGGTGGCGTGAGGTTCACGAACTTCTACACGCACGCGAGCTGCTCCCCCACCCGGTCGATGCTCCTCTCGGGCGTGGACACGCACCTCAACGGCCTTGGCAACATGAGCGAGTGGACGGCGCCGAACCAGAGGGGCCTGGACGGCTACGAGGGCAACCTCAACGACCGCGTCGTCACGCTGCCGCAGCTCCTGAAGGACGCCGGCTACCACACCTACATGGTCGGCAAGTGGCACCTGGGGAAGGAGCCGACCCAGATCCCGGCCGCGCGCGGCTTCGAGCGCGACTTCACGCTACTCGACGGGATGGGCAGCTACTGGGACGACTGGAACTTCTCGGCCCTCACCCCCAAGTCGCTCTACACCGAGGACGGGCGCTACCTGAAGAGCCTGCCGAAAGACTTCTACGCGACGAAGACCTACACCGACAAGATGATCTCCTACATCGACGCCAACCGCGGCGACGGCAAGCCGTTCTTCGCGTACGTCGCCCACCAGGCGCCGCACGAGCCGTACCACCTGCCGAAGGAGTGGCGCAACCGCCACGCCGGCGAGTACAACAAGGGCTGGGACGCCCTGCGTCAGGAGAGGCTGAAGCGCCAGGTCGAGATGGGCATCATGCCAGCGGGTACCCAGCTCGCCGAGCGGATGTGGTTCGTGCCCGATTCCACCCTGCTGGCCCCGGCCGCACTCGTGGTCATGGGGAAGAAGATGGAGATCTACGCCGGGATGGTCGAGAACCTCGACCACCACGTCGGACGGCTCATCGACCACCTCAAGAAGATCGGCGAGTACGACAACACCATCTTCATCGTCTTCGGCGACAACGGCGCCGAGGGCAACGACCTCTACGAGTTGATCACCGGCTCGCCCGGGTCACGCGACTTCCTCTTCGCCGCCATGCACTGGTCGCAGAACCACTTCAACGCATGGGGCGACCCGGGGTCCTGGCTCGCCTACGGGCCGATGTGGGCGCAGGTCTCGATGACGCCGTTCTCGCAGTACAAGGCGCTCATGGCGGAGGGCGGCATCCGCAACGCCCTCATCGTCAGCGGCCCGGTGGTCAAGCGTCCCGCGGGGAGCATCAACACCCAGGCGACCATGCACGTGGCCGACATCATGCCGACGCTCCTCGAGGTGGCCGGTACGAGCTACCCGAAGACGTACAAGGGGAAGGACGTGCCCCCGGCTCTCGGCAAGTCCTGGGTCCCGGTGCTGGAGGGCCGGGCCGATTCGCCGCGCACGGACCAGGACTTCCTCGCCTGGGAGGTCTTCGGAAACCGCGCCGTCCGGCAGGGGAGCTGGAAGCTGCGCTGGCAGCTCCGGCCTTTCGGCACGGGGGACTGGGAGCTCTTCGACCTCGCGGCGGATCCCGTCGAGCTGAAGGACCTTGCGGCGGCGAATCCCGACAAGGTGAAGGAGATGGTGGCGCTCTGGGACGACTTCGCCCGGAGGAACAACGTGGTCCTGCCGAACCGAACAGTTTTCGAGAGCCTCGAAAAGGCGCTCCCCCAGCGCGTGCCGGTCCAGCCCGGCTATCCGCCGGCCAACCTGAAGCGCCAGTACGCGCCGCCCGCGGACATGCTCGCGGACCCGAAGCAGTGAGCGCCGAGCCGTGCCGCACATTCGCGAAGGAGCTGACGTCATGAGCCACCAGAATCCGTCGAGAAAGAGGTCCGGGGTCGTCCGGCTCGCGCTGGCGTCGGCGCTCGTGCTGGGCGCCCTCGCCGCGCTCCCGGCCTCCGCCCAGATGCCCGCGCGCTTCTACTGGAAGAGCCTCTCGGGGGCGAACGCCGTTCCGCTGATCTTCAATTCCATCAGCGGGAACACGAACCCGTTCGACCCGGCCCACACCCCGATTCCGGGGGCGACCGTCGACGGCACGATCGCCCTCGCGGGCTACGCGCACACCTTCACGCTGTTCGACCGGGCGGCGATGGTCGCCGTCCTCCTGGAGACGGGACGACTCTCGAGCGAGGTCTCGGAGGCGGGCCGCACGGTCATCTCGTCGGCCCGCGGGTTCGGCGACCCGACCGTCGAGTTCAACGTGAACCTGATCGGGCCGAAGGCGCAGAAGAACCTCGCGGACGTCACGCCATACCAGCCGGGCTTCTCTCTCGACCTCATCGCCGACCTCGTCGTGCCGATCGGCGAGTACGACAACGGCCGGGCGCTGAACCTCGGCCAGAACCGGTGGAGCGGGCGGCTCGGCTTTCCCGTCGTCTGGCAGTTCGGCTCGTGGGTGCCGGGCCGGCGCACGACCCTGGAGCTCCTCCCGGCCGTCTGGCTCTTCGGGACGAACGACGACTTCGTCGGGACGACGCTCGAGACCGACCCCACCTTCCAGGTCGACGCCCACCTGACACGCGACCTCACCAGCCGTTTCTGGGCCTCGCTCGACGGCGTCTGGTACACGGGGGGGGCGGCGACGATCAACGGGGTCGAGGGCGAGAAGCTGAACAACCTGGGGGTAGGGCTAACGCTCGGCTACCACGTCAACGACAGCCTCGGGGTGACGTTCGGCTACAAGTCCACCATCAACGACACGGCCCCCGGGGACCTCCAGATGGACCAGTTCATGGTCTCGGTGGTCTACGGCTGGCACTCCATCATCGAGGGCGCCCGGCGCCTGGCCAGCGAGTAGCAGGGCTTGATGACGACCAGGAAGAAAGGCGAGACGGACATGCGCAATCGCGAGGCGTCCTCCAAGGCTCCCGTTCCCACGAAAGGGCTCTCGAGGAACGAGAGCTACGCGCTCGGCAAGAAGCTGCGGGAGGCCTGCCCGCGCGAGGCCCATGCGGGGTGGACGGCGCCGAAGGGCCGCCCCGACCCGGTCGACCTCGTTCTCCAGTCCGAGAAGGGACGAGTCCCCGACCTGCTTCCCCTTCGCCACGGTCGGATGGCGAAGTCGGCCTTCACCTTCTACCGGGGCGCGGCCCTCACGATGGCCTCCGACCTCTCCGGGACGCCGGTCTCCGGCATCCGCGTCCAGGCCTGCGGCGACGCCCATCTCTGCAACTTCGGCGGGTTCGCGACCCCCGAGCGGAAGATCATCTTCTCCATCAACGACCTCGACGAGACCCTCCCGGCTCCCTGGGAGTGGGACGTCAAGCGCCTCGCCCCGAGCTTCGTCGTGGCCTGTCGGGACAACGGGCTGAGTGATGCTGTCGCGAAGGAAGCGGTTCTGACCTGCGTCCGCGCCTACCGCGAGTCGATGGCGGAGTTCAGCGAGATGAAGACGCTCGAGCTCTGGTACCGGATGATGACGGCCGAAGAGCTGATCGCCGGGCTGCCTCCCGCGTTCCGGAAGCGGATCGTCAAGCGCATCCAGAAGGAGCAGGCGAAGAGCCGCGGCGAGGAGCTCTTCCCGAAGCTCGCGGAGCACCGGGGGGACACCCCCGTCATCAAGGACCTGCTCCCGACGATCTTTCACACGGAGGAGAACCCCCCGGGCACCGTGCAGAAGGTCTTCCGGGACGCCTTCGCCACGTACCACGACTCGCTTCCGCACTCCTACAAGACCCTGCTGGACCGCTTCGACCTGCGGGACGCCGCCGTCAAGGTGGTTGGCGTCGGCAGCGTCGGGACGCTCTGCATGGTCCTTCTCCTGACGGCCGGCGACGGCGACCCCCTCTTCCTCCAGATCAAGGAGGCGCGGGCGTCCGTCCTCGAGCCGTACGCGGGGGCGAGCGAATTCCCGAACCACGGCCAGCGCGTCGTGAACGGGTACCGGCTCATGCAGCCTGCCAGCGACATGTTCCTCGGGTGGTGCCGGGGGCCGAAACGCGAGTTCTTCGTCCGCCAGCTCAGGGACATGAAGGTGAGCCCCATGGTCGAGACGTTCGGCCGTTCGGAGATGCTCATCTACGCGGCCTGGTGCGGCAGGGCCCTCGCCCTCTCACACGCGCGCTCCGGCAGCCCGGTCGTCCTCAGCGGCTACATGGGGAAGGGCGACGCCTTCGACAAAGCCATCGCGTCCTACTCGTTCGCCTACGCGGACCAGAACGAGAAGGACCACGACGCGCTGATGCGCGCCATCAAGGCCGGCCGGGTCGAGGCCCGGTTCGAGGAAGACCGGTAGGGCCCTTTCAGCCGGGAGGCCTGCCCGCCCGTCCTACTTGGGGAACAGGAAGGTCAGCTGCACCCTCAGGCCCCAGCCCTCGGGGCCGTCGTCGGGGGCCTCGGCCCAGTACCGTCCCGCGACCTGGACCTGGAGGATCTGCGGTCCGACCTTGAACAGCTGCGCCACGGCGACGTGCAGAGGAACCTGCCACTGTTCGTTTTTCCAGTCGTAGGAGGATTCCGCATTCGCGCTGAGGGTCGTATGCGTCCTGGTGGTATAGGTTAGGAAGGGTTGCAGGAATGTGGCACTGACATCGCCGCGGCTGTCGCTCCCGGCCACGGACCAGATATGGTTGGCCAGCAGGCCGATCGTCCACGGCCCGGTCTGCTTCAGGACCACTCCCGTCGGCCCGACTCCCCATTTCTCGGTGCCGAGCACGTCCCTGGTCGCCGTCGGCAGCAGCAGGACCGGCCCCGCCCCCCAGGTCCATCCGCCCGCCGAGGACTTCGGCGAAAAGAACAGGCTGGAGGTGATGTCGCCGAGCCCCGAGTCGTTCATCGCTGCAGAAGGGAACCCCCCTTGGTCGACGAGCGGAATGATGGTCCGCGAGATCAGGTTCCAGTCCTTGCTGATCGAAAACGGGATGACCGGTTGCACGTTCAGCCTGTCGACCGAGGCGCCGTCGTTCGCCCCGCCGTACCCGTCGTGGTTGTACTGCAGCGGCAGGCTGATCAGCGAAGCGAGCGGGTTCGACAGCTTCTTGGCGAGCTCGGTCGCCGCATCGTCCTGTGCCCGGGCCGGAGCAGCGAGTACCAGGGCGCAGATCGCCGGAACGACCACCCATAGGGGACGTCTCTTCATCGATGCCTCCACTGCGAGAGCTTCTTACATCTAGCGAGCCGCGGCCTGGGTGCCGGGCAGCCCTGCTACGTTCGTGATCGCGCGGAGCGTCTGCGGCCGTGGGCCGCTCTGGCGGGCGCGTCGCACCGTGTCGGAGGGGCGCTCGCCGAAGAGGGTGCGGTAGTCGGCGGCGAACTGCCCCATGTGCCAGAAGCCGTAGCTCCCGGCAACCAAGCGTATCTGCTTCAGGCCGACACCGGGCTCCTGGAGCGCCTCGTAGGCGAGGCAGAGCCGTCGTGCGCGCAGGACGCGGACGGGGCTCTCCCCGAACTGCTCGAGGAAGAGGAGCCGGAGCGTGCGCTCGGGGAGGCCGGTCGCGCGGCAGAGGTCCTCGACGTAGACCGGCCCCGACGGGAGGGTCCGCAGGAACTCGAAGATCGAGCGGAAGGCCGAGGACCGCTCGACGCGGAGAGGGCGCCCGCGCTGGCGCCCGGACGAGCTGTCGAGAGTGACGCTGGCGAGGGCGCGGAGGAGCGTCTGCTCCAGGTTTGCGGCCGCTTCCGGGTGCAGGGCTCCCGGGGCCGAATCGAGCGCCCCGGTCACCTCGAGGAGGAGCGTCCTCAGCCTGGCGGCCTCCGAGGGGTCCCAGATCAACGAGGCGGTCGGCACGGGCGTGGACCCGAGCGGGGTGCCGGCGAGAACGGCGGCCTCGCGTCCGACGGCCTCGGGAGAGGCGGTCACGGAGAGCCAGGAAGTGGGAACCGGGGTGGAGAGCTCGACGAACGCGCCCGGCCGGAGAAGGTTGAGGGCGTCGGCGCCCATCTCCCGCCCTTCCACGAACCGCGGGGGAGCCTCCGGGGCGAGGACGACGAGGCCGGTCCGGTCCGGCGCGACCTGGACCTCCGAGACGCTCGGCGCCCCGTTCTGGCCGAACTGGACGAGGGCCGCGCCGACGAAGTGAGTCGCCAGGCGCCAGGGCCGCTCGTCCTTTCGGAGGATGCTGCCGCCGATGGCGGCGTCCTGGACCGCGTCGATGAACTCGTCGTACGACCGCAGGTCGAGCCGGCGCGACTGGACGGGGGGTGCCGAAGGATTCTTGCTGCGGGTCGGCCCGGACATAGGTGAGCAATATGGGGACTCCGTCTCTTCGTTTCGGACGGATGGCCAGCCCGGGGTCGCTGTCCAGGTGCGCGGAAGCATGGAAGCGCAGAGTCCTCCATCTCTCCGGGGGCGTCTATCGGAAATCCGCAGCCCGCGAACGCGGGGAAGCCGTTCGCCGCTCAGCGGGCCGCGGTGAGAGCGCGGGGCAACGCCGTCACGGTCGCGGCCGGGCGGAGCGGTCGCTTTCGCAGCCCGTGGAGGCGGGAGCGCCGGACCGTGTCGGAGGGGCGCTCGCCGAAGAGCGCGCGGTAGTCGGCGGCGAACTGGCCCATGTGCCAGAAGCCGTAGCTTTGGGCGACCTGCCGGATCTGCTTCAGGCCGACGCCGGGCTCCTGCAGGGTCTCGTAGGTGAGGCAGAGCCGGCGTGCGCGAAGGACGCGTACGGGACTCTCCCCGAACTGCTCGAGGAAGAGGAGCCTCAACGTGCGCTCGGGGAGGCCCGTCGCGCGGCAGAGGTCCTCGACGTAGACCGGCCCGGGCGGGAGGGTCCGGAGGAACTCGAAGATCGAGCGGAAGGCCGTGGACCTGTCGACGCGGAGGGGGCGTTTCCGGTCCTGCTCGGGTCGGGCGCCGAGGGAGTGAGCGGCCAGCGAACGGAGAAGCGTCCGGTCGAGGTTCGCGGCAGCCTCCGGGTGGAGGCCTCCGGGAACCGAACCGAGCGCGTCGACGACCCCGAGGAGAAGCGTCCGCAGGGCCTCGACTTCGAGGCTGGCCGACACGAAGGAGACGACGGGAACGGGGCGCGGCTCGAGAGGGACTCCGGAGAGGAGCTCGGCCGCGCGGGCGATGGCGTCCGGTGCGGCGGTCAGGGAGAGCCACGTGGTCGCGATCGGGGTCGAAACCTCGATGATCGACTCTGGCCGGAGGAGACAGAGCGCGCCCGCACCGATCTCCCGCCCGTCGACGAACTTCGAGGGGGCGTCGGGGCCGACGAGGAGGACCCCGGTCCGGTCCGTCTCGACCTGGATCTCCGAGAAGTTAGGGGCGCCGTCCACGCCCGACTGCACGAGCGCCGCGCCTGTGCGGAAGCTTGCGAGCCGCCAGGGCCGCTCGTCCCTTCGGACGATGCAACCGTCCAGGGACGCGTCCCGGACCGCGTCGATGAGTTGGTCGTACGAGCGGAACTCGAGCTGGCTCGAAAGGATGGGCTGCACCGAGGGGGCGTGGATTCGGCTCGGCCCGGACATGAGCGCGGAGTATAGGGGCTCCGGCTCGGCTCTCTGAGAGGGACCCCGGACGGACCCGACCCGCCTCTCGCGCCGTTCGAGCGCTCAACTGCTCACTATTCGGCACCTGGAATTCAATCGTGCCCGCGGCGTCCGAACCGTACCGCGAGGCCTAGAATGGCCTGTGATGTCCTGATCCGCGTCGTGGTGGACGGCAGGGCTGTCGCGAGACGGTCCTCGCGGAGTTTGGAAGAGGAGAACAGGTGATGAAGACCTTCGAATCACAGCCGAGGGAAAGAATCTCGATACCGGTCCGAGCCGTGCCGGCGATCCTGCTGGGGATGGCCCTCGCGGTCGCGCCGTCGGCGGCCGCGGCGGGACCCGACCGGACCGTCCTCCCGATCCAGGCCCCGGCCCCGCCGCGCATCACGGAAGTCGACGTGCGCAACGCCAAGGCGCCTGCGCGGTTCGAGGTCAAGGCGCCGGACGGGGCCCCGAACGTCGTCATCGTCCTGATCGACGACCTGGGCTTCGGCGCGACGAGCCCCTTCGGAGGGCCGATCGCCACGCCGACGCTGGACCGGCTCGCAGAGGGCGGCCTCCGCTACAACAACTTCCACACGACGGCCCTCTGCTCGCCGACGCGCGCCGCGCTGAAGGCCGGGCGGAACCATCACACGGTGAACATGGGCTTCATCACCGAGATGGCGACCGCGTTCCCGGGAGCGACCGGACAGGTCCCGAACACCGCCGCCCCCGTGGCCGAGATGCTCCGCCTGAACGGCTACAGCACGGCCGCGTTCGGCAAGTGGCACGAGACGGCCGCCTGGGAGACCGGGGTCTCCGGCCCCTACGACCGCTGGCCGACGCAGCAGGGCTTCGACAAGTTCTACGGCTTCATCGGGGGCGAGACGAACCAGTGGGCGCCGTTCCTCTTCGACGGCGTCACCCAGGTCGAGCTGCCGAACGACCCGAGCTACCACTTCATGACCGACATGACCGACAAGGCCGTGGCGTGGATCAAGTACCAGAAGGCGCTGACGCCGGACAAGCCGAACTTCGTCTACTTCGCCCCGGGCGCCGTTCACGCCCCGCACCACGTTCCCCAGGAGTGGATCGCGAAATGGAAGGGCAGGTTCGACGCCGGCTGGGACAAGATGCGTGAGGAGACCCTGGCCCGCCAGCTGAAGCTGGGCGTCGTCCCTCCCGGCACGACGCTCGCGCCGAAGCCGCCGGCGATCAAGGACTGGGACAAGCTCTCCGCGGACGAGAAGCGCCTCTACCTTCGCCAGATGGAGGTCTTCGCAGCCTTCCTCGACTACACCGACCACGAGATCGGCCGGATGCTCCAGGCCTTCGCGGACGTCAGCCAGGCCGACAACACGCTCGTCTTCTACATCGCGGGCGACAACGGCGCGAGCGGCGAGGGCGGCGAGAACGGGTTGTTCAACGAGTACACCTACTTCAACGGCGTGCAGGAGAAGGTGGAGGACCTCGTCAAGCTGATGGACAAGTGGGGCGGGCCGGAGACCTACCCGCACATGGCGGCGGGCTGGGCCTTGGGGCTCGACGCGCCGTTCGGCTGGATGAAGCAGGTCGCCTCCGACTTCGGCGGCACGCGGAACGGGATGGTCGTTTCCTGGCCGAAGGGGATCAAGTCGAAGGGCGAGGTCCGCACGCAGTTCGGTCACGTCATCGACGTGGCTCCGACGATCCTCGAGGCGGCCGGCCTGCCGGAGCCGAAGGTGGTCAACGGCACGCCGCAGGTCCCGATGGAAGGCGTCAGCCTGAAGTACAGCTTCGACGACGCGAAGGCGCCGGAGCGCCACAAGACGCAGTACTTCGAGATCGCCGGGAACCGCGCCGTCTACCACGACGGCTGGTTCGCCCGGACGATCCACCGGGCCCCGTGGGAGCCGAAGCCGCGCGCCTCCCTGACGGAGGACACCTGGCAGCTCTACGACGTGCGGAGCGACTTCAGCCTGAGCAAGGACCTCGCCGCCGCGCAGCCGGCGAAGATCGAGGAAATGAAGGCGCTCTTCCTCGACGAGGCCCGGAAGTACAACGTCCTGCCCCTGGACGACCGCTTCACCGAGCGTCTCCTCGCGGCCGTCGTCGGCCGTCCCGACCTGATGGCGGGCCGCACCTCCCTGACGCTCGCCGAGGGGATGACCGGGATGATGGAGAACGTCTTCATCAACGTGAAGAACAAGTCCAAGACGATCACTGCCGAGGTCGAGGTCCCGAAGGGCGGCGCCAACGGCACCGTCATCGCGCAGGGAGGCCGCTTCGGCGGCTGGTCGCTCTACGTGAAGGACGGCGTCCCCGCCTACGACTACAACTTCCTCGGGATGCAGCGGGCGTCGATCGCGGCGAAGAAGCCCCTGCCTCCCGGGAAGGCGACGATCCGCTTCGAGTTCGCCTACGACGGCGGCGGCGTCGGGAAGGGCGGCAACGGGACGCTCTTCGTCAACGGCGAGAAGGTCGCCGAGGGGCGCATCGAGCACACCCAGGGGATGATCTTCTCGGCCGACGAGACGGCCGACGTCGGCATCGACCTCGGCACGCCCGTCGTCGAGGCGATCGGGGCCGAGGCGAAGTCGCGGTTCACCGGGCGCATCCCGAAGGTCACGGTGGAGATCAAGGAGCCGAAGCCGGCCGACAAGGCGGTCGAGAAGAAGGCGGGCGCCGAGGCGGCGAAGAAGAAGGCCCTCTCGGACTGAGGTAACAGGAAAGGCGGAACCGCATGAAAAAGACCGTTGCGTTCGCTCTCGGAGTCCTCCTCCTCGCCCCGGGGCTCGCGTACGCCCAGCCGGCCCCCGCGCCCCAGCTGACCGGAGCGCAGGCGATCCTGAAATCGATGTCGGATTGGATGGGAAGCCAGAAGTCGCTCGAGATGACGTTCGACAGCGACATCGAGATCATCACGCCCGAGCTGGAGAAGATCCAGTTCACGAACTCCGGGACGATGGTCCTCGTCCGTCCCGACAAGTTCCGGGGGCACCGCGTGGGCGGCTACGCGGACGTCGAGCTCGTCTTCGACGGGAAGACGGCGAGCGTCCTCGGCAAGAACATCAACAGCTACGCGCAGATCGAGATGCCGGGCACGGTCGACCAGATGATCGCGGCGATGCGTGCCGGCCACGGCGTCGCGATGCCCTTCGGGGACTTCCTCCTGTCCCGCTCCTACGACGTCCTCATTGCCGACGTCCTGGAGGCCAAGTACATCGGCCGGGGTGTCATCGACGGCACCGAGTGCGAGCACCTCGCCTTCCGCAACGGCGAGACCGACTGGCAGGTCTGGGTCGAGGTCGGCCCGAAACCGATGCCTCGCAAGATCGTCATCACCAGCAAGACGATGGCGGCCGCTCCGCAGTACACGGTCCGCATCAAGTCCTGGAAGACCGACGTGACGCCGGCAGCTGGGACTTTCACGTTCGTACCGCCCGCAGGGGCGAAGAAGCTGCCGGCCGACGCGCTCATCGATCTCGACGAGCTGCCTCAGTTGGCGCCACTGGGAGGTGTCAAGTGAGAAGAGCCGTTTCCCGTTCCCTTCAGATCCTCGGCCTCACCGCGACCGTCTGGGTCGTGGGCGGAGCCTCCACGGCGGAGGCCGTCATCGGCGCGCCGGCGACCCCAGTCAGCGCCGCGGGAGTCGCCCGTCGTTCCACCGTCGGCGTCGGTGCGCCCGGCGTCGGGGTGGCTCCTGGCGTCGGTGTCGGCACTCCCGGCGTCGGAGTTGGAGCTCCGGGCGTCGGCGTGGCTCCCGGCGTGGGCGTCGGCGCACCCGGCGTCGGTGTCCTGCCCAGCCCGGGTGTGGCGAACGCCGGCGGGCCGGTGAACAGGGTCGGAATTCGCTGAACACGCAAGAGCCCGTCACCCACGAGAGGAAGCCGAGGAGCCACCAATGAGGGCCACACGAGGGACACACCTCTTTGCCGCCGCACTCGCCTGCGCACTCGCGGCCGCCACAGTGCAGGCGCAGACGGTACCGAAGACGAAGACGGCCACCGAGATCCCGGCCGGAATCGCGATACCGGACAAGGTAGAGACCCGTCTCGGCACGCTGGAGTTCTTCGACGGCTTCCCGAGCGACACCTCGGTGCAGAAGCTCTACGACAACCTCGACTTCCAGCGCGCCGTGCAGGCGTACCTGCTGGCCATCCCCGCGGTGAACCAGGCCGCGATGCGCAAGGCCCTCCTGCGGTGGGGGCCGGCCAACACGACGATGCCCATCTGGGAGGACCTCGTCTTCCCCCGGACGGTGGGCCTCACGTTCAACACCAGCACGCCCTACTGCTGGATGTGGATCGACCTCCACGACGGCCCCCTGGTGGCCGAGGTGCCGCCGGGCGTCCTCGGCGCCTTCAACGACCACTGGTACCGGTGGGTGGTGGACGTCGGCATGACGGGTCCCGACAAGGGGAAGGGCGGTAAGTACCTGATCCTCCCGCCGCGCTGGGAGGGCGAGGTCCCCGAGGGGTACTTCGTCGCGCGGGCCCAGGCCTACGAGATGTTCCTGGCCTGGCGCACGTTCCCCGACGAGAAGGGCGACCTGAAGCCGGCGGTGGAGCGGACCAAGAAGCTCACGAAGGTCTACCCGCTCGCGAAGGCGGGCAGCCCGCCGCCGATGAAGTTCGTCAACATCTCCCCCGAGCCGTTCGTGACGGTGGGGCCGGGCGACACTCAGTTCTGGGATCTGCTAAACGGCGTCGTCCAGTCCGAGCCGCCCTACACGGGCGACCCGGTGACCCTCGGGTTCTTCGCGGCGATCGGGATCGAGCACGGCAAGCCGTTCGCCCCCGATGCCCGGATGAAGAAGATCCTGACCGAAGCCGCCGCCGTGGGTGATGCCACGGCACGGGCCCTCACCTACCGGATGCGCGAGAAGGAAGCCTTCTACTACGAGGGGAGCGCGTGGCGGACCGCGTTCCTCGGGGGCTACAGCTTCGAGAAGAGCGGCATCAAGCTTCTCGACTCCTCTTCCCAGTACTACTTCTACGCCACCGGCGTCACCCCGGCGATGGAAGCGAAGATGGTCGGTTCCGGCTCCCAGTACGCGCTCGCCTTCGTGGACGCCAGGGGCCGGCCGCTCGACGGCAGCCGCACCTACCGGCTGCACGTGCCCCCGAAAGTCCCGGTCAACAACTTCTGGTCCGTCATCGCCTACGACAACCAGACCCGCTCCTTCCTGCAGACCGACCAGACCTGGCCGTCGGTCACGAGCAAGGACAAGGACTTCCACGCCAACGACGACGGTTCGGTGGACGTCTATTTCGCCCCCGAGCGGCCGAAGGACGCACGGAACTTCATCCGGACCATCCCTGGAAAGGGCTGGAACGCGATCTTCCGGCTTTACGGTCCGCTCGAACCGTGGTTCGACAAGACCTGGCGGCTTGGCGAGATCGAACCGGTCGAGTAGGCAAGGCTCCGACCAAACGCCGGTTCACCGACCGGAGGACCGGTCCCTCCGGGCTCGTCCCGGGCGGACCGGAGCTGCGGGGCCCAGCGAACATCGCCCCCGGCGCTGGGATCGCCCTTGGCTGGAGCGATGGTATCTTTCTACCATGAGAATCACCATGGACGCCGCCGGCCGGATCGTCATCCCGAAGCCGCTGCGCCTGCGGCTCCACCTCGTCGCCGGCG
>Ga0209573_1003255_pt1 | contig 18312 bp, 16 predicted proteins | sample TNRBio252014_DNA_FD_185870 | JGI IMG/M metagenome (GOLD analysis project Ga0209573, IMG submission 185870) | Wastewater treatment Type I Accumulibacter community from EBPR Bioreactor in Madison, WI, USA - TNR Reactor_6/25/2014_ DNA (SPAdes)... | ecosystem: Engineered > Bioreactor > EBPR >...
ATGCGCAGGACGTCGCCCAGGCCTTGCGTCGTGACCAGCAGCACCGGTTCGCCCTTGCGTTCGAGCAGGGCATTGGTGGCGACGGTCGTGCCCATCTTGACCAGGACCGGGGCGTCCGGCTCGCCGGCCTCGGCCAGGGTGCGGCGCACGGCCTCGGCGGCGGCGTCGGCATAGCGACCGGGATCCTCGCTTAGCAGCTTGGAGACGATCAGGCGACCATCGGGTGCGTGCGCAACGACGTCGGTGAAGGTGCCGCCCCGGTCGATCCAGAACTCCCAGCTCATCTGTCCTCGGGAATATTAGGTGCCACGCTCACGCCAGGGCCTCGATCTCCTCGTCGGAGAGGTCGCCAGGCACGACCGTGACCGGCAGCTTGCGTCCCCAGAATCCGGAGCCTTCGCGGGCCAGGGCCGTGACCAGGGGGCCGGGTCCGCGGCCGCCGACGGCGGCGGCCAGGACCAGAATCTTGATCTCGGGGTCGGCCGTGACGACGCGCTTCAGGGCCTCGCTGGTTTCGCCGACCTCGATCAGAAACTCGGGCTTGGCTCCCGACCGAGCTTCGGCCTCGGCCCCCAGGCGCACGAGCAGGGCCTCGCCTTCCTTGCGCATTTCGGCCTCGATCTCTTCGCGGACCCCCGCGAAATAGTCATGGGTCGAGGGGGCCAGCACCTTGAGCAGGGTCACCCGCCCGCCGGTCGAGCGGGCGCGCTGGGCGGCATAGCTCAGGGCGGCCCGGAACTCGGTGCTGTCGTCGGCGACGACGAGGAATTTGCGGGCCATCCTCGTCCTCCTTCGGGCGCTAGGCCGACGTCGCCAGGTCGCGCAGCGCGACGTTGGCGATTGTCAGTTTGGCGAAGCTCCAGCCCTGGCCGCTCTGCTCGATCTCGTCGATGGTGCGGCGCACCTGATCGACAATGCCGGCCCGCGGTCCGATCCAGTCGGCCACGACCTCGGCCGCGCGGGCCTCGTCGGCCCCGTCGCCGCTCTGGCACTGGCGCGCCACGGCCGCGCTCAGGGTCGCCTGTTCGGTCATCAGGTCCTCGATCAGACGGCGCACGGCCAGCCGCTCGAAGTGATCGCGCGTGACCAGGGACCCTGCCGCCTGACGCAGGCGGTCGAAGCCGAGTGCCAGGCCAACCTGGTGATACAGGCGTGCCATCGACGGCGCGTCCCAGCCGGCGGCGGTGGCGAGGTCGCCGATGTCGCTGGTCGCGGTCAACGGACGCAGCATGGCCACGGCGCGGGCCAGGTCTTCCGGCGCACCGGCGGCGATGAACGCCTGGGCCCGCTCTTCGTAGCGATCCTTGCCGAAGGTCGACAGGACGGTGGCTCCCTGGGTCCTGAGCGCATCGGCGGCCGGCCGATAGGCGTCGATCAGGGCCTGGACGCCGCCCGACGCATTCCTCGCCCGCCGGGCCAGCCAGAAGGACTGGCGGCGCAGCACGATCTGGATCTCGCCATAGAGGGCGAGCTGGGCTGCGGCCGGGATCTTGAGGTCGAGCGCCGAAACGGCGTCCCAGGCCTCGTCGAGGCGGAAGACGCGCCGGGCGGCCTCAAAGGCCGTGACCAGGGCGTCCGTGTCACATTCAGCCGACTGTTTCAGGCGCGAGCCGAAGGTCGCCCCGCACATGTTGACGATCTCGTTGGACAGGATCGTCGAGATGATCTCGCGACGCAGCCTGTGACGGCTCATCTCGTCTTCGTAGGCCGCCAGAGGGGCCGGGAAGTACCGGACCAGGGTTTCCTCGAAATAGGGGTCGTCGGGCGACGAGCCGGCCACGATCTCGGCGTCGAGTTCCAGCTTGCCATAGGCGGTCAGGACCGCCAGCTCGGGTCGGGTCAGGCCCTGGCCGAGGGTGGCGAGTTCGTTCAGCTGGTCCTGGGTCGGCAGACCCTCGACCTTGCGGTCGAGCTTACCCGCCTGTTCCAGCCGCGCCATGAAGCGCATGTGGGAATCCAGGTCCGGGACCGCTGTGGCTTCCTGCAGCGAAACGGCCAGGGTCTGGTCGTAGTTGTGAACCAGGACCTTGGCGGCGACCTCGTCGGTCATCGACGCCAGGAGGGTGTTGCGTTCCTCGCGGGTCAGTTTGCCGGCGGCCTCGACGGCTCCGCACAGGATCTTGATATTGACCTCGTGGTCCGAGGAATCGACGCCGGCAGAGTTGTCGATGGCGTCGGTGTTGATGCGTCCGCCATTGCGGGCGAAGGCGATGCGGCCAGCCTGGGTGAGGCCCAGGTTGGCCCCTTCACCGACCACCTTGACCCGCAGGTCCGTGGCATCGACGCGCACGGCGTCATTGGCCTTGTCGCCGACCTGCAGATGGGTCTCGTTCGGGGCCTTCACATAGGTGCCGATACCGCCGAGGTAGAGCAGCTCGGCCTCGGACTTCAGGATGGCCTGGATCAGGTCAGCCGGGGCCAGGGCGTCGTCCTCGATGCCCAGCAGCGCCTTGATTTCGGGCGACAGGGTCAGCGACTTCTCATCGCGTGAGAACACGCCACCGCCTGCGGAGATCTTTGAGGCGTCATAATCCGCCCAGGTCGAACGCGGCAGTTTGAACATCCGGTCCCGCTCCTCCCAGCTGGAGGCCGGATCGGGATTGGGGTCGATGAAGATGTGCAGGTGGTTGAAGGCCGCGACCAGCTTGATCTGCCTGGACAGCAGCATACCGTTGCCGAAGACGTCGCCGGACATGTCGCCGACGCCGACCACGGTGAAGGGCTCGGTCTGGATGTCCTTGCCCGTCTCCATGAAGTGGCGTTTGACCGCCTCCCAGGCACCACGCGCGGTGATCCCCATGACCTTGTGGTCATAGCCGACCGATCCGCCCGAGGCGAAAGCGTCGCCCAGCCAGAAGCCGTAGGCTTCCGAGATGCTGTTGGCGATGTCCGAGAAGGTCGCGGTTCCCTTGTCGGCAGCCACGACCAGATAGGGGTCGTCGCCTTCCCAGGCCACGACGCGGATCGGGCGCCGGACGGTGCCGTCGGCCAGAATGTTGTCGGTCAGGTCGAGCAGGCCCGACAGGAAGGTGCGATAGGCGCGGATGCCTTCCTGCTGGATGGCGTCGCGGTCATTGCCCGACGCCTTGGCGACACGGGCCTGATGCTTGGCGAAGAAGCCGCCCTTGGACCCAACCGGCACGATGACGGCGTTCTTGACCTGCTGGGCCTTGACCAGTCCCAGGACCTCGGTGCGGAAGTCGTCGCGACGATCCGACCAGCGCAGGCCGCCCCGGGCAACGGGACCGAAGCGCAGATGAACGCCCTCGATGTGCGGGGCCCACACGAAGATCTCGCGATAGGGCTTGGGGGCCGGCAGGTCGGTCAGCTCGCGCGAGGCGACCTTAAACGAAATATAGGACTTGAACGGCCGGTCGGGGTCTTCGGTGCGCTGATAGTAGTTGGTGCGTTTGACCGCCATGACCAGCAGCATCAGCCGGCGCAGGACACGGTCGTGGTCGAGGCTCCGGACGGCCTGCAGGCCCTGTTCGCCCTCGTTGAACAGGCGGGTGACGGTCTTTTCGCGGGCGGCGGCATCGCCGTCCAGATCGGGATCGAACTTGGCCCGGAACAGGTTCAGGATCTGGCGCGCCACCTCGGGATATTCCCGCAGCGCCTCTTCCTGGGTCGCCTGCGACGGATCCAGGCCGGACTGTTGCCGGTACTTGGCCAGCGCCCGCACCAGGGCCGCGTCGCGCCAGCCGACGCCGAGCTCGAGCACCAGACGGTTGAAGCCGTCGGATTCGGTATCCTCAGCCCAGACCGCCGAGAAGGCCTCCTCGAACGGGTCCTTGACGTCAGCGAACTTCAGATAGCTGCCGCGCGGATCCTCGAGCAGGAACTCGTGGATATAGACGGCGTCGCCCTCAGCGGGCTGGACCCGGTGGCCGTATTCCTCCAGCGCCTTCAGGCCCATGTCCGACAGGATCGGCAGCACATCCGCCAAGGGAGCCGACCGGCCCCGGCGATAGAGCTTGAAGTGGAACTGAAGGTTGCTGTCCGACGCGCCCCGGAAGGCGCGGACAACGACGTCATTGTCGCCCAGCCGGTCGACCTCGGCCAGGTCGGTCAGGGCTTCGCGCGCGTCATAGCGGTCGCGGTAGCTGGCCGGGAAGGCCTCGGCCCAGTTGCGAGTCAGGGCCCCGATTCCGGCGTCGGCCAGGCCCAGGCCGCGCGCCGCCTGCTCAAAGCGATCCGACCAGCCGCGCGAGGCCTCGACGACTCGTGCCTCAAGCTCGGGCGCATCGGGCGTCGGGTGCTGGCCGGGCGTCACCCCGACGATGTAATGGATGCGAACCAGCGGCCCGTCGCTGAGCTGGGGATACCAGGCCGACAGGCGCCCGCCCCAGGCCTCGGCCAGGATACTGCCGATCCGCTCGCGGACGCCGGCGTCGTACCGTTCGCGCGGAATATAGGCGAGGATGGAGATGAACCGGTCGAACGGGTCCATGCGCGTGAACAGCTTCACCCGCGGGCGGTCGTTCAGGTGCAGGATGCCCAGGGTGGTGTCCAGCAGCTCGTCTTCGCCGACCTGGAACAGCTCGTCGCGCGGGAAGGCCTCAAGAATGTTCTTCAGGCGCTTGTGGTTGTGGGTGCCTTCGGCCTTGCCGCCGCGCGCCAGGACCTGGCGGACCTTGGCGCGGATCAGCGGCACATCGAAGGCGGCCTTGTCATAGGCTTCGGAGGTGAACAGGCCCACGAAACGGGTCTCACCGGACGGTCGGCCATCCGGGCCGTAACGGAGGATCGAGACGTAATCCATGTGGACGCGCCGATGCACCCGCGAGCGCAGATTGGCCTTGGCCACCACGACCGGCTCGCCACGTTCGGCCCGCCGCTGCAGGGCACCGGACAGAGAGGCCGCCTCGTGGGCCTGGCGCAGGATGGGGCGACCGGGGTCGCGCAGGACGCCGAGGCCGTCGATCCGCTGGGTCAGGGGCTGGTTGGTCGCATAGCCACCGTCCGCGTCGCGCGGATAGTCGATGTCGCGCGCGCCCAGGAAGACGAAGTGGTCATCCTGGAGCCAGCGCAGAAAGTCCAGGTTCTCCTGCCGAGTTTCGGGCGAGACGCCGGGGATGCCTGCCTCGAGCCGGTCGGCGGCCTCGGCCATCAGGGCGGCCATGGCGGCATGGTCCTGCACGGCCAGGCGCACATCGGCGAGGGTTTCAACCAGGCTGGAGCGGACGGCTTCGCGGCGCTCCTGGGTCATCGGATCGACGATCACGAGGATCATCGATTCCCGGTGTTCGGTGCTGGCGACGCGGGCCCCGGCGGCGTCCCGGTCGCAATCCATGAGCGGGTGGAACATGGCCCGCACCGAGACGCCGGCCTCGGCCAGATCACCCATGGTGCTGTCGACCAGGAAGGGGGCGTCGGCCTGAACGACCTCAACCAGATCAAAGGGTGCGTCGACGCCCGCCTCTCGCGCCGGACGTACACGAATGATCGGGCCGGCCCCGGCCTGGCGCTGCTCGGCGAAGGCCCAGAAGTGGGTCAGGACCCTGGCGAAGTCCGTCAGGCCCAGCTCGGGCGTCTCCTCGGCGATGTAATCGTCGTGGACCTGGGCCACGAAGGCGCGCTCAAGCGCGCTCAGATCCTTGGCCGACTTGCGTCCGATTTGCCCCGCGAAGGCGTCTTCAAGGGCGTGAAGCGAGTGTGCGGTTTGGCCGCCGTCCATGGTGGTGCTTTCCTGATCTGGGCCACCCTTGGGGCGCGGCCCACCTTCTCCCGTGGCCGACCGATAGGCTTTGCCGACGATCCGGCCAAGCCCCAAAAGTGGAAATCTTGACCTTCGGTTGTCCCCGGTCCGGGCCGCCCCGGCCGGGCCTTGATCGCGCCACCGTCCCGTGAAACGGATGTCGGTCGATTTCAGGAGTTGTGCGGATGTCTCGAATTGTCTTGCCGGTCGTTGTGGCGATGGCGGCTGTGCTGGCGGCGTCGCCGGGCCTGACCCAGCCGCTGCCGGCGGGCGGGCCGACCGCCCAGGAGATTGCCGGCTGGCTGCGGCAGCAGGGACTGGATGCCGTCATCGAGAGCGATCAGGTCCGCTCGGGGGCCAATGGCGTGGCCTGGGACCTGACCGGCTTCGACTGTACCGCAGGGCGGTGCCAGTCGTGGCAGTTTTCGGCGGGCTTCCTGATTCCCGACATGCCGGTCGGGGCCGTTGATCGCTGGAACCAGCAGCGGCGCTATCTCAAAGCCTTCGAGATCGAGCGGGCCGACGGGACGGCCGCGGTCGCCCAGTATGATGTGCTGGTCACGCCCGGCATGACCTGGGAGGCGATGACCGAACACATGCGGCTGTTCGCCTCTGTCGCGCCGCTGTTCGCGCTCGAGGTCGGGGCGATCGTCGAGGAATAGGACCCGCTAGGTGCCCGGCTGTGTCTCGGCCGAGAAGGCCTGCACATCCTGGATCAGGGCGGTGACCGAGGCGTCGATGATGGCCTGGCCCTTGTCGGGGCTGGCCTGGAGCGGGTCGGAGCCGATGCGGCCGTCGGGAAAGCGGGCGCGATAGTCCAGGGCATCGCGGATCGGACCCATGGGCGCGATCTTCGGATCCAGCGAGGCGATCTTGATCCGGTCAGGATAGGCGGCCTGGGTCACGGCGATTTCGGACGGGGTGGCGTGGCTGCCGTGGCCGGTCGGGAAGATCTGGGTACACAGGGCGTTGACGCCCGGCAGGTCCCACCAGTTTCTGAGCTTGAGGATGAAGGGGCAGCGCTCCTCGGCAAAGGACCATTCGGCATAGATCTCGGCGAAGGCGGCCTCGATGGTGGCGACATTGCCGCCGTGGCCGTTGAGGAAATAGATCCGGTCAAAGCCGTGTCGGGTCAGGGACGACACCCAGTCGGAGATCGCGGCCATGAAGGTCGAGGGTCTGAGCGTGATGGTGCCGGGGAACCCGAGGTGATGCTGGGCCATGCCGATGTTGAAGGTCGGGGCCACGACCAGGGCCTCGTCCTGACGTTCGGCGGCGTGGGCGATGATCTCCGGGCACAGCCAGTCGGTGCCCAGAAGGCCGGTCGGTCCATGCTGTTCATTCGAACCGATGGGAATGATGACCGTCTTGGACTGGTTCAGACGGGCCTCGATCTCGGGCCAGGACGACAGGTGGATCAGCATGACGGCGCTCTCGGGGCGGTGGAGGAGGGTCCGACTTGGAATCGGGACGGGGGTTCCATACTGAGGAGGTGAGTGCGCCGCGTCAAAAACAGACGGCGTACCGGCCAAGAGGACACGACCATGAGCCACGACGAGCTGTTTCCGGTCACATCCGAACAGGCACGCGGTGCGCGCGTCAATGCCGCCGCGCTCCAGGCAGAACGGTTGCGAGCCGCCGATGACCCCGACGGCTTCTGGCGCGAGGTCGGGGCCCGGCTGGACTGGATGGTGCCCTTCACCCGGATCAAGGATGTCTCGTTCCACCGCGACGACTTCCGCATTCGCTGGTTCGAGGACGGCGTCCTGAACGTCTCGGTCAATTGTCTGGACCGGCACCTGGCGACGCGCGGCGACCAGACCGCGATCATCTGGGAGGGCGACGACCCGGGCGTCTCGGCCCACTTCACCTATCGCGAGGCCCACGCGGCCGTCTGTCGGATGGCCAATGTGCTGAAGGCCCACGGCGTCAGGAAGGGCGACCGGGTGACCATCTATCTGCCGATGATTCCGGAGGCGGCCTGGGCGATGCTGGCCTGTGCCCGCATCGGGGCGATCCATTCGGTCGTCTTCGGGGGTTTCTCGCCCGACAGCCTGGCGGGGCGGATCGAGGACTGCGGCTCGACCTTTGTGATCACCGCCGACGAGGGCCTGAGGGGCGGTCGAAAGGTGCCGCTCAAGGCCAATGTCGATGCGGCGCTGGACAAGGTGGCGGGCGTCCAGACGGTGCTGATGGTCCGCCATACCGGGGCCGAGGTTGCGGTCATCGAGGGGCGCGACGTCGTCTATGATCTGACCGGCGTGTCGGCCGACTGCCCGCCTGAGCCGATGGGGGCGGAGGACCCGCTGTTCATCCTCTACACCTCGGGCTCGACGGGAAAGCCCAAGGGCGTGCTGCACACCACCGGCGGCTACCTGGCCTGGGCGGCCTACACCCACCAGCGCGTCTTCGATTGCCGCGAGGGCGAGGTCTATTGGTGTACCGCCGATGTCGGCTGGGTGACCGGCCACAGCTATATCGTCTATGGGCCGCTGGCCAACGGGGCGACCAGTCTGATGTTCGAGGGGGTGCCGACCTGGCCGGACGCCGGGCGCTTCTGGCAGGTCATCGACAAGCACCAGGTCGGGGTTTTCTATACCGCTCCGACCGCGATCCGGGCGCTGATGCGTGAAGGCGACGGACCGGTGCAGGCGTCGAGCCGCAAGAGCTTGCGCCTGCTGGGGTCGGTCGGGGAGCCGATCAACCCGGAAGCCTGGCTGTGGTATCACCGCGTTGTCGGGGAGGGGCGTTGCCAGATCGTCGACACCTGGTGGCAGACCGAAACCGGCGCGGCGCTGATCTCGCCGTGTTCGGGCGCGACGGACCTGAAGCCGGGGTCTGCGACCCTGCCGTTGCCGGGCGTCTTTCCCGCCATCGTGACCAACGAGGGCGAGGCCCTGGAGGGCGCGGCTGAAGGGCCGCTGACCCTGACCGATAGCTGGCCCGGCCAGATGCGGACCGTTTACGGTGACCACGCGCGGTTTCTGGACACCTATTTCTCGACCTTCCCCGGTCAGTATTTCACCGGCGACGGGGCGCGGCGGGACGCGGACGGCTATTACTGGATCACCGGGCGGATCGACGATGTGCTGAATATCTCAGGGCACCGGCTGGGCACCGCCGAGATCGAGTCCGCCCTGGTCGAACACCCTGCCGTCGCCGAGGCCGCCGTGGTCGGCTATCCCCACGACATCAAGGGCCAGGGCGTCTGGGCCTATGTGACGCTGAAGCTGGGCCAGACGCCGAGCGACGCGCTGAAGAAGGAACTGGTCGCCACGGTGCGCCAGGAGATCGGGCCCATCGCCAGCCCCGATGTGATCCAGTGGGCGCCGGGTCTGCCCAAGACGCGCTCGGGCAAGATCATGCGCCGGATCCTGAGGAAGATTGCCGAGGGTGACATGTCGAACCTCGGCGACACCTCGACCCTGGCCGAACCCTCGGTGGTCGACGATCTGGTGATGAACCGGGCGGGACAATAGTGCACGGTGAATCGGGTGCACTAAGTGCACTAGCTGCATTAAGTGCACTCATCGGACGGCGGCTTCCCTTGGCGGCGCTGACGATGTGAAAGACCGTGTTCGGGCCAGTCTAGGCGTCGCCGGCTGAGCGGGGAGCGAACGCCGCTCATTTTCTTCAAAACCTCGGCAGGGTGGGAATAGCGGTCGTGTTCAGCGGGGACCCGCTCTGTAACTTCCTCTCCACCGCCGCATGCGACGCTAACCGAACGGTTGCGGCGTGGGCGTCGGCGGTTTGTCTGCGCCCGGACGTCAGACCGCGAACGCCCTCAGGAACCGCTGGGCCGTCTCGTGAGCGCGGGCGGCGGTGTCGATCTCGGGCTGGGCGATACCGAGGAAGGCGCGCAGATGGGCGTGGCCCAGCGTCATGCCCGCAAACATCTCGGCAGCGGCGACAGGGTCGGGGGTGTTGAGCCGACCGGCCCGCGTCTGAGCGGCCAGCCAGTCGGCGAGGCGACCCTGGCCGGTGGCCGGCCCGGCCTGATAGACGGCCTGGGCCAGTTCGGGGGCCTCGGTCGACATCAGGGCGACGCTGCGAAGGGCACCTGCGGCGTTCTCGCGGACGATCTTCTCCAGCAGGCCCGTGGCATAGGCCGTCAACACCGCCTCGGCGTCGCCGCCCGACTGCAGGGGCTGGGTCAGCAGGTCGGACCGGCGCGTCGCCAGGGCACGGGCGATCTCCAGGCGTGAGGGAAAGCGATTGTACAGGGTCTGTTTGGAGACGCCGGCCCGGCGCGCAATGGCCTCCATCGAGACCTTGGGTCCGAGCGTGGCGGCCAGCTCGGCGGCGGCGTCCAGGATGGCTTGCGTCTTGGCCTCATCGACCTGTCCCGGGGCGCGTGGCATCAGTGCATATCTCCGTCCGGGGCCAGCAGGCCGCCGCGAACCGGCTTTGCCAGCAGCACGATGAAGGCTGCCGCCGCGCAGGCCAGGCCGAGTACGACAAAGGCGTCGGCAAAGGCCAGATTGGTGGCCTGGAGCTGGATCATCCGGTTCAGCGCCGCGTAGGCGGCCCCCACAGGATTGGCAAGGCCCAGCTCTTCAAACCGGGCCGTCAGGCCGCTCAGCATGTCGGCGGTCTGGCTGGAGGCCGTCGAGATGCGCGACGTCAGCTCGCCCATGTGTACGGCGCTGCGCTGGGTCAGCAGGGTGTTGAGGGCCGCCAGGCCAAAGGCACCGCCGACGTTGCGGGCCAGGTTCACCAGGCCCGACGCATTCTTGATCATGCTGGGCGTCAGCGTCGACATGGTGACGTTCTGGGACGCGATCATGGCCAGCATCACGCCGACGCCCCGAAAGGCCTGGACCGACGCGAATTCCCAGAAGCCCCATTCCGGGGTGACCGCGTGGGCGCTCCACATCCCCCAGGCCGCCAGCATGAAGCCGATGAACATCGGGACGCGCGGATCGACCCGACGCGCGATCCGTCCCGCGAGCGGGGCGGTCAGGAACATGGCGAGCCCGGAGACGACCATGATGGTGCCGACCTCGGCCGAGGAGTAGCCGCCGACCCGTCCCAGGAACAGCGGCAACAGGAAGGTGCCCCCAAACAGGGCCGCGCCGGTGACGAAGGTCATGATAACCCCGACGGTGAAGTTCCGGTCGGTGAAGGCGCGCAGTTCGACGATGGGGTTGCCATAGGTCAGGGTGCGCCAGATGAAGGCGGGCCCCGTCAACAGGGCGACGACGCTGAGCAGCAAGATATGGCTGTCGCTGAACCAGTCGTTCTTGGCCCCTTCTTCCAGAACGAACTGCAGGCTCATCAGGAAGGCCGCCATCAGGCCCAGGCCCCACCAGTCGAAGCCCTTGGCAAGCTCGGGATCACCCTCGTCGAAATTGCCGTACTGGCTGACCAGGAACAGGACGACGACGCCGGGAACGACATTGACGAAGAACAGCCAGCGCCAGCTCAAGAGCTCGGTCAGGTGGCCCCCCAGGGTCGGGCCGATGGTTGGGGCAAGGGTGACGATCAGACCCATGATGACGCTGGCGGTGACGCGATGCTTCGGCGGGAAGGCGGTGAAGGCCACCGCGAAGACGGTCGGGATCATGGCCCCGCCGACGAAGCCCTGAAGCGCCCGACAGATGATCAGCATGTCGATGGAGTTCGACATGCCGGCCAGCACGCTCATCACCACAAAGCCGGCCGCCGAGATCAGGAACAGGCGCTGGGTGCCCCACCAGCGGGCCAGATAGCCCGACAGGGGGATCATCACGACCTCGGGGATCAGATAGGCGGTCTGGACCCAGCTGATCTCGTCATTGGAGGCCCCGACACCGGCCTGAATCTGGGGCAGGGAGGCCGCCACGATCTGGATGTCGAGGATGGCCATGAACTGGCCCACCACCATGCCCGCAAAGCCGAGCAGCAGGACGAACCAGTCGACCTTGGGGGCCTCGCCGCTCAGCGGTGCGCCCGGGGCCGTGGTGTCGTTGGCGCTCATGACGCGGTCGACGTACCGGCCTCGGCGAAGGAGGCCCCGCCGTCACTGTGCAGATCGACCCGGACCTCGACCGACAGGCCGGGTCGCAGGGCCGTTGCCTCCTGGCCGCCCTGGACGACGATCCGCACCGGCACCCGCTGGGTGATCTTGGTGAAGTTGCCGGAGGCGTTCTCGATGGGGATCAGGGCGAACTCTGAGCCGGTGGCGGGCGAGAAGCTGTCGATGCGGCCGGTCAGGGTCTGGCCGGGGAAGGCATCGGCGGTGATCTCTACGGTCTGGCCCAGACGCAGCCGCTGCATCTGGGTCTCCTTGAAGTTGGCGACGACATAGGTTTCGCCCAGCGGCACCAGCGACATGAGCTGGCCGCCGGGGCGCACATACTGGCCGACGCGGACCTGCCGGGCCCCCACCACCCCGGCGGACGGCGCCCGGATGATGGTGCGATCCAGGTCGATCCGGGCCTGTTCGACGGCGGCGCGGGCCAGCTCGACCTGGGCCAACGCCTGGCTGCGCGAGGAGGTCAAGGTGGCGGCGGCGCGACGCTCGGCCTCCAGTCCGGCCTGGGCCTCGGCGACGCCGGCGCGGGCCTGGGCGGCGCTGGCACGCTCGGTCTGGACGCGCTGGTCCGAGACCCAGCCTTGCGAGGCCAGACGGCCGTAACGATCGGCCTCGGCGCGGGCGAGGTCGGCCTGGGCCTGGGCCTGGGCGACCCCGGCGGCGCGGGCCTGGACCTGAGCCCCTTCCTGGGCGGTGCGGGCATCGACATTGTCGACGGCAGCCAGGGCGGCGCTGAGCTGGGCCTCGGCCTGGGCCAGGGTGGCGCGGGCGTCGGCATCGTCCAGCCTGACCAGGACATCGCCGGTCTGAACCCGCTGGTTGTCCGCGACCAGCACCTCGACGATGCGCCCGTCGACCTGGCTGGAAACCAGCACGGTGTCGGCCTCGACAAAGGCGTTGTCGGTCTGTTCCCAACGCTGCTGGCCTTGCCACCAGACGACGCCCCCCACGAGCAGGATGACGCCGACGATGCCGGCGACAATCAGAGGAAGGCGCTTACGCAGCGCGGGTGACAAAGGCATGGCGGATCTTCCCAGCAGACAGGTTGGCGTTAAATAGACGCAACCGTCCATTAATCAAGTGCCTTGCAAATGCGCTCAAACACGGTTGGTTTCAGGCCGTGAGGAGCCTGTGATGAAACGCCGCTGGCCGCCCGATGAGGCCTATGTCGAAGAGGTGTTCACGCGCCTGGCGCGCGGGATGCCGGAGCCCAAGACCGAACTGAACTGGTCCACGCCGTTCGAGCTGGTGGCGGCGGTGGCCCTGTCGGCCCAGGCGACCGATGTGGGGGTCAACAAGGCGACGGCCAAGCTGTTCGCGGCAGCCAATACGCCGGCGGCGATCCTGGCGCTGGGGGAGGCGGGCGTGACGCCGTTCATCGCCTCGATCGGCCTATACCGGAACAAGGCCAGGAACCTGGTGGCGATGAGCCGCATTCTGGTCGAGCAGCACGACGGCGAGGTTCCGTTGACCCGGGCCGAGCTTCAGGCCCTGCCGGGGGTCGGACGAAAGACGGCCAGCGTGGTGCTGAACGAGCTGGAGATCGAGCCGGCGATTGCGGTGGACACCCACGTCTTTCGTGTGTCGCACCGGCTAGGGCTGGCCAATGCCAAGACGCCGGACAAGGTCGAGGACCAACTGCACCGGGTGGTGCCGGCCGAATGGCTGCCCAAGGCGCACCACTGGCTGATCCTGCATGGGCGGTATGTGTGCACGGCGCGAAAGCCGAACTGCGCGGGCTGTGTGCTGAACGATATCTGCCCATCGCGGGCGGGGCTGGAGGCGGCCTGATCCCTCTCCCCCGTGATGCGGGAGGATCACACCCGCGCCAGCACGGCCTCGGCGAAGCGGGTCTGGGCGGCGGGCTCTTCACCGAGGTAGAGGTCGGGTTCGAGCAGTTCGAGTTCCATGACGACGGGTTTGCCCTCGAGGTCGCGGACCAGGTCGACCCGCGCATACAGGAGCGGTTCGGAGACGGCGGCCAGGGCCGCCCGGGCGGCGGCGTGTTCGTCGTCCTCAGGCTGGATCGCCGTGACATGGCCGCCCCAGTCGGGCTGAACCCGGAAGTCACCCGTCTTGGCGACCTTGCGGACCGCGTGGCTGAACCAGCCGTTGAAGAAGACCAGCGAGGTTTCCCCGGTGGTGCCGACCGCCGGCAGGAAGGGCTGGAGCATGGCCGGGCCGTCGAAAGGTTCAAACGCGGCCGGCTGACCGGCGCGCAGACGTTCGGTCCGGTACGAGCCGCCGGACCGGCGCGGCTTGATGACGGCCTCGTCCCAGCCGTGGGCCTGGCGCGCCGCCTCGGCCAGGTCTGGGTCGCCAGTATCCAGCCAGGCCGTCGGGGCGATGTGGGCACCGGCGTCAGAAAGGTGTTGCAGATAGATCTTGTCGACGTTCCAGCGCAGCACGGAGGGTGGGTTCAGGACGGGCAGGCCGGCGGCGTCCCAGTCGTCGACGGCGGCCAGCCACTGGTCGACCGCACGATAGTTGCCCCAGACCATCAGCGGCAGGATCAGGTCAAAGCCGGTGAGGTCGCCCGTCCGGGTCCAGGCACGCGGCTCGACGGTCGCGCCGGCGGCCTGAAGCGGCGCGGCCATGCGCGCGAAGACCTCGGGCCAGCGACCCTCCACGGCGGGGTCGGACGGGTCGGGGGTGAGGATGGCGATGCGCGGGCTCATGGACCGCCTTCTAGCGCCGCGCCCCGAGACAGGCTATCGCCCCGGTATGACCCAGACCCGTTTTGATCTCTGTGCCGTCGGCAACGCTATCGTCGATGTCATCGCGCCCTGTGACGACGCCTTTCTGACCAGGGAGGGGCTGGCCAAGGGCGGCATGATGCTGATCGACGAGGCCCGCGCCGTCAGCCTGTACGGTGCCATGGCGGCCGGCATCGAGGCGTCGGGTGGCTCGGCGGGAAACACGGTGGCGGGGGCCGCCTCGTTCGGCGGGCGCGCGGCCTATATCGGCAAGGTCGCCGAGGATCAGCTGGGCGAAGTCTATCGCCGGGACATGCAAGACATCGGCGCGGTCTTTGATACGCTTGGACTGTTCGGCGGGGCGGCGACGGGACGGTCGCTGATCAATGTCACCGACGACGGCCAGCGCACGATGTCGACCTTCCTGGGTGCGGCCAATCAGCTGACGCCCGACGACATCGACGCCGAGCTCGTGGGGGCGTCGGAAATCCTGTATCTGGAGGGCTATCTGTTCGACCCCGCTGATGCGCGCGACGCCTTTGTCCGCGCCGCCGAGGTCGCCCACGCCGCCGGACGGCGGGTGGCGGTGACCCTGTCGGATACCTTTGTGGTGGATCGTTGGCGCACTGAGCTGCGCGGCTTCATCGAGGCCTCGTGCGACATCGTCCTGGCCAATGAGGCCGAACTGCTCAGCCTGTTCGAGGAGACCGATTTCGAGGCGGCGCTGGCCAAGCTTGGGCCGATGGTCGAGACGGCGGCGGTGACGCGCAGCGAGAAGGGCTCGGTCGTCATCCAGGGGGATCAGCGCGTCGAGGTCGCAGCCTATCCGGTCGACCGGGTGATCGACACCACCGGGGCCGGTGACCAGTATGCGGCGGGCTTCCTGCTGGGCCTGGCGCGGAGGCTGCCGCTGGAAACCTGCGGGCGGCTGGGCACGCTGGCGGCGGCTGAGGTGATTGCGCACTGGGGACCGCGTCCCCAGGTGTCACTCAGGTCATTGGCCGAGGCAGAAGGGCTGATCTGAGAATGTTCGGCGGCAAGAAGTCCGGCGGCTGGTTTTCCAAGCTCACCGAAGGGCTGAACAAGTCCTCCAAACAGATGACCGAACAGGTCGTCCAGGTCTTTGCGACCAAGGAGCCTCTGACCCGCGCCCAGCTCGACGACCTGGAAGAAGAGCTGATCGCGGCGGATCTGGGTCCGGCGGCGGCGGCCCGCATCGCCGAACGCTTCGGCGAACTGCGCTTTGGCAAGGCGTCGGACGAAACCGAGGTTCGCACGGCCCTGGCCGAGGCCGTGGCGGCCGAGCTGCTGCCGCGCGAGGACACGTTTGACCCGCTGTCTGGTCCCAAGCCCTATGTGATTTTGTTTGTGGGCGTGAACGGCTCTGGCAAGACCACGACGCTGGGCAAGATCGCCGCTAGCCTGACCCGCGAGGGGGCCAAGGTGATGGTTGTGGCCGGCGACACCTATCGCGCCGCTGCCGTCGAGCAGCTGAAGGTCTGGGCCGAGCGGGCCGGGGCCGATTTCGAAAGCCGCCGCCAGGGCGCCGACGCGGCCGGCCTGGCTTTCGACGCCTATACCAAGGCCAAGGCCGAAGGGTACGATGTGGTGCTGGTCGACACCGCCGGGCGGCTCCAGAACAAACAGGCCCTGATGGACGAGCTGCTGAAGGTGGTGCGGGTGCTCAAGAAGGTCGATCCCGAGGCCCCGCACGAAACGCTCCTGGTGCTGGACGCGACGGTCGGCCGCAATGCCCTGGAGCAGGAGAAGATCTTCGGTCGCACCGCCTATGTCTCTGGCATCGTGATGACCAAGCTGGACGGCACCGCGCGCGGCGGGGTGCTGGTGCCGGTGGCCCAGGCGTCAGACGCCCCCATCAAGCTGATCGGCGTGGGCGAGGGCATTGACGATCTGCAGCCGTTCGACGCGCGGGCCTTCTCGCGCTCGCTGGTCGGCCTGAAGGATGAGGCGGCAGCATGAGTGAAGAGGCCCCCCAGACCCTGCCCGAGCGCAAGGGCGGTTCGATTCGGCACTGGGTCGATTTTGGCGGCCTGTTGCTGTTTGCCCTGACCTTCATCTTTTTCCGTCTTCGTGGTCTGCCGGGCGATGAGGCGCTGGTGAATGCGACCTGGGCGCTGGTCGTGGGCTCTGCCGTCGGGGTGGCGGTCGGGCTGCTGGTCGAAAAGCGGCTGGCGCTTCTGCCCCTGATCGTCGGCGGCTTCGCGCTGGTTTTCGGGGTGCTGACCCTGATCACCCAGGACGACCTGTGGGTGAAGCTGAAGGTGACGATCCTGAACCTCTGTCTGGCCCTGGCCCTGATTGGGGGTCGGGCTATGGGCAAGCAGCCGCTGAAGGCGCTCCTGGGCGACGTCATTCCGATCACGGACAGGGCCTGGAACATCCTGACGCTGCGCTACGGCATCTATTTCGCCTGTATCGCCGTGGTGAATGAGCTGGTCCGATCCGAAACCCTGGTGGCCTGGGTGACGCCGCGCATCGGCCTGGGCCACATGGATCCGGCCGACGTCTGGGTCAGTTTTCGGGGCGTGCTGTGGATCGCGTCGTCGGTCTTCGGCCTCGCCAATCTGCCGCTGATCTTTCGCAATCTGGTAGCGGATGAGAGCGCCGACACCGCCCCGGCCGGACCGGAAGCCTAGACCCGGATATCCAGGTAGCGGCCCGGACGTGATACGGCGTCGGGGGCCGGTTCGCTCGAAAGGGGGCGGGCGGTTGTAGCGACGGACGCGGCCGGTGTGGTCACCGGCGCGGCGGTGGTCTGGACGGGTGCGGCCGCGCCTTGGGCGCGATCCATCGCCGACTGGAAAAAAGCCTTCTGGGCTGCGAGCGCCTGGGGGCTGCGCTGGGGTGCGACGGGTGGCAGGGAAGTGGGGCGGATCGGCGTGGTCATGGCACCATGGTTAACGGCCACGCAGAAAAATGGGTTAACGCGGACCCGCCAGTTCCCGAATTTCTTCCACCGCCGCGTCGCCATCGGTGCCGACCAGGGTGCCGGCGTGGTGGAACAGCACTTCACCGTTGGCAGCGATCACCAGGGTCTGGGGGACGTCGCCGCCCAGGCCCAGATCAGTCAGTGCCGTGCCCGGACGGTCGGACAGGACGCGGAAAAAGGGGTCGCCGAGGTCGTCCAGGAACCGCTGAGTGGCAGCCGGGTCATCGCGCACGGCCACGCCGACGACGCGAACGCCCTCTCCTTGAAGCTGCAGCAGGACCGGGTTCTCCGCCCGGCACGGCGCACACCAGCTGCCGAAGAAGTTCACCACCGTCACGCCGACCACCTCCTGTGACAGCGGGTAGGGGGCGCTGCCGGTCAGGCTGGCAACCCGGGCGGTGGCAGGCAGGTCACGGCCGACGATCCCGGTCGGGCCGGAGTCGGGGGACGGGCCTGAACCATGAGACCAGACAAAATAGCCGACCAGGCCGACGATGATGACGGCGGCAATGATCGACCGGCGCATCAGGACGGGTCGCTTCCCGCCTGGGGCGGGCGTTCCATCGCCGCGAGCCGACGCGCCGTGGCCCGGGCCCGACTCACGATCGACCAGGACAGGACTCCGAGCAGGACCAGGCTGACGCCATAGGCTCCCCAGACGAAGGGACCATAGGGGCTCATGTCCAGGTCTAGCATCCTAGCCTCCTCTCGCCTGGTGCAGCATCAGGGAGGTGATCCGGCGCGCGCGCACCTCGGTACGGATCGCAATGATCCATAGGGCGGCGAAAAGCACCGTATAGCCCAGCCCCATCAGGCCCAGCGGCCACAGGTAATCGGCAGTCAGGGCCGGCCCGTCGCCGCGAAACACCGAGGCCGGCTGGTGCAGGGTCGACCACCATTCCACCGAGAATTTGACGATGGGCAGATTGACCAGGCCGATCAGGGCCAGGAC
>Ga0209573_1003256_pt1 | contig 18302 bp, 16 predicted proteins | sample TNRBio252014_DNA_FD_185870 | JGI IMG/M metagenome (GOLD analysis project Ga0209573, IMG submission 185870) | Wastewater treatment Type I Accumulibacter community from EBPR Bioreactor in Madison, WI, USA - TNR Reactor_6/25/2014_ DNA (SPAdes)... | ecosystem: Engineered > Bioreactor > EBPR >...
ACATCGACATAGGATTCGCGGAGATGCCGCCGCAGAGCCCGCACTGCCTTCCAGGAGAATCCTTCTCCCTTGCCCATCACCGAAACGCGCTCCGGATCTGGCATTCTAGCGGCGAATTCGCCACGGAACCGCAGGCAGGCGGCCCCGATCACAAATCCGTCGCCGTGGAGGCGACGAGCCACGTTGACGACGCCGTTCTCAAGACCTCCCGGCGCGAGGGAGTCGAGGACGTGGAGGATATGGATTTGTTCATTTCCGATCATCAAATCAGACGAATCCCATTTCCCAGACTATGTACTTCGATTACGAGAATTATATCTATGCTCATCGATGACTTTGTTCAATTAAATCAACCCCGACGAGCGTTGGAAACTTCTCATGAAGCTCGGCATAAGCAAGACGAAGCCGTTCACGGTCCGCTTCATTCGCAATCGTCGGATGCGGACGCCAGTGCGGAACGGCCAGATTGTTCTTCCACGGCTGCCCGACGGCGAGCGCGTGTTCTTGAACCCGCATGTTGATGCGAGCGAGGGTGATTTCGTTCTGGATCTCGTCACGCACCCATTCCCGCGGCTTGAGAACTTCGCACTCGGCAAGCAAAGCGCTAAGATCCCCAGCAATGTGGCCGGGACGAAGGTGCCTTCCCGTTTGCGGGTTGATATGCGCCGAGGATCCGATGATGGCGTCGGAACGCATCGCCAGCGCGCAACCCGCAAAGAGCGATTCGACCGCGGCAACACAACCGCCTTCACGACGACTCAGGATGACGGAGACACGGGCATCGCATTGCAGGTCGGTGACTTGCTCGATGGTGAGGGATTCGAAGAGCTCGAGCTTCTGCGGCACGCCGATCTCACGTGCGAGCCGGGTGATGAACTCCTTGCTCCTTCCCCCCTCCTTTTGCCCAATCAGGACAACACGCAGATCCCCGGGAAGGTCCCTCAACGCGGCGAAGAATTCCCAATGTCGCTTGAAGGCCCCCCAGTTCGCGACCATAAGCAGATCGATGGACCGATCACCGTACGGTTTCGGTTGATAGAATGCCGGGTCCACCCAGTCGCAGGCGAGGCCGGGCAGGCAAACGAGGCGGGGGTGAAACGCGGCCAGCTTGCCGCGCTCGGCCTCGTTGGCGCATTGTATGAAAAGCGGGGATTCCAGTCGCAGCAAGGCGCTGCCAAGAAGGGCGTAGTCCGTTGGCGACCAGCTGGCCACAAAGACAAGATGATAACGACGATCCAACCACGCGAGATCTGCGTCCGACAAGGAGAGAACACGGGCGAGGTTGTATTCAAAATAATTGAGGAGCAGTCCCTTCTCGCCGTCCAGTCCCGGCGCTTTCAAGACGACGCTGCGCGTGAGATGTGGCTTCTCGCGGAGAAGCGTTGCGTAACGCGAATTGGTGGCCACAACTTGCCGCCAGACCGGCTCGCGGGTCGAGTTCAAGAGTGGCACGAGGGACCTCATGATTCGACGCCACGTTCCTGGCGTCTCGGCGAGGCCGAACGCTTTGGTAAAATGGCGAATCTTTGAATCCTCGCGGCGAACCATCCTACCACGCCACCAAGACAGCCAGGCCAGCATGGCACGCACTCGTCGCGAGTAGCGGAAATCGTCTTCTACCCGAAGGAGGATCAATCGCAGACGGGTTTTCAAGGTCATATCGAGAGGGGTGTCGGAACCGAATCCGGCTTGCGGCACAGGAGGTTCCAACCCATCGTATTGAGCGGGTCGCGGTCAAAGCGGTCGAGCCAGATCAGCGGCAGTTTGATCACGAACCCGAAGAGCACCTGGGCCACCAGTTGTAGCGGCAACTTCAGCACTGCCGGCATCGCCGAGCGGCGGATTTCCCGAACCGTCCAGTGAAGCTCAAAGGCGAGGAGGGCGAAGTGTCCGCCCTGGGCTCGCACCTTCTCCACCTCGAGTCCCGCCGCATCCATGAGCAGACCGAGGCCGAGGTTCGTGAAATTGAAAAAATTCCACGGCAGATTGTGCAGCGGCGAGGACTGCGGCGTGGTGAGGAAGAGCAGCCCGCCCGGCTTGAGGACACGCGCGAGATCCCTGCAAACCTTGCCGGGATCTTTCACATGCTCGAGCACCTGGGTGTTGAGGACGATGTCGTAGGCTCCGTCTTCAAAGGGCAGGTCGGAGACATCCGCCTCGAAGTCTACCCCCGGTCCGAAGTTGAGGTCGCAAGTGTGCAGGGTCGCGCCAGTGGCGAGAATTTCCTCGCGCAGGAATTGCTCGGGCAATTTTCCGGAGCCGGCGTCGAGGACCCTCATGCCGGGCGTCATTAGTGGAATGGCTTCACGGCGTATGAACTCATGCACATACCAGCGCTCCACCTGCAAACGCTCGTGGAGCTTCCGGGGAAGGAGGAGGGAGCCGAGTGATTTCATGGAAGTTTCTTGAGGAACACGAACAGTTTGGGATGGCCGTTCCAAGCTTTCAGACCCCCCACCGGTGTTTTACGACGTCGAAGGAACCTTTCATTGAAAAGACACGACCAGGGACGCCAACTAACACTGCGTTTTCCGGCACGTCCTGCAGAACCACCGAGTTGGCTAATACCAGTGCGTTGTCGCCTACCGTGACTCTTCCGAGGATGACACTACCGGGGCCCAGAAAAACCCCATCTCCGACAATCGGAGCGCCCCGGTTGGGGCCTTCGCCGACCCAACCGAGGGTAACATTGTGAGCAATGTTACAGTTGCGACCGATCCGCGCCTCAGGATTCACCCAGATGCCGCCCCAGTGTTCGATCAAGAGGCCCTCGCCCACGGAACAACCCAGGGGGATGCGAATGCCAAGCTTGCGTCCGAGTCGTGAAAACCAAAACAAAAGAATGGGGTAGAAACTCCATTTGAGCCAGGGCACCCGGCGGAATACCCCACACACTCGCATCAGCGCCACATAGCGATAGGTCGGCACAGAGCCGAAGGTGGAACAAAACGCGAAGACCCCCCGCCTCGCGGCGATCCGGAAAAGGTCGGCTTCCAGTTCCTGTTTCAAAGTGATCGACATGGATTCAACGACGGAAGATGGCTCAGACAGGACCGCCGGTCAGCGGCAGGTTCTGTCCAGTGATATAGGCGGCGTCATCGCTGGCGAGGAAGGCCATCATGCCCGCCGTGTCGTCCGGCACGGCGAGGCGGCGCAAGGGCACTTTCCGTGCTTCGACCTCCTTAAGGCGCAGAGGTATTCCCGCAGTGAGGTCGGTCACGGTCATGCCGGGAGAAACCAAGTTCACCGTGATCTGTTTCGGGCCAAGCTCGACGGCGAGGCATCGGACCAATCCCCAGAGCGCCTGCTTGGCCGTCACATAAGCACCGAGCTTTTGAGGAGGGTGGCCGAAGAGGGCGGACGTCCCGAGAAAAATCATCCTTCCGAATCCACGCTCCGCCATCCCCGGCGCGGCTGCCTGGGCCAGCTCGAGCGAGGCCCCCACCTGCATGCGCAGGCACCGAGACAGATCCTCGGAAGAGGTCTCAAGGATGGTGTTCCCCGGCAAGGATTGGGTGGCGGAATGGAGGATGATGTCCAATCGACCGTGCTGCTCCTCCACATGATGCACCAGCTTGCTCCCGCTTTGCTCCTCCATCAATTCCGTCGCAAGGCACGACGCACCGATCCCAAATTGGTCGAGTTCCTGAACGAGCGCGCGGGCCCGGGCTTGATCCGAATGGTAGGCGATCACCACCCGACAGCCGGCTCGTGCCAGAGCACGGGCCGCTGCAGCCCCGATCCCTCGGGAACCACCCGTGACCAACGCCACGCGTGCTTCTCTTTCATTCGGCACATCGCTCCCGCCGGCGATCATCGGCGCAAGCTTCACTTTGGCAGCACCTTCCATCAGCTTTTCACCCTTTGAGTTGCAGGCTTGCAAGCGGAGGGACATCACTTCGGCGCCTGCGGAAATGCCTTCAACCTCCACCTCCACACGAATGGTCTCGCCCACAAACGCGGGCCTCAGCCACTCCATGCTCTGACTCATCCATACCGCACCCGCGCCGGGAACCCTCATCCCGATGAGCTTGGAAACGATGGCGGACTGGATCGCTCCATGAGCCACGGGATGCGCGTATCCGTAGGCGAGGGCTGCATCCGGTTTCAGATGCAACGGATTGCGATCCCCCGAAAAGTCGGCGAAGGCTCCTACCAATTCCGGTGAAAGCATCACCTCCTCGTGGAAGATCATCCCGGGCTGGAACTTGGTGGACATAACTCAACGGTCGGTGGAGGAAGCTTTCTTAGCTGGCGCCAAGTTTTTCATCCAGCATCAATTCGATCAGCCGAATCGAGGTCAGTTCCATGGTCTCATCAGGCGAAAAAGCGATCCCAAAGGATTCCTCCAGGGCAACAACGAGATTCAGATGCGCCACCGAATTCCACGAACCCACGTTGTCCGGACTGGTGTCGTCCGTGATTTCGAAAACGGGCATGCCCAAGATCGTGGAGACGGTCTCCATCAGTTTTTCAGAGCGTTCGGAACGAGTCATGGTTCAAAGTTCAGACCTGCAACGGCAAAGGTTTCGGGCATGGGACGCCGTTCGTCAAGACTCAGATACCAACGGCCCGGATCTGACGAGCCCTGATATCCGTGTCGAGGATAGAAGTCGGCTGCGGGCTGATTCTTGGCGGTGGGATGGAAAACACCGTGAAGCGTGCGACCTCCGCATTGCCGAACCTGTCTCTCCAGACCTGCCAGTAGTGCGGTCTCCACGCCGCGCCCGATGACGCGGCAGCTCATCAAGAAGGTATCGACGACCCAGTCATCGACGGTATCAGGCACCGCGATCGCAAGCCCGACGAGACCGCTATCACCAAAGCGGTCGCTGACCCGGGCCAACATTCCGAGCGCACCCTCTTGAAGCATTCGCGCCAGTTGGGCCTCGTCGTGTCGGCGTGTCGTGAGATTGAACTGATTCGTTTTCGCAAGAAGCTGCACGATTCTCGGCAGTTGGGCTTCCTCAAAATTGCCCAGTGTGACCACCATTTCCAAGCTTCGGATGAAACTTTCCAGCGATGTCGCCCCCGCGCGGACAAGGCTGCGGGCCTCCTCCTGCTGGTAGAAGTTCACCCGGATTTTGTCTTCATCCGTCAGCGTGAAATGGTCGAAGACCAAGGACTGCTCGAGAGTTTCCCCATAAAGCAGTGGACTCTTTGGCACTTCTATCACCGTAACGGCGGGAAGTTGGGCTTTCACCCACTCTCGCTCGACGGGATTGTCGTCAAAAAACACGATAGAGTCCAGCCCGATATTGAGGGCATCGGCAATCCGGCGCAGGCTGGTCGCCTTGTCCTCCCAGTGGACCTCAAACGCCGAAAAATGCTCGCGTTTGAGCAGGCACGCGGGATGGGTCGAAAGAACGACCTCGACGTTGGCGGCATTGTTCTTGCTGGCCGCCGCGAGCAACACTCCGCGATCGCTGAGGGCAAGAAGGCGGCGCTGGAAATCAACGAAGACGTTTCCGGGATAATCCGGGCCGAGGTGGATGCCGTCCCGGCCGAGTTCTCCAAGAACTCCGCCCCAAAGAGTGTCGTCCATGTCGAGAACAAGACACTTTTTGGGCACTCCCGACCATGAGCGAAAGTGCCTCGCTGCAAGCCGGGCAATCGCGGACATTGCCTCTGAACTGTATGGAGCACGAGCGAGGGCGGCCATCCGGCTGTCACGCCAGTTTTTCCAACCCGTTTCACAACCAAGTCCGTGAACATCGAAGATCGCCGCTCCCGAAACGATTCGGCAGAATTGAGCGATGCGATCATTGACCGAGCGGAGGATCACTTCCAGAGAATTCTCCACCATTGCGTCCGCCAGGCCCGCAGCCTTCCACGGCGGTGCCGGCAGATTTCCGATGAGAATTTTAGGATTGCCTTGGAGGCGGACCGCCTCCACAACCGAACGCAAACGCTCGGCGGTATCCCTGACTTGACGCTCCAACTCGTCGGAGGAGAGAGCAAGATATCGCCACGCCAGATCTGGGGAAAGCTCCTCCAGTTCCGGGAGGATCAACACCACGTCCCTTCGATTTCGATACAATTCGGAGCCCGGGTCAACGCACTGCTGTTCGATTTGGCCGTAGGGTCCATTCCAAATATCCAGTAAGATCTCAAAGCGCGCCGCTTCGACGATCAGAAAAGAATTGAGAAATTCGGTGGTGCTACTCCCGATCACGGCAAGCCGAAGCCGGGTCCAATCGCGAGGAGGCGAACGGACAATCTCCGCAGCCAACTTGGTGCAGTCGGCACGACTTAGGGGAGGCTCGGGAATTTCGATCATGGATTCGGGCTGAATCAAAACACACCAATCAAGGATTCGTATTGGGTTTCAGCTTTTTCAAAGATCGGCGTTGGCCACAGGGATTCCTTCGATTACCCCCATCGTGAATTTCCCTGCAAAAGTTACCCCCATATGATACCCATCAGGAAACGCTTCCCCCGGCCACGGCTCCAACGCTGCTTCTCGATAAACCCGGACCGCGCGCGCCGAGGCGAGTCCGCCGACCGCTTCGGGAAGCGCATAAGGTTCCGGCAGTGGAACCGCCGCCACGAGGACCCGCTCGGGCGGAAGCCCGAGCGAAGCGAGAAGAAGGCCAAACCGTTCCACAGTCGCGCCTTCCACTTCCGCCCCCTGTGAGCGTTCACCTTCCGGCCGATTCAATCTCTGTGCGGTCGACTCGTAGCCGGGAACGACCCGGTAGAACAGGAGCGGTCGGATCCGCTCCCGGTTCGCAAAAAGGCGGGAGACACTCGCGAGCAGGAAGCGGCTCCGTTCGCTCGTGGTCGTGAGCCAACTCGAAAGAATCGCGGGGCGGTCACGTGCGGAGGCGTGAAAGGCGGCCAGCTTCTCTGGACTGCGCACAGGATGGTCGAGAAGGTGGCTTGACCCAGTGAGGAGGATCAGGAGATCGGGGCGGATCCCTCCCCCACCCGGGGGGAAATACTTCCGGTAGGCGGCGGTCCATTCGTTGATTCCACTCGCATCCGGGGTGAGATAGAGGACGAGCGGCTCGTGATACCCTTTCTCACGGAGCCCCTTCTCAAGAGTGACACGATCCACCGCCGCACGGGCGAGCGAATTCCCGAGAACCAGGACACAGAAACGCCCCTGCGCTTGCGCCTCGGCGATAGCCCCCGGAATCCGATCATGCGCAAGCATCTGGCGCACGTCGGCGGATAAGGAAGACTCGGAGACCCTCGCCATTCCCTCCGCGACCGCGAGCACGACGAGCAAGAAGAGGACGATCTTCGTTTCCGTTTTCATGAGGCGGTTAAAATTGAAAATAAAGGAATTCGACCGGTTCGGGGGCGGCAAAAAACAGGAGCATCAGGAGAATGTAAAGGTAAATGGAGGCCCTCACGGGCCAAGGGGCCTTCAAGAGCGCCAGCGAATTGTCCTTCTTTTCGGTCCAGAACTCGAGCACCATCCACGGCCCCAGGAAGAAGCCCATCAAGGAGAACCCGGCAAGCAGAAAATCCGTCACTTCCCACCGTCGACCCAGCGCAGCGAGCAGTTCGAGGGCCTTTCCAAGCGAATCGGCCCTGAAGAAGACCCAGCCGAGACAGACGAGGTGGAAGGTGGCGGCGATCCCAAGGAGCTTGACGCCCCCATCCCACCAAAAACTTGCCCTGCCCGACCGTGCAGGGAAGTGAGCAAGGCATGTCCGATGCACCGCCAGCCACGCGCCGTGAAACGCGCCCCAAATGACAAAGGTCCAAGCGGCGCCGTGCCAGAGTCCGCCGAGGACCATGGTGAGAAGCAGGTTTCGCCGTGTCCTCCCCTCCCCGCCCCGGTTTCCGCCGAGGGGGATGTAAAGATAATCCCGAAGCCAAGTCGAGAGGCTGATGTGCCAGCGCGCCCAGAATTCCCGAGGATTGGCGGCAAAATAGGGGCGCCGGAAGTTCTCCATCAGGTCGAATCCCATCCACTTCGAGACCCCGATGGCGATGGCGCTGTAGCCGGCGAAGTCCCCATAAATCTGAAAAGCGAACGCGTAGATGCCGAGTAAGACCTCCGCCCCGTTCAGTTCCCCCGGCTTGGCCCCAAAGACGAAGTTTGCAAAACCGGCCATGTTGTCGGCGATGACGACCTTGAGGAAGAGGCCGGTCATCACGAGGAAAAGACCTTCCCGAAAGCGCGCCTCGTCCAGGTTCGGCCTTGGCTTCGCCACTTGGGGCAGCAGTTGGGTGGAACGATTGATCGGACCCGCGACCAACTGCGGGAAAAACGAGATGAACAAGGCAAAGTCCGTGAAGCTCCGGCACACCGGAGTGTCGCGCCGATACACATCAATCGTGTAGCTCAGCGCATGGAAGGTGAAGAAGGAAATGCCCGCTGGCAGCATGATCTCCAGCGTCCAGGCATGAGCCGTGAGATGCATCGCCTGCAGCAGGCGCGACGCTTCATGCGCGAAGAAGCCCAGATACTTAAAGACGCAAAGCACGAGAAGGCTCGCGACCAGACTCCAGCCTATCCAGAATTTTCGCCGCCTTTCATCAGAGGCCGCAGCGATCCGCAGTCCGGCGTGATAATTGAGCGCGGTGCAAAAGAGGATGAGACCCAGGAATCGCCAGTCGAAGCAGCCATAGAAAAAATAGCTCGCCAGCAGGAGCCAGCGGTTCTGCAACCGATGTCCTAGTCGACGGTAGACCATCAGGACCACCACGAGAAAAAGCCAGAAGTTGAAGCTATTGAACCACATGGGCGTTGAATCGAGGAATCCGGTCCGCCTCCGCGCTCCGGACAGGAAAGGACCATGTGGAAAGCGTTTGTCAATCGCGTCTTCCACCGCTGGTGAGAAGGGCGTCGGCCCCAGTTGGAAGCGGAAGATGCGAATCTTCCGTCGGTCGCGGAAAGGACGCCGCCCCACCCTGTCGGACCGTTGGCACGTTCCGCTTCCAGGAGATTTTATTCAAGAAGCCGTTTGACCGGCATGGCAGGTGAAGATACGAGGACACACAGGCATGAAGCTCCTCTTTGTCTCCAATCTCTTTCCCGACCGAGACGAGCCTGTCCGTGGGCTCGACAACGCTACCCTCCTGCAAGAGTTGCACGGACAGCACGGCTACGAGATCCGCGTGATCGCCCTGCGCCCCACCTTGCTCCCTTCGCCGGCTGGGCATCGACTGCGTCACCTCCCCTGTCGCCCCATGGACGAAGTGCTCCGCCCATTCTTCCTCCCGACAGGCTATGTCCCCCGCTTCGGGAGCCGGTGGAACGACCATCTCCTTGCCCGGGCCCTTCGCCCCTCCTTTGTGAAGACGATCGAGGAGTTCAAGCCGGACCTCGTCCTTGCTTCCTGGCTCTTTCCGGACGGGTGCGCCGTCGCGACACTCTGCGAAGAAGCCGGACTTCCCCTCGTGCTCATCACGCAAGGAAGCGACACGCACCAATATTTGGCGGATCCGATTCGACGCCGAAAGATCGTGACCGCCATCGACGCCAGTGCCTCGGTGATCTGCCGCAGCGGCGATTTGGCAAAACGCCTCGAGGCGGCCGGGATCGCCCCGGAAAAGCTTCGGGTGATCTACAACGGAGTCGATCCGGCGATCTTTTTCCCTCGTGATCGCTCCGAAGCGAGAGGCGCCCTCGGTCTGAAAGAAGAGGCGTCCTCGCTCCTCTTTGTCGGCAATCTGCTGCCGGTGAAGGATCCCCTTTTCCTGCTTCGCGCTCATGCCGGTCTAAACATCGCTCGGACCGAGGCGGGGTTGCCTCCGGTTCGACTCCGCGTCATCGGGGAAGGCCCGCTCGAGGGTGCGATGCGGAACGAGGCCCGGATCCTCGGCACGTCGGTGGATGTGGAGTTTCTCGGCCGACGAAACTCGAACGAGGTGGCCCTTTGGATGAATGCCTCAGATGTCCTTTGCCTCGCCAGCATCAACGAAGGCTTTCCGAACGTCCTCCTCGAGGCGATGGCCTGCGGGCTGCCCATCGTTTCCACCGATGTCGGGGGAATCAGGGAGAAGATCCACTCGCCCGAGCGGGGAGAGCTCGTTCCGCGGGGAGATCTCGGTCGGTATGTCGCGGCGCTTTCGACGGTACTTTCCGCAGCAGAAGGTCTTCCCTCGACCGCGGAATTCACCTGGGCCGAAGCGGGAAGTTCATACGACGAATGCATCAAAGAGGCGCTTGCTTGAAGTGGCGGCGCTTGCAGAGTCGTCAGATCGAGCTAGGATCACGCGCGTTGGCTCCAAGATCCGATGGAGTATTTTTTTGCCGTCCTGTTTCTTTTCGTCTATTACATCCGTCCCCAGGATTGGGTTCCTGGGCTGGCGGGCGTACAAATTATCCAACCTCTTGCCGGGTTATGGATTCTCTCGCTGTTGCTCGGTGGCTCCCGCCGTTCCCCGCTTCCCGGACTCTTACGGACGCCTCACGACTGGATTCTCGTCGCGTATCTCGCATATATCCTCTTCTTTGCCGGAGGTTCCCTAGGGGGGATCCTCCCATTCCTCGCTTTTTACATTTTGACGGTGCAGTCGGTCAACACCTGGCCACGATTGCTACGCTACCTCACCTTCTGGAACGGAGCTCTCGTGGTAGTCGCCGGTTTTGGTGTCTTGAGCACCTTCGGATTCGACCCCACGGGAGCCCAGGAAAACGATTTCACAAAGATGGGACGCCTCGCCATCGGTACTTGGCTTCATGACAACCCAAACGCATTGGCCCATAGTGTCGTGGTGGTGATACCGGTGTCTTTCCTCCTATATTTCTGGAAGGGCCCGCTAACCGGACGTTTTCTTCTTTTCCCCTTGATTGCGGGAATCGCGTTCTATTGCGCCTGGCTCACCCAATCCAAGGGGGCCTACCTGGTCGGAGGTGCCCTTATCGTCATTGCCTTGACCATCGGCAAACCGAAGTGGCTGCAAATCACCGCCATCGCCGCCGCCCTGATCGTCGGGGTTTCCGCACTCAGTTTCTTGCCGCGGATGAGCGAGATGGGTAATCTCCAGGCCGACGAAGGGGTACAGGGCCGAATCCTCGCCTGGGAGATGGCGAAAACGGCCGAACAAAACAACCCGACCGGGGTCGGTTGGCAGCAATTCATCGCGCTCATTCCTTGGAAAGAAGGGAATTATTACCTCATCATACCCAAAGCCACCCACTCCAGCTATGTGCAGGTCGGGGCGGATCTCGGGCGCTATGGACTCTTCCTCTACCTGGCCGGAATCTGGTGCGCGCTCCACACCCTCCTCGTATCCCGATCCTCCGACATAATACAGGAACGTTGCCGTCGAATCCTCCTCGTTGTGGTCATTGCCAATGTGATTTCGGGTTGGATGATCAACCGGCAATATCACACCGAGTATTTCCTTATTATCGCCACATCGGCAGCGCTCCACCGCTTAAAAAAGGCCGAGGAACTCGCTCTCGCCCCGGAGATGGATCAAACAACGGCGGGAACCAATAAAGGAGAACCCGCTGCGGAAAACGGCATCCCGGCCCTCGATGCAGGGAAAACGCTCCGTCAAGTCAAGCAGGCTTGGCGTGATCGCGAGATACCCGCGTTCCGCCCCGTTTCCACGGTTCATTCCCCATCCCGGAAGCCCTTTTGGAACCGTTTCGGGATCGTCGATCTGACGATTTGCCTGGGATTGACGTGGCTCACCCTGCAGACTTGGGATTACGTCTTGAAAAATTTTTAGAAGCCCTGAAATCGTTGTTCTTTCGACCCTATCCATATCTGGATGACTGGTTAACAAACAAACCGGCTTCGTTATTTTCTGGTTTATGCTTTTTAAAACGCCCTTTTTCCATTGCGACAACCACCGCTTCGATTACTTTGGAGGGGTCGTGATCAGCGCCTTGCTCATTCACTAATAACCACAATAACCGTAAATGCTAGACGTCATTATCCGCTTCATGACTTTTGATGTGGTATCCACTCACCCCTTGATTTACTGGGCAATTGCGGGCGTTTGGGTTCTGTTGCTCGTGGCTTCCTTTCTTAGCCTTAATAGCTTGGAAATTGAGTCGGCTGCAAAAATATTGTGGGGACTTCTCATTCTCCTCCTGCCGCTGGTCGGCATTTTTTTCTATGCTCTGCGTTGCCTGGTCAAGGGCGACTGGACGTTTCTCAAACCCTTGGTCCCACAAAATCGGCAGCAGGGGAAAATTCTTCCGAAGTGATCCTTTTTCCGCATGGATCCCCAAAAACCTTCCCAAAAACTCGATCCCACCCGGATCATCTCGCAAGCTTTCTCGTATGTGAAACACATCCGCCTGATGATGGTCGTGTTTTCCACGGCCATCCTGGCCGGAGTTTGTTATTTCCTCTACGCCACGCCGATCTACAGTGCGAGATCCATGGTCCATTTTCAGTCGTACGGCACCCCCGTCCGTGACTCGGAACTTCCCGAAACCGGGAATTACAACGCAGGCGTGACGCGGGCCCTGCTGGATAGACTGAAATCCCAGGAAATCGAGATCGCAGCGGCCCGGAGGCTCGGGCTCGTGGGTGAGCAGGCTACCTACGAAGATCTGCTCGAGCACATTCCAAGCATCGGCATTGGCGTGATCGATTCCCGCAACCTCGAAGTGACCGTCCTTGCCTACGATGCCGATGTGGTTCGCAACTACTGCGCGGCCCTTGTCGAGGAGTTTCAGAGGATACAGGAAGAATCCTGGAGGGAGTTCCGAGATGGAGCGTTGGAGCGCTACGCCGTCCAACTGAAGGAACTCGAAGAAAAAGTCGCCGAAAATGCGGACGCCCTCACCGACCTTGAGCGCGATCAGCATTTCACCCAGATGACGATCGAACAGCAGAGCCTCCTCGAGATCCCAAAGAATATCGTGGAAACGCGGGAACGAATCAAGCGGATGGATGCGGTTCGAGACACGCTCGAACGCTATGAATCCGAAGCCGACCGGGTCGACAATACGGTCGCGATTCTTTCTCTCCTTTCCAGCTTTGAAGAGGACACGAAGGTCGAGGTTGGAAACCTTATCCAGCGATCCCTCACGCCCGGGAATACCTCAGTCGGCCTTGCAAAGAGCGCAGAAGTTCAAGTCGTCACACCGGCCGATGTGGGAGGTCTCGAACCATGGCGGGAGATTGAAAGGAAGAAGCGTGTCGCTGAAACACAGATTCGGGAAGCCTCCACGATCTACCTTCCGGAGCACCCGAAAATGAAGGAACTCCAAGAGGAGCTTGAGGCCCTCACCCGCTCCCTGAACTCAGAAATGTCCGTCCTCCGGGAAAAATTCAATCTTGAGTACCGAGGCCTTAAGGAACGCTTGGCTCAGCTCGAAACCCGGATCCCCGAATACCAGAAGATTACCGAAGAGTTCGGAAAGTCATCGATCCAATTCAGTGCCATCGAACAGGCCCAGACGATGTGGGACGAGGCCCGTAAACGTCTCGCCTCAAAACTTGCCACCGTAACCTTTACCGACGATTTTGACTGGGTTCAGTTGACTTTCAAGGGGCACACCAGCCTTCGGGACAAAGTACCCGTTTCGCCGAACAAACGCAAGCTGGTGATGATGGCTCTCCTTATCGGCTTCGGCGGAGCCTTCGGCCTACCCACTCTTCTCAACCTTCTCGACACCTCAGCGACTTCCATTGCCCAGCTCGAAGACTACATCGGTCTGAAAGGGATTGGAATCGTGCCCCTCACCGATCCGGATTTCCTCGAAGCGGTTCACCGATCTCCGGCCCAAGGGGCCACGGTCCCGAACTACATCCTCGAGTGTTTCCGGGTGATCCGTGCCAATGTGGGACTCGATTCCAAATTCGACGGCATTGAATCCCAGGTGATTCTCATCACCAGTGCCCGACCCCAGGAAGGAAAGACGACCCAGGCGGCCAATCTGGCCTGGGCCTACCACTCGATGGGGGAAAAGGTGCTCCTCGTCGATTGCGACCTTCGCCGGGGGCGCCAGCATGCCCTGTTGAAACTCGACAACAGCAACGGTATGTCCCGTATGCTTCTTGGCGAGGTGAGTCCGGGTGAAGCGATTCTTCCTGCCGCTCCCGGAAGCTTCCATGCCATTCCCAGAGGTCCCATCATCCCGGGTTCCACCGAGTTGCTTTGCCAGGACGTTTTTTTCAAGCTGGTGCAGCAGTGGAGGACCCAATACGACCGCATCATTATGGATTGTCCCCCGGTTCTGGGTTTGAGCGAGTCCACCTCGCTTCAGCGCCTCGCCGACGGCGTCGTTCTGGTGGTTCGTTCGGAGAAGACCGCGATGAAGGATGTCCGCGACGCGGTCACTGTTCTGAGAAAGACCGGAGCCCATTTCTTCGGATTTGTGCTCAACGGAGTCGATCTCTCGAAGGTGGGCAACTACTACCAGTATTATTATTATTCGGCCCCGTACTATGATCAGTTTGAAGGCGACCCGGCTGAAATAGCCGCGCAGGAAGAACGGGCCTCTGCCAGCGAGACATTCGCTGAAATCGCGTCTCAGGAAGTGTCGAGTCCGGTTTCCGGTGTTTCTCCTCCTCCTCTTCCCCTGGACGAAGTTCCCGTTCGGGAAAGCCCGCGAAGTTCCGTTCCACGCACTCGCCAGGAGCCTGATTCTGCAAAACCGGCGAACCTGCCAGCCCGACAAGCCACCTCTCAGCTGGCTCGGGTCAAAGCTTCACCTGACGCCGCTTGGACGGAGTCTGAAGCGGATCAATCGTGGCAACGAATCCAAGAAGAGAAGCAGCGGCAGCAGTTGGAAAACGAATGGCAGCAGCAGGCCCCGGAACGCCGCCCCAATCGCCCGCGCCGCCCTTCCGGTGACACCCCAACTTGACGGTCGCGACGCGGTTTTTGGGTTGTCCAGAACCTCTCACGCTTTTACACGCGTCCAGGAAACCTCCGTTCAAAGCAATGCGTGTTTTATTCGCGCGAATTCGCGTTCCTACTGCTTCCAGGACGTGACCGGTCGTATCAAGCGAGTTTGCGTTAGGCAGGCCGATCCACTCGCATCAATCCAATCGCTAAACCTTGTTTGTTTTGTCGTCTTGTGGCGATACGTGCCAGTGGCGTCGCCGCCGGCAAACAACGACGGAATGAGAGGCCAAGGCAAAAGCTCTCCAACACCCTCGACAGGGCCTTCTGTCTGGAGGCCTTCGAAGAAGCGGTGCGGACGACGGGGACAGCTCCGAAGCTCTTCAACACCTAACCGGGATGCCAGTTCACCATCGCGCGCTTGGCGCGATTGGCGCGATTGGCGCGATTGGCGCGATTGGCGCGATTGGCGCGATTGGCGCGATTGGCGCGATTGGCGCGAGTGCCTTGAGGGCCACGGAGTGCGGCTGAGCATTGACGGCAAGGGACGCTGGGTGGACAAGTCGTGCGCGACCCCGGGTCTTCATCGAGCGGCTCCTGGCGCAGCCTCAAATACGAGGAAGTCTATCTGCGCGACTACCGTGACCTCCATGAACTGGAACGATCCTTGCGCCGGTGGTTCGAACGCTACAACAACGTGGCGACCGCACCAGTCGCTCAAAGGGCTCACGCCTTGGGATCATTATCGACCGCAGCCCACGGAACGGGCCGCATGAACCACGAAAAACAATACCCGTAGAAACCAGAAAAAATCCCCCCCCCCCGCGGGGGTGTCCGCCCTGAGGGCGGGGGAAGCATGTGGCAAGTCGGAAGTCTCCGGCTTGCCATTGAAACCAAGAACTAAAACCTATAGAATGAAATCTGTCGGATCGCTCCGCTTTCACAACTTATACGAACTGTCGAGTGACTCTGCACCAAGGAGCAGGGCCGCCGCGCCGCGGTGGCCCCCGGCCCTGAGGCGCTACCGTGGGCAAACCACCGGGCCGAGGGCGGCCCGGCTCCTTGAGATCTCCCACGAAGTTAGACTCCACTTTCGTCCATTGTGCCAAATCGATCCGTTAGATCGTAGTAATCTGAGAACTCTCTGGCTCCGCTTCGCGGGCCACTTCTCCTTCCCGCCGCGGACTTCGAACTACACGGTGTGCCACGGCGCTGGGATCCATTTCCGCGCCTGTAAGCATGTGAACAACCTCTGCAAGGCCCTGAATCCGAGGAGCGGGAATCACCAGTCCATGGCCACCCTTCTCACCGCCATGGTCAACCTTCGTTGCTTAGCGTGGGCTCTCCGTCTCCAATTTCGCGTTCTTGCCCAACGATCGCACAAAACCTATGAACTCATAAGGACGCTCTGCTTTTCCTCCGCAGATTCAGGCGTCCGGTTCAACTCCGCCTTCAATTTCTCGAAGTCCTCCCTGAATTCGAGGTAATCCCTGTCGCCCTCGCGCCGTCCACCGCAGAGAATGATCTTCACGGTTTCCAAGAGGATGAAGAAATCAAGGAAGATACCCATGTGTTTCATGTAGTAGAGATCATACTCGAGCTTCCGTGCGGCGTCCTCGACCGATGCTCCGTAGGGGTAATTCACCTGGGCCCAGCCCGTGATCCCAGGCTGGATCAAAAGGCGTTCGCGATAGAAGGGAACACGCCGCGAAAGCTCCTCGACAATCGAAACCTGCTCCGGACGTGGTCCGACAAATGACATCTCCCCCCGCAAGACATTGATCAACTGCGGAATTTCGTCGATGCGAAAAGTGCGGAGAAAGCGCCCCAAGGGAAAGATCCGGTCCCCCTCTTCATTGGCCCACTTTGCGTCCCGCTTGCCGCCTTCAGCGACCACGTGCATGGTGCGAAGCTTCAGGACGGTAATGGGGCGCCCCAGCCGTCCTGCACGATCCTGACGGAAAATGAGCGGACCAGGAGAGGACAGCTTGACTAGAAGCGCGCCGATTCCGAGAAAAGGCGAAAGCAGGACGAGAAAAAGAGATGCGAGAAAGATGTCCGAAAACCGCTTGAGTTTTCGGATGTAAAAGAGCTGGGACTGGGTCGAGGCCCGGAAGAGCCAGGCATCGGTGATCACCTCGAGGGGAACGGCGTGATAGATGTCTTCGCAGGCATCCGACAAGGGAAGAATCTCGGCGCCTTCGTAGCGGAGACCTCGGAGAAAGGCGGCCATCTCTGGATCCTGAAAGTGGCTGTCCCGGACAAGGACGATATCAAACGCACCCGGGTTGACCTGACGCTTCATCTCATGAATGCTTCCCATCACGGGAAGGGTTGAGGTGGCCTGATAGCCCCGCCCGAGAACGATACCAAAGGTCTTGGCACGCGCTCCCCAGTACTCAAAGAGCTTGGCCGCGGCCCGTTCATCCGCTTCGCCAGCGACGAGACAGAGAAGTGCGTGCATCCGTTGCTTCCGCCGGTGCATCACCAGCCAGTGTCGCAAAAGAAGAAGTGGTACGAGAATGACAATGGACGCCAGCAACACGCCCCGGCCTACCCGGGATGTAAAAACCAGCGATCCCGTCACGAGGACCGCGGCAAGGACCGCGACAATGCTCACGATCAGCCAACGGGAATGACTGAGCCAGTCTTTGGGCAGGTGCCGGGGTGAATAAAGCCCTCCGATATAGAGAACCGAAGGAAGGATGACGGAGGCCACCCCCACCCCGGGCCCGTAATCCATCAATTTCTCCCAGGAAAAGGCCTCAAAACGAATCAGGATCCCGAGAAGAAAGGAAATCCAAACGAGAAGGAAGTCGGCAAGGAAAAGAAGGCCCGCCCATCTGAGATGCTTCGACTGGCGCTGGAATCCAAAGCCCATCGGCGATCAGTATGCCTCCGCAGCGACGATGCGGGAGCGGTAAAGGGGCACTCTCAAAACCCGAACACTTTCTCCGGTACGACGACGATGTCTCCATGCCCGATGGGCGGATCTTTCTCGAGTCCGGTCTCGATCTTCGTGAGATTGACAGGAATCTTCTTCTTCTTCCCGTCGCTATCGTTTCTCAAAACGTGGACCCTTGTGGGATCCGCAAAATTCGAAAGGCCCCCGGCAATGAGGATGGCCTCATACACTCCCAGGTGTCCGCTTGCCGGAACCGCAATCTGGTGTTGACCGGACCGACTTACTTTCCCGTTCATGTAAATCGTCATTTTGGCAGGGGTTGGAGGAGCGCTCGCCGCAGCGGCCGCGGCCGACGCCTCTTCCTCCGGGGCTCTGCTGACCCGATCGAGCATGACCGTGGCCTTCTTCAGATGCCGTGACTGCAATTCGGTCTGGATCCGGGAACCCGCGCTTCCGACCGACAGACCCGCCACTTGGATCCGACCTACTGAAGGAATGATAATATCCCCCTGCTCCCTAACCGGATAAGTTCCGTTGAAAGCATCATCCTCCTCGACAAAAAGTTCCAAGCTGTCTCCCGGGCGAATCGATCCACCGACCGACGGCCGTCTAGCCACCGGAGCCGACGGAGGCAAAGGAGCCGACTCAGGAGCCGGAATCACCGGCGGTGGAT
>Ga0209573_1003258_pt1 | contig 18290 bp, 14 predicted proteins | sample TNRBio252014_DNA_FD_185870 | JGI IMG/M metagenome (GOLD analysis project Ga0209573, IMG submission 185870) | Wastewater treatment Type I Accumulibacter community from EBPR Bioreactor in Madison, WI, USA - TNR Reactor_6/25/2014_ DNA (SPAdes)... | ecosystem: Engineered > Bioreactor > EBPR >...
GCAGGCTAACTCGGATGCATGGCGTGCAGCGAAGGTGTGGATCGTGAAGCTTTACAAAGCGGCTTCTGCGATCGACGAGGCCGAAGTGTTGCGGGCGCGAAAGCTCTATGTCCCAAAGGTCGGTGGCGAGCTGTCACTATCCATCACACCCGGTTCGTTGCTGGAGCTGGCCATTGCGAAGCCGGAGGTTTTTGACGGGATCGGTTTCGTGTTTTCTTCGCGTGAGCACCCCGACGGCGCGGTCGATGCAGCGATCGAGCGCGTCTCAGAGGAAGCCGGGAGTGACGATGACTTCAAAGATTGGAAGCCTGCTCGAATTTACACAGACTGGGATGAGGACCAGGTCACGCGATGGCCGAAGCAGTTCTTCGGCTTTCATCAGCCCACCAACAAGCTGTATCTCCGCGGGCACGTAGGAAGGCACTTTACCGAGGTGGACGTGTTCACGAAGAGGCTCGTCCATCAGATTGAGGGGGTGAACCTCGAGGCCGCTTCGAAGATCGATCAGGCTAGATCAAAACAGATCATCGCAGCATTGGACGACGGTCGTGGCGTGTTCCAAACCGCAGGCGAGCTCCGCGAGTGGATGCTGGATCGGGGCATCTGACCGTCGATAGCGCAAATGGAGAGAAACCTCACAGCGAGGGAGCCTAGGCGACCAGCGTGTGAGCCTCCGCGGCCGCCGGGTCGAAGCTGAGAATGTCCAGCAGCTCGTCGTGGATACCCTGCCAGGGCTGGCTGAGATCCACGGTGACGATCTGCACGTCTCGATCGAGCAACCGATAGTGCAGACGCGTGGACAGGCCGTTGCAGGGGTAGATGAGGATGCCATCAACGGGCGCACTTGCGCTTAGGGCCGTGTGCTGGAGATAGGCTAGCATTTGGTAGAGATTGCCAGAGTGCACCTTGGCCGCGCCGTGCCCGCTGACCAAGACATCCTTGTAAAACTTTGCGTCCATGACAACGATCCGCTCTGACGAGCGCATCGTGATGTCTGTAATCATGCTCGGGAGGTGGGGGCGGGACGCCTCATTCATGGCATGCCCTGACCACTTCAGTGTCTCGGCCCCAACCGAGCGGAAGCGCGATTGCTCGAGCTGGTAGAAGCAGCGCAGGAAATCCTCGAAGAGCGCCGACATGGTCACTTCGTCCGACAGGATGTCGGCGAAGTGGTTGCCTAGGCCATCCTGGTCGGGGATCTGATTGCGCACCACGAGCTCGCAGAGCTTCAGCAGCGGGCGGTACTGCCCCGTGTTGCGAGACAGCTGGACGCGACGGAACAGGCTAGGCTGAGCGCGAATGTCGCTCACGCCCGCCATGCGCTGAGCCAAGATGCGCAGCTCATGCGCCATCGCTGACTGGAGCCCGCGCGTGCGTGAGAGCTGAAGCGCCGTCGCCTTAATCAGCTGGTTGTGGAGCACGTCCACCGTGAGGTCGTCGAACGAACAGATCACAGCGCCGCGCCGTAGCGTCTGCCCCTTCACGATCTCGTCGAGCAGCATCTTGCCGCGAGGGGCACGGGTCTCTTCGACGAACGACCGATAGCCGCGATCAAGCCCGCGCCTCAGCAGCCGGTTCGAGCCGTTGATCAGCATCTTGGCGAACAGGTTCGGTAGGTCGGGCGATTCATCCACGCCAACCTCTGCCACCCCGCCTTCTGGGAAGCGTTCCCAGGCGTAGCAGAACAGGTAGTAGAGGTTGCGAATGGGGATGGTCATCAGGCGTTCAGCAGGCGCTCTCGCCAGTGCTCCGCTTTCGCGGGGTCGTCGAACCAGTACTCTTCGAGCAGGGGCCGAATTTCCGTCTCGATGACAGTCTCGAACCAGTGGTCCGACGAGGCCACCGGCGCGGTGGGCGTGAAGAAGCTGTGGCCAATCTGGAAGCCAGGGCCGAGGTTTGCGGTATCGTCTCGGATGGTTTGATTGAGGGAGGCCATGGCGGCGACCACCTTATGGGCGACGGCCTCAGACACGCCGTTTGAGCGAAGGTGGGGGACGAAGTTTGGCGCGCTGAACCCGGGCTCGACGCCGATGAATGCGAAGCGCCGGCGCAGGGCATAGTCGACCAGCGAGAGTGACCGATCAGCCGTATTCATCATACCCAGCAGGTAAAGATTCTCCGGGACATAGAAGGGCAGGGCGTCTTCATCGCCATAGGCGAGCTGCAGCGCCCATTCAGGCCTCCGCTTATCGCCCTCGATCAGCAGCATCAGCTCGCCGAAAATCTTTGAGAGATTGCCGCGGTTGATCTCGTCGATGATGACGACGTGCGGCCGTCCGGGGTCATGCCGGGCTGCCTCGCAGGCTCGGTAGAAGAGGCCGTGGCGGAGCTTGAAGCCGCCCTCCGCTGTAGGGCGGTACCCCTGAATGAAATCCTCGTAGCCGTACGACTGGTGAAACTGGACGTTAGTGATGCGCGCGTCGTCTTTGAAACCCATCAACACATAAGCCATGCGACGGGCGACAAATGACTTTCCGACACCAGGCGCGCCCTGCAGCACAAGATTGCGCTTGCCCCGCCACACCGCCTGGATGCGCTCAAACTCAGCGCGTTCCATAAACAGCCCGACCAGGGCGTCGTCGATGGTGTAGGGCGGTGCTTCAGGAGCGGACACGGGGAGGTGTTGGCTCCAATACGGATCGCTCAAGAAGCGTTCGTAGTCTTGTTCTTGATCATCGAAAGCGAAAGCCAGGAGCTGATCGGCGTAGTCTGACGAACCCGGTGTCACTCGCCAAACCGTCTCCCGGTTGGTGAAAAAGTACCAATCGCGCGGTTGATACTCTGGCCTCCAATCGACCTTCACCGTTCGGCCGTCGCCGAGGTTTTCCGTGACGACGCCCACCGCCTTGATCCGCATCACAGAAGCGGTTTTCCCCGCGGCATAGGGGAAGGGCAGGTTGTTCTTCTGGGTGAAGCTGGCTTTCACCGCGATGCGGTCGCCGACTTCGATCTGCCGAACCTCGTCTAGAGTGGGGCCTTCCTCATATCCGTTGCGCCAGACCCCGCTGGCGAGAAACTCGGGAAGCTGGTCGTCTCCATCCCAGACCGAGCCCACAAACCATCCGGGGCGAGCCGTCAGAGGTTGGTCCGCGATGGTGTCGTAAGCCGTCAGCATCGCTTCCAACGCGTTTTCCACCTCTTCGTCAGACGGGAATTCCGCCATGGGCAGTTCCAAATGAGCGACCGATGCAGCCTGATACGCCTTCGCGCTCCAGCGTTCCGTCCGCAGGTCGAAATCGTTGTCGAGTTTGAAGCCAGCCCGCTCGAGCTCGGAAAGATGAGTGCGCAGCTCAGACGAGCGCGCGTCCATGGTCTTGCGCGCCTCAGCCAATCCGACGTCGTTGATCAGGCTGGTGGTGCCCTGGTTGAGGGTAAGGAAGACGGTCGATAGATCCTCCGCTACCAGCATGGCGACGTAGATGCCTTCGCGCGTGCTGGTCGTCAGGCGGCGGTCCATCAGCGCGACCCAAGGCACCTTTGCCCAGTTGCCCTTCCCGACAGTCCACGAAACATCGATGTTGGGGCGCGTGGCGACGCTGGGCGATTGCTCAAGCCGCGCCTTCAACGCGTTCATGGCCGCCCAAAGATCGGGCTTCTCTGCAAATGGCGTCTGCCGGGCTTCGCCGAAGAAGGCGAGGGCGTTGGTAAACAGAGTGGCGTAGGTCGGCTGGCTGTCCGGGTATTTGATCGCGACCCAAAGGAAGCTTTGGACGTCGAGCAGATCCCGAGGTGCGAGGCCGGCCTCACGCAGAGCGATGTAGACGGCGTTTGCGAAGGCCAAGCAGCGCTTGAACTCTTCGTCTGGCTCGGGTGCGCCTGCAAAGACGCTCTCGCCGGTAAGCGCCTTGCTAGCCTTTTCGTAGATGTCGTAGCGCACGTGCGTAGCGGAGTGAGGGTCCTGAAACCCTAGCAACGCGGTACCGACGTCGCGCGCGACGCTCGGCATGGCGAGCCGCCCATCTGATTGTTGGATGGTGCGCCACGTGCGGCTGAAGTCCCCAAATCGCGACCAGATCGGTGCGCGCTCGGTGAGGAGGCGCCTGATGGCCGCGCCGCCCTCAGCCTTGCTTTCCTCCGGGATCGCGTTGAAACCGCAGACACCCAAATGACGGACCCGATCAAAACGAGGACCAGAAGATATAGCGCCGCACCCCAGGTCAGCACTGGAGCGGCTGCAGCTATGCCGGTTGTCTGATTGGCAAGCTCGGCCCTTGCCTGCGCGAGCTCCACTTCTGCTGCGGCAGTACGCGCGCCTGGATCCTCATAGTTTGAACCGGCTAAACCTGTTCCATGGAAGTCGCGAAATGCGCGATCAGCGCCGGCTGCCGCGCGAGCAAGATCATCCGTTGCGGTGGCGACCTGGACGGCGGTGCGCGCGTCACCCAGGCGCTGCTCTGCCAGCGCTGCCTTTCGGTCGGTTTCAATCCAGACGTATGCCGTGGCCGCCGCAGTCGCTAAGAGGCTGATCAAGCCCATTGCGATTATCAATCGCTTCCAACCGATCCCCCTGGCCCAAGACCAAAGCGCAACGGCCATTACGCCTGCCGTCAGCCAAAGCACCGCTGCCAGAATCACTGCGTACCTCTCTCGTAGCGAGACTGGCGTAGCATGAGGGCGCTACGCTTGGTTGCAAGCGGATGACGCGTTCCACGCGAGCGTGATGCCGCTGCGCCATGCGCCAAAGGACGATTGTGGAGAAATCCACTATCGGAAATTGCGCTAGGCGACCTGAGTTAGCTGCGGACCTGCGAAGGTTGCCTTGAATCGTCATTACGGCCGACAACGCAGGGTCGCTTCGGCGAGCTGAGTAGGGGGCGACTTTGTCAAGTGAGCTGCGATCTTCGCTTTGGGAGGCCGCCAACATCCTCAGGGGGTCGGCAGTCGATCGGACCGACTGGAAGGGGTACGTACTTCCCCTCCTATTCTTCAAACGCATGTCCGACGTATGGGATGAGGAACGGGAAGAGGCGCGCGATTTGTTCGGCGATGCCGAACCAGAAGCCTACCCGGAGACCCATCGATTCCAGCTGCCACCCGGTTGCCACTGGAACGACATTCGTGCGCGTTCGACGAATGTTGGCGCAGCTTTGCAAGCTGCGATGCTGGAGATCGAGCGGGCCAATCCCGATACGCTGTTTCGCGTTTTCGGGTCAGGGGACTGGGGAAACCGCGAGAAGTTCTCCGACGAGATGTTGAAGGACCTATTGGAGGGTTTTTCAGCCATCCGGCTCGGCAACAGCGCGGTTAGCACCGACGTGCTCGGCGATGCCTACGAGTATCTCGTCGGCAAATTTGCCGACGTGACCAGGCGAAATAAGGCGGGGGAGTTCTACACGCCGCGTAGCGTCGTGCGCATGATGGTCGAAATCCTCGCCCCCAAGGAAAGCGAAAGCATCTACGACCCAGCCTGCGGCACGGGCGGCATGCTGCTCGGGGCTATCGAGCATGTCATCCGCAAGGGCGGCGACCCGCGCACCTTCTATGGGAAGATTTACGGTCAGGAGAAAAACCTGACCACCGCTGCCATCGCCCGGATGAACCTCGTCCTGCATGGGATCGAGGACTTCCAGGTGGCCCGTGAGGACACGTTGCGGAACCCGGCCTTCACGGATTCCAGCACGGGTGGCCTTGCCACCTTCGACTGCGTCATCGCGAACCCGCCGTTCTCACTCAAGGGATGGGGGCGTGACCTGTGGGAGCCCGACCCCTGGGGTCGGGCCCGGTACGGCATCCCGCCGGAAAGCTATGGCGACTACGCCTTTGTGCAGCACATGATCGCATCCATGACGCCCACAGGAGACAGCCGCATGGCCGTCGTGCTGCCGCAGGGCGCGCTGTTTCGGAAGTCGGCCGAAGGCTCGATCCGGCAGGCCCTGCTGGAAAAGGACATGGTCGAGGCGGTGATCGGCCTTGCGCCGAACCTTTTCTACGGCACGCAGCTGGCCGGGTGTGTCGTCATCCTGCGCCGCAAGAAGCCCGAGGTCCGAAAGAACAAGGTACTGATCATCGACGCCTCCAGTCTGTTCCGCAAAGGCCGGGCGCAGAACTTCCTCGATGAGGAGCATAGCGACCAGATCGTCGCCTGGTACCGCGCCTTCGAGGATGTCTCGGATCGCGCCAAAGTGGCGACGCTTGACGAGATGAAGAAGGAAGGCTGGACGCTGAACATTTCGCGCTATGTCCTGCCGCCCATCGGCCAGGACATCCCGCCGCTGCCCCAGGCTGTCGAGGCGTTCAAGACCGCGCTGGCCGACGCCCGGGCAGCCGAAGATCACCTGCGCAAGGTGCTGGTTGACGGAGGGTGGCTGAAATGAGTGAGCTGACCCAACGCGAACTCGAAAGCTATCTCTGGGGTGCCGCCACCCTGCTGCGCGGCCTCATCGATGCCAGCGACTACAAGCAGTACATCTTCCCGCTGTTGTTCTTTAAACGCCTGTCAGACGTCTGGGATGAGGATTACCAGGACGCCCTCGATGAAACCGGCGACGAGGGCTATGCCAACGCCACGGCTAACGACCGCTTCGTGATCCCCGAAGGCGCGCACTGGAACGACGTGCGCGCCGCACCGCGCGATGTCGGCCGGGCGCTGCTGTCGGCGTTCCTTGCGATCGAGGCCGCCAATCCCGAACGCCTGCAGGGCGTCTTCGGCAACGCGAACTGGACCGACAAGGCCCAGATGCCCGACAGCACGCTCAAGAACCTAATCGAGCATTTCTCCAAGCACGACCTGACCCTTGCAGCCGTGCCAGAGGACGAGCTCGGCAATGGCTACGAATACCTGATCAAGAAATTCGCCGACGACAGCGGCCACACGGCGCAGGAATTCTACACCAACCGCTCCCTCGTCCATCTGATGGCGCAGATGCTGGAGCCCCAGCCGGGCGAGAGCATCTATGACCCGACCTGCGGCACCGGCGGCATGCTGATCTCGTGCCTGGCCGAGGTGAAGCGGCGCGGGGGCGACATCCGCACCACCGGCCTATTCGGGCAGGAGCTGATCACCATCACTGCCGCCATCGCGCGGATGAACCTGGTCATCCATGGCGTGGACGATTTCCACATCGCCAGCGGCAATACGCTGGCCATGCCGGCCTTCGTGCAGGGCGACCGGCTGCGCACCTTCGACGTGGTCCTTGCCAATCCGCCCTATTCCATCAAGAAATGGAACCGCGGCGCGTGGGAGCAGGATACCTGGGGGCGCAACTTCCTTGGCACCCCGCCGCAGGGGCGGGCGGATTACGCCTTCTTCCAGCACATCCTGTCGTCGATGCACCCCAAGACCGGGCGCTGCGCGATCCTGTTCCCGCATGGCGTGCTGTTCCGCAATGAAGAGGCCGAGATGCGGCGCAGGCTGGTGGAATCCGACCGGGTCGAATGCGTGCTGGGGCTGGGGCCGGGGCTGTTCTACAACTCGCCGATGGAGGCCTGCGTGGTGATCTGCCGGTCGCAGAAGCCCAAGGCGCGCAAGGGGCGCATCCTGTTCATTGATGCGGTGGCAGAAATTGCGCGCGAACGGGCGCAGAGCTTTCTGCGCCCCGAACATCAGGCGCGCATCCTGTCGACCTATCACGCCTTTGCCGATGATCCCGGCTTTGCTGCGGTGGCGGACGTGGCTGATGTGTTGGCGGCGGACGGCAACCTGTCGATTGCGCGGTATGTGAAGCGGCCCAAGGGGGCGGTGGCGGGCGGTGCCACGTTGGCGGCGACCTGGGCGGCGTTTGATGAGGATGGGCGCGACTTCTGGACGGGCATGGACGAGCTGGTGGACATGCTCGATGGCCTGACGCCCGCGGAGGATGCCGATGTTTGAGCGGCCGATTTCCAAGTCAGGATGGACGCGCGTGGCCTTTGGTGACGTGGTGCGCCTGTCGAAAACGAGGGTGGCAGACCCCGAGGCGGCCGGGATCGAACGGGTTGTCGGGCTGGAGCATATTGAACCCGGTGACCTGCGCATCCGGCGTTGGGGCGACGTGGCCGATGGCACGACCTTCACCACGCTGTTCAAGCCGGGACAGGTTCTGTTCGGCAAGCGGCGTGCCTATCAGCGCAAGGTGGCGGTGGCGGATTTCGAAGGGGTCTGTTCCGGCGACATCTATGTGTTGGAACCGGCGAACGACCGTCTGATGCCCGAACTGCTGCCGTTCCTGTGCCAGACTGATGCGTTCTTCGACCATGCCGTCGGCACCTCGGCCGGATCGCTGTCGCCGCGCACCAACTGGACCAGCCTCGCGAGCTTTGAGTTCCTGCTGCCGCCGATTCAGGAGCAGGCGCGGTTGGTGGAAGCCCTTGCTGCACACCGAGCGCTTGTCGAGTCGCTTGAGGAAGCGTCTGGTTCTGCGCTTAGCCTCAAGAAATCCATCCTGCGGGAATTCTTCCAGCCCAGCAGTCTGGAATTGGGCACAATGCCTTCACACTGGAGGATCGCGCCGGCTGAAGCCGTTGGCGACATCCAACTCGGGCAGCAACGTCACCCCAAATTTGAGACAGGAAGCAACGTCCGACCTTATCTGCGAGTTGCCAATGTCTTTGATGATTTCATAAATTTCGACGACTTGAACGAAATGCACTTCCCGGAGGGGGAACTCAAGAAATTTGAGCTGGCATCCGGAGATATTTTGCTGAACGAGGGGCAAAGCTTAGAGCTCGTTGGCCGATCTTCCATTTATCGTGGCGAGGTGGTGGGCTGTTGCTTTCAAAAGACCCTTTTGAGGTTCCGCTGTGGCGATGACTTAATCCCAGAATTCGCACAATGTTTCTTTCAGCACATGCTTTATTCTGGAAAATTTGCAAAGATCGCTGTGCAGACGACATCAGTTGCGCATCTCACAGCTGTAAGGTTCAAGAAGGTACCAATTCCAGTTCCCCCACTGGAAGAGCAGCGCCGTCTTGTATCCGCACAATCAGATGTCGCAGACGCGCTGTACCAGATTTCGAAGAGGCTTGTCGCAGCAAGGTCTATTTTGAAGAACGGCGTTCATTTCCATGACATTTAACGAGTCCAACACCGTCGAAGCCCATCTGCGCGACCTTCTCGCGGGCGCGGCCTCGGCCCGCCCGGCGCAACTCTCCATCGGCCTCGCCCGCACGGGCGGCAAGATCGCGGGCCTCGGCTGGCATTACGTCGCCCCCGCCGATCTTCCCCGCCAGCCGCGAGAGGTGCTGGTCGAACCCCATCTGCGCGACGCCCTGATCCGCCTGAACCCCGACATCGCCGCGAACCCCGGCCGGGCAGATGACGTGCTCTACCGCCTGCGCGCCATCGTCATGGGCGCGCGATCGGACGGGCTGGTAAAGGCGAACGAGGAATTCGCCGCGTGGCTGCTGGGCGAACGGTCGGTGCCCTTTGGCGCAAACGGCGAACACGTCACCATCCGCCTAATCGACTTTGACGACATCGAGAAGAACAGCCTTGTCGTCACCCAGCAGTTCACCCTCCGAGCGGGCAAGACTGAAAAGCGCGCCGATCTGGTGCTGCTGGTCAACGGCATTCCGCTGGCCCTGATCGAAGCCAAAACGCCGGTGCGGTCCAGTCAAAGTTGGTTGGACGCAGCCATCCAGGTTCACGACGACTATGAGAGGAACGTGCCGGAGCTGTTCGTGCCCAACGTCTTCTCCGTGGCGACCGAGGGGAAGGAGTTCCGCTACGGCTCCGTCCGGATGCCGGTCGACATGTGGGGACCCTGGCGCGGCGGTGACAACAAACAATCGCTGGGCGAGGTGGAAAAGGCTGCCGCGTCGATGCTGCGGCCAGCGATGGTGCTGGACATGCTCGACAGCTTCACCGCGTTCGCAACGCAGAAGGGCAAGCACCGCATCAAGATCATCGCCCGCTATCAGCAGGTGGACGGCGTAAACAAGATCATCGCGCGCGTTGTCGCGGGCCAGCCGCGCAAGGGCTTGATTTGGCATTTCCAGGGATCGGGCAAGTCGCTTTTGATGCTGTTCGCTGCGCGCAAGCTGCGGCTGCACCCGGCGCTGAAGAACCCCACGGTGCTGATCGTCGTGGACCGCATTGATCTGGACAGCCAGATCTCTGGCACCTTCTACGCCGCCGACATGGCCAACATGGTGCGGACGGAAAGTCGGAAGGAGCTGGCCGATCTGCTGGCCAAGGACGCCCGGAAGGTCGTGATCACCACGATCCACAAGTTCGCCGAAGCCGACGGCGTCCTCAACGACCGTGACAACATCATCGTGCTGGTGGACGAGGCGCACCGCACGCAGGAAGGCGATCTGGGTCGCAAGATGCGCGACGCGCTGCCGAACGCGTTCCTGTTCGGCCTGACCGGCACGCCGATCAACCGTGCCGACAAGAACACCTTCTACGCCTTCGGAGCCGATACGGACGAAGGTGGCTACATGAGTTACTACAGCCTCGGCGATTCTATTCGCGACGGGGCGACGAAGGAGCTGCATTTCGAGCCGCGCCTGGTGGACCTGCACATCGACCAGAAAGCTATCGAGGAGGCTTATGCCGAGCTGACGCAGGGCCTGACCGACGAAGACCGGGATCGACTGGGTAAGGCGGCGGCCAAGATGTCGATCCTGGTGAAGGCGCCGAAGCGGATCAGCGCAATCTGCGCCGACATCGCCAAGCACTTCCAGGAAAAGGTCGCTCCGAACGGCTTTGGCGCGCAGATGGTGACCTTCGACCGCGAGAGCTGTCTGCTCTACAAGCAGGAACTCGACCGCCACCTCCCGCCTGAGGTTTCAGACGTGGTGATCTCGGTCAACAGCGGCGAGCCTGAGTACGCGGCCTTCAAGCGGGACCGCGATGCCGAGGAGAAGCTGCTCGACCGGTTCCGCGACCCCAAGGACCCGCTGAAGATCATCATCGTGACGTCAAAACTGCTGACCGGCTTCGACGCGCCGATCCTGCAGACGATGTATCTCGACAAGCCGCTGCGCGACCACACGCTCTTGCAGGCGATATGCCGGACGAACCGTCCCTATGGCGAGCAGAAGACGCATGGCCTGATCGTCGACTACCTCGGCATCTTCGACGACGTGGCGCAGGCTCTGAAGTTCGATGAGAAGGGCGTGCAAAGGGCGGTGTCGAATATCGCCGAGCTGATGAACGCTCTGCCAACCGCCCTGCAGAAGTGTCTCGCCTATTTCGCGGGCGTGGACCGAACCGTGATTGGCTACGAGGGTCTGATCGCCGCGCAGGAATGTGTCCCTAACAACGATGTCCGCGACGCTTACGCCGCCGACTTCAGCGTTCTCGCGCGTATATGGGAAGCGCTGTCGCCTGATCCGGTGCTTACGCAGCACGAGACAGACTATCGCTGGCTGGCCCAGGTCTATGAGTCTCTGAAGCCATCGAGCGGGACAGGTCGGCTCCTCTGGCATCGGCTGGGCGCCAAGACCATCGAGTTGATCCACGAGAACGTCCATGTGGACGCGGTGCGGGACGATCTTGATACGCTCGTTCTGGATGCCGAGCTGCTGGAGGCCGTCCTCGGCAATCCTGACCCCGAAAAGAAGGCCAAGGAAATCTCCATCAAGCTGGAGGGCCGCCTCCGAAAGCATGCTGGGAATCCGAGTTTCAAGGCGTTGGGCGAGCGCCTGGAGGACCTCAAGAACCGGCACCAGCAAGGGCTCCTGTTGTCGATCGACTTCCTGAAAGAGCTGCTGGCGCTGGCGAAGGACGTGGTGAGAACCGAACGCGAGACGCCGGAAGAAGAAGACATCGATCGGGGCAGGGCGGCATTGACCGCGCTGTTTGAGGAAGCCCGCAACGGCGACACGCCTGTGATGGTCCAGCGGGTCGTGGACGACATCGACGAAATCGTGCGTGCGGTCCGGTTCGATGGCTGGCAGGCAACCCACGCGGGCGAACGCGAGGTGAAAAAGGCACTTCGCCAGACGCTCTTCCGCTACAAGCTGCACCAAGATGTCACGCTTTTTGAGAGGGCTTACGAGTACGTGCGAGAGTACTACTAGAGCTGCGCTCGCGTCTGCCGGGCATGCGTCGCCTCGATAGTACACATCACGAAAAGGACTCGATCGGGCAGCGCGCTCCGATAGTGCAGATCACGAAAAGGACTCGATCGGGCAGCGCGCTCCGATAGTGCAGATCACGAAAAGGACTCGATCGGGCAGGTCGGTCCAATAGTGCACATCATATCCCGGGCGACCTTCAATCGGGTGTACGCCGCAGCGGCTATTACCCTCGCTGCGATGTCCCGCGCGTTGGCGCGCCCTTGGAGGATTGGCGCTCCGAAGACGGAGAGGCGGCCGATCTGACTGTGGCGATGCGGTCTCAGGCGCGGTCCACCCCGCTTACCGGCTTTCCACAAAAGCCCGGAGGTCTCCGATCTCGAGGCGAAGGACGGATTTGCGCAGCAAGGCGACCGGATCCTCAAACAGCTTGGCGGTCGGTGTCTCGCTGCCCGCGCCGTAAATACGCCAGAGTTGATAGCGGGGGCCCTCGCGCAGCGCCTTTTCGAACTCCCGCTTGGACCAGTCGAAGCGACCGTCGGACCCACTGGTCGATTTCACCTCGATCCAGATCGGCGAACCGTCTTCAGCGACGGACTGGATATCGTGGTCGGCGCCTGGATCCAGCGTCGATGTCCAGATCACCTTCTGCTCGGGATTCGCGATCCCCAGCCGCGTCAGTCGCTGAATCTCGTAGTTGTAGACGATGGCTTCGCCTTGCCGGCCATAGGCGGCGTCCCTGATCTGCTCTTCGGTCGTCCGGGGGCGCCACCCGGAAGGCCGCCAAGGCGCGGACGGGTTCGAAGACGATGCAGCTGGAGCCGGGGCGGAGCCTGTTCCCTTGGTCACAATGAGGCTGACGGCGGCGGGGTCCGGGAGCTTTGGCGGCGCAGGCGGAAGACCCGGGGCCTTAGGAGCCGCCGCGGGTGGCATGATGTCGAGCGGGGGAGACGGCGACGCCTGTGTCCGCAGACTGTCGAACAGGTCGCGGACTAGCTCCTGTCCCAGTTCGGTCAGGTCTTCGACGTCGGCGGGTTCCGCCGGCGATCGGATTTCAGTCCGAATCCCAAGCCGCTGAAGATAGGCGCTGCGCTCCTCATCGGACTCGGCGCTGACGAGAGGAAGGATGCAGGACACCAGGGTGCGGATGTCCGGCAACAGTCGCGCGCCGGCGATCTCGGCGAGCTGTCCCGCCAACACCTGGTCGAACGCCCAACGATGGGAGGGCGGCGTCATCACCAGGAGGTCATCATGAAGCGCGGCCTCTGCGGGGACGCGAACCCTCTTGCCCACCAGATAGGTCAGGTCCACCGAGCCGACGAAACGGAAGCCCTTGAGAGCCTTGAGCCGGCGCCGGATGTCTATGGCCCGCGCCGGCTGGAACGCCGGAACCTGTCGTCGATGGGCGGCCGCCAGTTCAGCCAGGGCGTAGGGGAGGTCGGCATTGTGCAGAAGCCTGAGATGGCGGTCGGCGCGGAACCATGACGGGGCCGAAACGGTGGAGCCGACCTGAATCTTCGGCTGGCCGCAGACCTGGCTGAGGGCGCGTATGCCCAGAATCCGGAAGAAGGATCGGCTGCTTTCGGCGTCGTCACCGAAACGGATATCTGCACCCGCCGTCTGCAGGGCTCTGGCCAGGGCGGGATAGTCATTCTCCACCAGGGCATCACTGCGCAACTGTGCGAGGGTGGCCGCGCGTCCTTTCAGTCATTTCACTCGAAGGAATATCGGCGGTTCGCCGAGGCCTTAGCGGACGCGCGTCGCAAGGCCGGAGTTTCCCAATACCAGCTGGCTGATCGGCTCGGCGTCGACCAATCATTCGTCTCGAAATACGAAAGCGGTCGCCGAAGGCTCGACGTGTTGGAATTTCTGCAGATCGTCGCTGCGCTCGGCATTGATTACCGAGCCGTCCTGGATCAGCTAGCCAAGGACGATGTCTAGTACTCGTCGGCCAGCATAAGAGTTAGGACCCGGGTTGTGACGGTCGGGTCGGCGGGATCAGCGCTGCCAGCTGCTAGCGTGAGGTCGTAATAGTCGATCTTCCAGAAAATGACTTCGCCGTCGACGTCAACCGATCCGAAGTCACGTTCTCCGTAAGGGTCATTGTCGTCCGAGAACTCTGTTTGGTGTCGCATGGCTCCGATGGCCTGCAGCAGCCAGGCTTCCCCGTGCGCGAGGATCCCCTGGGTGACCATTATGCGCCCACCGCGGCCATCGACACGCAGTGCATCATTCAGCGCGCGGATGCGCGCCGTTCGATCGCTCATAGCGACCTCCTTCAGTTGGTATCAGTGGGAGAGGGGGCTCTCTGAAAGCGAGAGCGAGAGGATCAAACCAGCGGCGTTCGGCGCTGGTGACGGAGATCGGCTGCCCGGAGCGATTGAGATTGTGAGGCGGTCACCACTATCGAGATCTATCCCCGACAGCTGGAGGCACTCTCCGGCATCGACCCGCTCTAGGGCGATGACGACTGACGCAAGCCGTCTGCGAATATCATTGGGGCTCATAGGGCTTGGACCAGCCGACGCTGTGCGTCGCTGTCTCCCTCAATGTACCCCTGGGTCGTCTCGATCGAGCGATGGCCCGCGAGGAGTTGGACGTCTCTGAGACTTGCGCCTGCCATATGGGCGCGTCTGGCAGCGTGGGTGATAAAGGTTCGCCGGCCGCTGTGAGATGTGCAACCGCCCGCACCGATGGCGCTATAGGTGGCGCGAAACCAGTTTACGAGACTGCTGGCACGCATCGATCCGCCTTTTGCAGATCGAATTACGGGGCCGACCCTCTCTGAGAGGGGCGCCAGCTGCGCCAATGCTGCCCTCAGCTCCGGATGTAGCGGTATGCGCCGTCCGGAACCCTTCTTGGCCACCCAGTCTGCGAGCTCGATCGTCCGTCCGATATGGCGTCTCGCATCGATAACCATCGCCCAGTCCAGTCCGGCGATTTCGCATGCGCGGAGTCCCGCCCGGACCGACAGCAATAGGATGACGCTGTCCCGTTCAGGGAAGGTGGATGACCGGGCTCGGGCGAGGGCTCGTCGCAACGTTCCTGGAGATAGAAGCTTGGCTTGCTTGCCAGACATGGCGCCTCCTTTCAGGCAGCAGAGAGCGCCCGCCGAGGCGGGGGCTCTGTGGATCAACTCTTTGGTTGGCTAGACTTGGAAGAGCCGCAGAAGCGCGGCTGGTCGTCCTTGCTGCGAGACGACCATCGACGAGATCGGCCTCAACCCGTGCGCTCGACGGTGCCCGCCGTCGGTAAGGTGTTTGACCGGGGCGCGAGCAGCAGCAAGTGGACTGGATTGAGGCGTCGGGAGCGCGGAGGCGAAGTGAGCCGCGCCGATGGCCGGCCTTCCCTCTGTCGCCGCGCTACACGTCGCCAATCCGTGTCGCTGCCAATAGCCGTCGCGGCCGGGGTGCTCGAACCCATGAATTCCGACGAGGCTCACGTCTGCCGCTTCAGTGTTGAGCCGCTTTAGGTGGGCCGCCATCCAGGCGTCGCGCTTCTCAGCAACTATGGCTCCGACGCGGCCAGTTTCGGTGAACCCAAATCGAAGGTGACGACGCTTCGCACTGCGCCCGAGGACCATTTCGGAATAGGCGAATGCATCGTAGCAGACGCTCACTTCGGCCGTCATTCCGCCTGGCAGCATGATCCGGCGACCTGCATCGCCGAAGTCCTGCGGATTCACGACGTATGGCCGCTGCCACCACCCGCTGGTGTCTAGGTCAGACGGAAAGACTTTTCGAACCACACTGATGAGCCTGTCGCCTGAGAGCGCGACCATCATCTGGTCTCCACGATATCGCTGCCGCGCCAGTCGGTTGGTGTCGACGCCGACCACCATGACGACGCCACGTGATACGAGGTGGAGTTCCGCCAGCAGAGAGATCAGCTGCCGACCCAAAGGCAGCGCAGCGAAGAGTTCCGCCCTTGCGGCAGGGACCTCTGCGCCGAACGGAGGACCATGTCGAAAAAACCCAGCTGGGAGGAGCACACCAGCGATGGGGTGCCAGTGCGACTGCTCAATCAGGGCTTCGATAATTTCGGCCGTCAGTGCTAGGCGCGCAGCATTCTCCGCGGGCCGCCGAGCCGGACGGCCCAGCACCGAGATAGATACGATGTTCGCTGTGGCTTTTGCGCTCTGACGACTTCGCTGGAAGTCGTACATGCTGTGGCGTTCGTAAAAATTTCGCTCGAATCGAGCTTACACGACGCATTGTGAAGCGTCAATAACGTATTGATATTATGACGAGCGTGATCCTCCTTCGACATGAACGCACACGCTTTGTCTACCTTTATTGACAGCTCGGCGCGGCGTGGTATCATATACGCGAGGTATATGTTTTGCGACGATCGGATCTGCTCACCTTAACCGGCTTGACCGTCCCCGTATTCAACGCGTGGAGGCGGAGACAAGCCTTGCCGTTTCCAGATCCGAAGGACAGCGGTTGGGGGGATTACTCCATTCAGAATGCAATCGCCCTCGATCTCGCTGTCAGTTTGGACCAGCTCGGGCTAGCGCAGAGGACAGCAGGGGAGTTCGTTCGCTCCAAGTCTGATGAGCTGTTTGCAGCACTACGAAGCGAGGGTCGCAACACTGCATTCGGATGCATGGTGTTCCAAGATGTGGCGACCGCGCGCGACGATGAAAAGTCGCTCCAGTTGCTGCCGTTCTGCTGCAAATTTTCCGAGCTCGACACGGCGCTTAGTGGACAAATCCCTCGACCGGATTTCTGGCCCGCCCGGCGGGGCCTTCTCCTAGTCGACTTGAGTGACCGCATCGACGAGCTCTTCATCCGGGCCCAGATTAGCTCGGATCCGAGCGGACTAACCAAGCAACTCGAAGCGGTTGTGGCATGACCCGCCGTCCGAACGCGTCCAAGACCGATCTGAACCGGGTGCTCGATGTCCTGGATCGCCGCGGCGAATCTTGGGGCGCCATCAAGGTCAGCCCCGGCGGCGAGGTTCTGGTGATGCGAAGCGAGCCAGCCTGTGCTGAACCGTCGGCTGGCCTAGAGCGGGAGCGGAGGCAGTGGCTAGACTCGTTGGGGGACTGATCTTCCCGAATGTGAGCTCGTTCAGGGACCGCACTGGCAAGCAGCGCTATCGCTATCGCCGCGTCGGACATCGCACTGCGTACCTGCCAGGCCTACCGGGCTCGCCAGAATTTCTGGCGGCGTACGAGCGGGCCGTCAATGGCGATGAGGCGAACGAGGGCGTTGGGTCCAAAAGGACGAAAGCGGGAACGATCAACGCCCTTGCCGTGCAGATCTATCAGTCTGCCGAGTGGCAGGCGCTTTCGGCTTCAACGCAAAGAACCTACCGCGGGATACTCGAGCAGCTACGAGCCAGCCATGGCGACAAAATGGTTCGTGCTATCGATGTGGAGGTCTGCCACCGTCTAAGAGACCGTAAGGCGGCCACACCAGCCGCCGCGAACAACCTCATCAAGGTGCTGAGATGGGCGTTAGAGTTCGCTCTCCGTCGCAACCAGCTGAAGTCCAACCCGGCTGCCAGGGTCAAGCCGCTCAAGATTCGATCGGACGGCTTTCACACCTGGACCGATGATCAAATCAGCATCTTCGAAGCGAACTGGCCGGTCGGCACAAGGGAGCGCTTGGCGTTCGATCTCTTTCTCTACACCGGGCAGCGAAGGGGGGACGTTCGCCGTCTTGGGCGCCAGCACCTGGCTGATGGACAGCTTTCGCTGCGGCAAGAAAAGACCGGCGCACAGCTAGTCATCCCGATCCACGCTGCCCTAGCCGCATCCCTTGCGACTGTTCCGAGCGCACAGCTGACGCTCCTTGTCACGCAATCTGGCCAGCCATTCAGCGCGGCTGGCCTTGGAAACTGGTTTGGTGACGCATGCCGAGCAGCTGGACTGGCGGGCTGCACGGCCCACGGGCTCCGAAAGGCTGCGGCTAGACGCTTGGCGGAGGCCGGTTGCACGGCTCACGAGATCATGTCGATCACGGGCCATCGCACGCTGAAAGAAGTGGATCGGTACACACGTGCGGCAGCGCAGCGGGGGCTTGCGGTGACCGCCATATCTAAGATCGGCGGGACGTAAAGCGAACAAGAATTGGCTAACTGGCCGCTCCAATTAGCCAACTGTTACGGCAATCCGCTGAATTATAAACAAATAATACGAGGGATGGCGGACAGGGTGGGATTCGAACCCCCACGCGCGGCCAAGGCCGCGCGATCCTCGCGGCGTGTGGGTTCGGTGGCTGGTGATGGCTTGGCGGACAGGGTGGGATTCGAACCCACGGTAGGCTTCCACCTACGGCGGTTTTCAAGACCGCTGCCTTAAACCACTCGGCCACCTGTCCTCGGCGGCTCCTTAGCAG
>Ga0209573_1003261_pt1 | contig 18269 bp, 9 predicted proteins | sample TNRBio252014_DNA_FD_185870 | JGI IMG/M metagenome (GOLD analysis project Ga0209573, IMG submission 185870) | Wastewater treatment Type I Accumulibacter community from EBPR Bioreactor in Madison, WI, USA - TNR Reactor_6/25/2014_ DNA (SPAdes)... | ecosystem: Engineered > Bioreactor > EBPR >...
CTCGGAGAGGCGGCGCGCAAGGAGGCAGCCGTTCGCGAAGTGGCCCGTGCCGTAGGATTCGCGGATCTTTTCGGGTTCTTTGGAAAGGTCAAAGGCATCGCTCGCCTCGAACTGCATGCGGTAGGCGGTCTCCATCGCCTCGATGCGGCCTTCGAGCGCCTCCTGGCCGGAGGTGCGCGTGGCGAGATGTTCGCGGTTGAGGGCGGCGGCGAGATCGAGTTGTCGCCGTTGCGCGGCGGGATCGGGTTTCGCCGCGCTGAGCCAGGGGATCATGCGGTCGGGCTCGAGCTTCGAATGATTGATGTAGACGCCCTGGTGCTGCGGCGGGAGAAAGGCGCTGTGCCAGAGCTCGGCGAAACGCACCGGACGGCCCGGGCAGAGCACGAGGTAGGACGGCAGGTTGCGGTTTTCCGAACCGAGCCCATAGGACATCCATGCGCCCATGCTCGGAACCTTCGGGGTCATCGTGCCGTTGTTCATCAAGAACAGGGCGGGACCGTGGTTCGGATTATCAGTGTGGCAGGAATTCAGCACGCAGAGCTCGTCGGCATGGCGCGCCGTGAGCGGGAGCAGTTCGCTGATGGGAAGACCGCTCTTGCCGTGATTCGCGTAGGCGTAGGGTGCGGCCATGAGGCCGCCGGTGGGGCGCTCGGTACGGAGATCGGCGCCCTCGGGGCGTTGGCCGTGGTATTTGGTCAGGGCCGGTTTGGGCTCGAAGAAATCGGGACCAAAGGGGCCGCCGTTCATGAAGAGGTGGATGACGCGTTTCGCCCGCGGTGCGAAGTGGGTGCGCGGACCAAAGTCTCCCGCCGCCTGCAGGGCCGAGGCGAGTCCGAGCGAACCGAGGCCCCCACCGAAGCGCTTCAGAGCGGTGCGCCGGTCGATCAGGGAGGGATGGTCGGAGCGGTTCATCGCGATCAGTCGAGGTAGAGGAGTTCGTTCGAGGTCAGGAGCACCTGCGCGTAACGTTCCCACGAGCCGCCTTCGCGCAGGTAGGCGAGGCCGAGCTCACGCTCGCGCGCGGTGGGCTCGCGCTGAAAGAGTCGTTGGTAGGCGTCGCGCAATTTCGTCTCCTCATCGTTGCCTGAAAGCGTGGCCGCGAGTGCTTCGGCCCGGGCGAAGATGAAGGGGCTGTTCAGCGAGAAAAGCTGCTGCAAGGGCGTCGCGGTCTCGGTGCGGGTGGAACTGTGGGCGATGGGATCGGGGAAATCATTGATGCGCAGCATCTCGTCGAGCTCACGCCGTTTCACGAGACCATAGACGGTGCGTCGCGTTGCCTTCGGATCCTCGAGAGCGAAGGGTTCGCCGCCGGTCTTGAGGTCAAGCTCGCCCGTGGCCGCGAGCATCGCGTCGCGCCAGGCCTCGACGTCGAGGCGTCGCTGGCTCGTGTGGGAATAGAGGTGATTCTGCGGATCGCGGGCCGCGGTTTCGGGCGAGATCTGCGAGCTCTGCCGCCAGGTTGCGGAGGTGAGGATTTCGAGATGGAGCCATTTCAAGGACCAACCGTTCTCGACAAAACGCGCCGCGAGATCATCGAGCAGGGCGGGATGCGTCGGGGCCTCTCCGGCGGGACCGAATTCACTCGGGGTCGGGACGAGGCCGCGTCCGAAATGATGCTGCCAGACGCGGTTGACGATGACCCGGGCGGAGAGCGGGGCCGCCTCCTCGACGAGAGCGCGGGCGAGCTCGAGGCGGCCGCTGCCGTGATCGAGGGAACGCGGACTGCCATCGGGACCGGGGAAGGCGGAAAGGAACCGGCGTGGCACGACTTTGCCGGGTTTGTTCGGGTCGCCGCGTTCGTGCATGGGCAAGTCCCGCGCCATACCGGGGATGTAGTCGAGCTTGGTGCCGTGCTCGCCCTTGTCCTTCGGCTTCACGAAAAGCGCGGCCTCCATCACCGCGGGTGCGGTGGCGGTGTGGTATTTCGGCGTCGTCTCGCGGAGCGCGGCGATCTCTTTCTCGAGGGCGGCGAGTTGTTCCTTGAGGTCGGCGGGTGCGGGCTTGGCCTTTTTCAAGGCATCGCGTTTGCCTTCGAGAGCCTTCACCTTTTCGCGTGCTTCCCGGATCGGGGCCCAGGCCATCTCATCGAGGACGGGACGGTCGACGAGTTGCACGCTCGCGAAGACTCCGGCGATCGCATAATAATCCTCGGCCGTGACGGGGTCCGATTTGTGATCGTGGCATCGCGCGCAGCCGAGGGTGAGCCCGAGGAAGGTACGGCCGAAGGCGTCCATGCGCTCCTCCCATTCCTCGGCCACGGTCACGCTGATGATCTCGGGCGGGAGTTGCAGTTCTTTCCAATAGCTGGGGCTGAGTCCAAGAAAACCGAGGGCGGCATTGTCTTCGGGACGGGAACCGGGAAGGAGGTCGTTGGCGAGTTGCTGGACGACAAACTGATCGTAGGGCAGGTCGCGGTTGAAGGCACCGATGACCCAATCGCGATAGAGCCACGCGGGACTTTTGGAGTCGCTCCACGATTCGGTGACGTCTGCGTAGCGGGCGAGGTCGAGCCAATGCCGCGCCCAACGTTCGCCGTAGTGGGGGGAGGCCAAGGCTTCGGTAATCAGTGATTGGTAATCGGTGGTCGGTTGGGGTGTTTGACTGATTACTGACAACTGATCACCGATTACCGCCCCCGGCGGCAGTCCGGTGAGATTGAATGAGAGACGGCGGAGAAGCGTGCGGGTGTCGGCTTCGGGGGCAGGGGAGAGTCCGTTCTTTTCGAGTTCGGCGAGAATGAAGTGATCGATCCGGCTTTGCGGCCACGCGGCGTTTTTGACTTCGGGTAGCGGCTGATGGCGGAGAGGTTGGAAGGACCAGGGGAGCGGTTTGGACTCTTCGGCGGTGGCGGGACCGAGCAAGAGGAAGCCGGCCAACGCGAGGACGTTGGAAGCTGAGAAGAACGGAATGGAAGACAGTTCCACGAATCCCTATTGTGCGGGAAAGCATTCCGCAGGCCAACTGACGCAGTCGCGGCGGAGGACACGCGAACGCGTGGGAGACTCAAACCAAAATCTCCCGCACCACCCGCGAAGGATCAACCCCCGTCAGCTTGTAGTCGAGCCCCTGGAAGCGATGCGTGAATCGCTCGTGATCGATTCCGAGCAGATGCAGGGCGGTCGCGTGGAGGTCGCGGACGTGCACGGGATTTTCGGCGACGTTGTAGCTGAAGTCATCGGTCGCGCCGTAGGTGAGGCCGGGCTTCACGCCGCCGCCGGCCATCCAGATCGTGAAGCAGCGGGGATGGTGGTCGCGTCCCGCTTCGGGGCTGTCCCACTGGCCTTGTCCGGCGACGCCGCGGCCGAATTCGCCTCCCCAGATCACGAGGGTGTCCTCGAGGAGACCGCGTTGTTTCAAGTCCTTGATCAGCGCGGCGCTGGGCTGGTCGGTGTCGCGACAGCGGGCCGTGCACCAGCTCGGGAGACGGCTGTGGTGGTCCCAGTCGGGATGGAAAAGCTGGATGAAGCGCACCCCGCGCTCGGCGAGACGACGCGCGAGGATGCAGTTCGCCGCATAGCTGCCGGGACGCCGCGAGTCGGGGCCATAAAGATCGAAGACGGAGTCGGGCTCGTCGCCGAGGTCGGCGAGCTCGGGGATGCTCGTCTGCATGCGGAAGGCCATCTCGTACTGACGGATCCGCGTCGCGATCTCGGGATCGCCGGTGGCCTCGTAGCGTATCGTGTTGAGTTCGGAAAGTCCGTCGAGCATCCCCCGTCGGCGTTCCCTTGGCAATCCGTCAGGGTCGCGCAGGTAGAGGACGGGATCTTTCGCGTTGCGGAGCTTCACGCCCTGGTAGCGCGAGGGAAGGAAGCCGCTGCCCCAGTAGTGGTCGTAGAGGGGCTGGTCGCTCGGCCGTTTCATCCGCGAGATGAGGACGAGGTAATCGGGCAGGTTTTCGTTCTCGCTGCCGAGCCCGTAGCTCGCCCACGCGCCGAAGCTCGGCCGGCCGGGGAGTTGGTGACCGGTGAGGAACTTCGTCATCGCCGGGGCGTGGTTGATCTGGTCGGTCACCATCGACTTCACGAAGCAGAGTTCGTCCGCGACCGAGCCGATGTGAGGCAGCCATTCGCTGACGGTGGCACCGCTCTGGCCGTGACGGGAAAACTTCGTGATGCCCGGCAGGATGAGCTGCTTCTGGTTCGACGTCATCGTCGTGAGCCGCTGTCCCTGGCGCACGCTCTCGGGCAGTTCGACCCCGGCCCACTTGGCGAGGCCGGGTTTGTGATCGTAGAGCTCAAGCTGCGAAGGTCCGCCCGACTGGGTGAGGAAGATGACGCGTTTCGCCTTCGGGGCGATGCGCGAGAAGTTCGATGAGATGGCCCCGAGCGAGTCGCGCGCGAGGAGCGAACTGAGCGAGATGGCGCCGAGGTTCAGGCCGGTTTGTTGCAGGAAGTGGCGGCGGTTCATCGGGGGCGGAGGGTGGAGCGGTGGAGTAAAAAGTAAAAGGTGAAAAGTAAAAGGTATCTGGGACCGGGTGCGATCAGTACGAAGTGTTTATCCGTGAACATTTGTGGAGATCAGTGCTCATCTGTGTTTCAACTCCTTCCTCATTCCATCGTCATCGTTTCATCCAGATTCAGCATCAGGCTCGCCACGGTCATCCACGCGGCGACGGCGGGGGCTTGTTGTTCGGTCAGCGCCGCCTGCTGCCCGACCCGGGTGAAGGCGACCGCATCGGCCGGGTTGGACTCGTAGTAATCGAGTGACTGGTGATGCTCGCGTCGCAGAACGGTGGCCTCCTCGGCTGACGGCGTGCGATGCAGAATCGCCTCGGCGAGACGCGTGATGGCTTTGTCAGGATCTTCCTTCGCCACGTTCTCCGCCAACACCCGCGAAGCCTCCAGCATCCCGACATCGTTCAGCAGCGTCAGCGCTTGGAGCGGCGTGTTCGTCCGGTTCATGCGAACCTCGCAGACGCGGCGCTGGGCGCTGTCGAAGAGGAAGGTCGGGGCGCTCGAGCGGCGCCAGTAGGCGTAGAGGGTGCGTCGGTATTGGGCGGGGCCCACGCTGGGCTGGTAGGTGTAGCGGCCCATGAAAATCTCCTCCCACACACCCTCGGGCTGCCAGGGCTTCATGGGCGGTCCGCCGAGGGCGGGATTGAGCAAGCCTGAAGCGACGAGGGCGTGGTCGCGGATCATCCAAGCGGGGAGACGGTGGCGCGGGAAACGGGCGAGAAGCCGGTTATCAGGATCCCGCTCAAGCAGCTCGGGCGAGACGGCGCTGTCCTGCAGGAAGGTTTCGCTGGTGGCGATGAGACGGAGCACATGACGCAGGTCCCAGCCGCTCTCGACCAGTTCCACAGCGAGCCAGTCGAGCAGTTCCGGATGGGTCGGGGCCTCCCCCTGGAGCCCGAAGTCCTCGGTCGAGCGGACGAGACCCTGACCAAACATCATTCCCCAGAGGTGGTTGGCGACGACGCGCGCGGTGAGCGGATTGTCGGGCGAGACGAGCCACTTGGCGAGGTCGAGGCGGGTATTGGTTTTTTCCTGCGGCCAATCAAGGATGGCGGGGATGACGCCCGGAAAGACCTGCTCGCCTTTCGCATCCCAGACGCCCCGTTCGAGGATCTGGGTTGGCCGAGCCTCGGGTCGTTCGTTCAGCACCATCACTTTCAGCTTGCCGGCGGCCTTCTTCACCTCGCCGAGTTGGCGGTTCGCTTCGTTCAATTTCGCGAGCACGGCCTGGTAGTCGCGGTCGTTGACGAGGTATTGTTGGAAGAGGCGTTCCTCCAGTTTGGGGTCGACCGCTTTGCCCTCGCGGCGCGCGGCGGCGATTTCCTCGAGCGGCGAAGCCTTCACCGAACGCACCGTCTCGCCCGATTCGGTCGTGACGGAAAGGCGAAAGCGCCCGATGTTCGCGTCGCCATCGGTCGAGCGATGGAGGAGGACAAAAACGAGCTCTTCATCATGAGCGAGGACGAGGGGCTCTTTCAATTCATAAACCGCGGTGTACGGCATCTTCGGATCGCCTGATTCGGTAGTCCAGCCGTTGCGCGGATCGTCGTCCAGAGTGTCCTTGACGAGACCGTAGTTGCGGCCCTTCGCCTCGCGTTCGAAGTCGGCGAAGGCCCCGCGCATCTCGAGATCGCGCACCTGCATGACACCGGGACGCTTGGCGAGGAGTTTGACGTTGGTCAGGATAAACTCGCCCTTCTTGCCGCGCGAGAGTTTGCCGTCGGTGTGCGAGGCATGCGGCATCACCTCGAGCCGCCAGCCGGTGAGTCGTGAGGGAAGTGCTTTCGCGGGGACGGTGACGCGGTAGTCGTCCTGCCGCGGATTCGGTCCGGTCGCCTGGATGGTGCCGTCGGATTCGACGGAAAAGCTGGTGCCCTCGACCGAAGTCACGCCGGTGGGACGTGCCGTGCTCCAGGCTCGGTAGTCCTTGGGCAATGAGGCGAGCTGTTCGTCGCGCCATTTCGCGAATCGCTCCTTCGCGGCCGTCTTTGCCTCGGCTTCAAGCGGTTTCACCGCGGCGACATGAGCCTCCATTTCCTTCACGGCGCGCTCCGCTTTGGGGGATTGATAGTCGAGGTAGGGAAACGCGTTTCCGCCGGCTTTTCCATCCTCGGCGATGCTGTTGAAGAAGGCGAACATCCGGTAGTAGTCCTCGTGGCTGATCGGGTCGAACTTGTGGGTGTGACATTGCGTGCAGCCGAGGGTGAGCCCCAGCCAGACCGTGCCGGTGGTGTTGACCCGATCGATGACGTAGTCGATGCGCGACTCCTCGGGATCACGACCGCCTTCGCCGTTGGTCATGTGATTGCGGTGGAAACAGGTGGCGAGAATCTGTTCCGGCGTCGCGTTCGGGAGGAGGTCTCCAGCAAACTGCTCGATCGTGAACTGGTCGAAGGGCAGGTTGCGGTTGAAGGCATCGACGACCCAGTCGCGCCAGGCCCAGTTCGTGCGCTCGGCGTCGCCCTGATAGCCATCGGTGTCCGAATAACGCGCTGCATCGAGCCACCACATCGCGAGGCGTTCACCGTGGTGGGGAGAGGTGAGAAGGGAGTCGATGGTTTTTCCGAGGGGGGGAATCGGTAATCGGTGATCGGTAATCGGTGTTTCCGTTCCACTGTTTACCGATGACCGCTCACCGCTCACCGCCCCGGGCGGCAGGCCGGTCAGCGCGAAGGAAAGTCTTCGCAACTGCGTATGCGCCGGCGCGGGCGGGGCGGGGGAAAGGCCTTCCTCCTTGAGCTTCGCCCTGACAAAGGCATCAATGGGATGATCCGCTCCGGCAGGGACGACGGGACGGACCGGCTTTTCAAAGGACCAGTGTTTGCCCCAGACCGCACCCTCTTCGATCCAGCGCTTGAGAGTGTCCCGTTCGGCCTCGTTGAGCGGTTTGCGGTGGGAGTCGGGCGGAGGCATCAACTCGTCCTCGTCCGGGGAGATGATGCGTTGCCAGAGATCGCTCTTGTCGAGGTCGCCCGGGGTGAGGACGGTTCTCGCAGCTGCTTCGTCGTCGAGTCGCAGATCGGCCTTGCGATGCCCCGGGTCGGGACCGTGACAGTGGAAACAACGGTCGGAAAGGATTGGAAGGACCTCGCGACTGAAACTGACGGGCGCGGCAGACGCCTTGTTCGAGTTCAAGACGAACAAAGAAACGGCCAAAACGAGGCATACTCCATCGCGGCTCAAATGCTCCATTCGCGAAGATTCGCGGGTATTTGCGGCCATTCGCGTTGAAAACAAAAAGGAACGCGAATGGAAGCGAATGAAACGCGAATGCCCGCGAATCAATTGAATGATTGAAATGATCCTTTCACGAAACCGCATCCGATATTGTCCCATCGATCCGACGCAGGGTCTTGTAGCGCATTCCGGTTCTTTTGGTATGTTTTGACCATGCCTCTTTCCTCCTGCCGGGATCTCGCCGGTCTCGATCCCTCCCTGCCGGCGACGTCCCTGATCGCTCTTTTCGATTGCCTCCCCGGCGTGATCTTTTACGCGAAAGATCGCGAGAGCCGATACCTCGCGGCGAACCGCGCCATGCTCCTGGCCAAGGAATTGCGGGCACCGGAGGATTTGATCGGCAAGTCGGACCGCGACTTCCACCCGGCGGCACTCGCCGACGCCTACATCGCGGAGGACCGCGAGGTGATGCGGGCGGGTCAGCCGGTGCTGAACCGTCCCTGGTTCGTGATCGACCGCTCTGGGCGTCCGGGTTGGTTCAATTCGAGCAAGGTGCCCCTGCGAGACGCCTCGGGCGCGATCATTGGGGTGGCCGGGGTGCGGTATCCGGTCGAGACCCCCGAGGACCGCGAGCGGCACTTCCGCGACCTCGCGCCGGTGGTGCATCATCTCGAGGAGCATTACTCCGACAATGTCTCGATGGCGGCGATGGCAAAGCTTGCTGGCCTTTCTCCGACTCATTTCAACCGGCGCTTCCGCCAGATCTTCGGGATGGCTCCGTCGCGATTTCTCCATGCCCTGCGGGTCGAAAAGGCGCGTCAACTCCTCGTGGAAACGCGACGGAGCGTCGGGGAAATCGCCGTCGAGACCGGGTATCACGACCAGAGCCATTTCACCCGTCACTTCCGCAAACTCACCGGCATGGCACCCGGAAAATACCGGGCGGAATTCCGGGGATAGGGAGGGAATCGGGGCGGCTTTTCCTCGGGGTTATTTGGTCTTACTGCCGCAGTCGCGCCATATTTCGCGCCTCCCTTTTATCGGGTGGCGATTTAGAATAGGGAAAAGCCCTATGAAACGGACCCGGATGTTTTTCCTGCTCGCGGGACTTGTCTCGTCCCTGAATGTCGTGGCCGAGGAGAAGATCGATTTCAATCGGGACATCCGTCCCCTGATCTCGAACAGCTGCATCGCCTGTCACGGTCCCGACGACAAGGAACGCAAGGCCGACCTGCGCCTCGACACGCTCGATGGTGCGACGATGGATCTCGGCGGCTACGCTGCGGTCGTCCCGGGAAAACCCGACGAGAGCGAGATGCTGCTGCGCATCCTCAGTGAAGACGACGAAGAAGTGATGCCGCCGCCGAAGAAGGGCAAACGTTTCACCCCGCAGCAGGCCGATCTGATCCGCCGCTGGATCGCCCAGGGAGGCAAGTATGAGAAACACTGGTCCTACAATCCCCCGGTGAAACACGAGGTGCCCGCGGTGGCCGATGCGAAGTGGCCGGCAAACGAGATCGACCGCTTCCTCCTCGCCCGGCTGGAAAAGGAAGGGCTCAAACCCACGCCGGAAGCCGACCGTCACACCCTCGCCCGGCGTCTCTCCATCGATCTCACCGGACTGCCGCCCATGTGGAGCGAGGTCGAGGCGTTTGTGAAAGACGCCTCGCCCGACGCCTATGAGAAATACGTCGCCTCCCTCCTCGCCAAACCGGCCTTCGGCGAACATTGGGCCCAGATGTGGCTCGATCTCGCCCGCTATGCCGACAGTTCCGGTTATCCGAGCGACCAGCCGCGCGAGATCTGGGGCTACCGAGACTGGGTCATCGCGGCGCTGAACCGCAACCTGCCTTTCGATCAATTCACGATCGAGCAGCTTGCGGGAGACCTCCTCCCGAACCCCACCGAGGACCAGCTCATCGCCACCGCCTTCCACCGGAATACGATGACGCAAAACGAAGGCGGCACGAGCGACGAGGAATTCCGCAACGCCGCGATCATCGACCGGGTCAACACGACGATGGCGGTATGGATGGGCACGACGATGGCCTGCGCCCAGTGCCACACGCACAAGTTCGATCCCATCACCCAGCACGAATATTTCTCGGTCTACGCGATGCTGAACCAGAGCGCCGACGCCGACCGCAAGGACGAGACCCCGGTGCATGCCTTCTTCACTGCCGATCAAAAGGCGAAGCGGGTAATGTTGGATCAAGAGATCAGCGACTTCGAGAAGCGTTTCACCTCGCCCGATCCGGCCTGGCTGAGCGGTCTCCCAAAATGGGACGCGGAGTTTCCCCGCGAACTCGCCTGGCAGACCCCGAAGCCTGACAAAGCCACCACCGCTCCCGCCGAGGTCGGCGCGAGCATCGGCGGTGACGGCGTCGTGACCCTGTCGAAAAACGCCGACAAGGCGAATCAGGTCGTGGAAGTGCCGCTCGCGGCCGGACCCCTCAGCGCTGTGCGGATCGAGACCCGGCCCGCGCCGGGCTTCGGGAATTTCGTTCTCACCGGACTGAAGGCCGAGATCGTGCCGCCCGCCGACGCGACGGGACCGAAGGCCCGCTACGTGCGCATCGAACTGCCCGGCAAGGATCGCCTCCTCCAACTCGCCGAGGTCGAGGTCTTCAGCGGCGGCGGCAATGTCGCGGCGAAGGGTGTGGCGACCCAGAGCAGCAAGTACGACGACGCGGCGGCGAAGCGGGCCAACGACGGCCGCACCGACGGCGACTATGCGAAGGGTTCGGTCGCGCACACGGCGCAGGAGGACAATCCCTGGTGGGAGGTCGATCTGGGCGCCGAGATTCCGGTGGATCGCATCGTCGTGTGGAATCGCACCGACGGGGGTACCGCGATCCGGCTCGAGCGGTTCAGCGTCCTCGTCCTCGATGGCAAGCGGACGCCGGTCTGGAAGCAGCAGACGATTCCCGCGCCGAAGGACAAGGCAGAATTCGCCCTGGTCGGCCCTCAGACACTCACGTTTGCCTCCGCGTCCGCCGACTACGAGCAGAGCGGTTTTCCCGCCGCTTCTCTCCTGAAGCCCGCTGAGGGTGGCGTCACGGGATGGGCCGTGGGCGGCGCGACCGATCGTCCACACGAACTCCTGCTCGTCCTGACAAAACCAGAACCCGTTGCAGCCGGTGCGAAGCTGCGGGTCACCCTCGAGCAACAATCGACCCACGTGAATCATCTGCTGGGGAGCTTCCGCATCGGGGTGACCGGTGACGCGGGCGTCGCGAAGCGAAACGCCACTCCGGCTCCCGTGCTGGCCGCCTTGATCAGGCCGGTCGCGGAACGGAACGAAGCGGAGAAGAAGACTCTGACCGATCATTACGTCCGCAACATTGCCCCGGAAAATGCGAAGGAGCGTGCCCGACTCGCCGCTGCGAGGAAAGAGCTCGAGGCGATCAAGCCCGCCACCGTGCCCATCATGCAGGAACTCGCGGAGAAAGAACGACGCGAGACCAAGGTGCAGCTCCGGGGAAACTGGCAGAATCTCGGTGATGTGGTCGGTCCCACCGTTCCCGCCTCCTTCCATCCGCTCCCTGACAAAGCGCCCAAAAACCGCCTCGGCCTCGGACAGTGGCTGGTCGACCGGAAAAATCCGCTCACGGCCCGCGTCACCGTGAACCGATTCTGGGAGTCGGTTTTCGGCATCGGCATCGTCCGCACGAGCGAGGAATTCGGATCACAGGGCGAACCGCCCTTCCATCCCGAGTTGCTCGACTGGCTCGCGGTCGATTTCATGGAGCACGGATGGGACGTGAAGCGCCTTCTTACGCAGCTGGTGACGAGCCGCACCTACCGACAAGAGTCGAGCGTCACGGCCGAGTTGCAGGAGCTCGATCCCGACAACCGGCTTCTCGCCCGCGGGCCGCGCTTCCGCCCGAGCGGCGAACAGCTCCGCGACCAGGCACTCGCCGTCGGTGGCATTCTCAGCGGTAAGATGGGTGGGCCCGGGGTCCGGCCGATGGCTCCGAATCTCGGACTTTCCACCGCCTTCGGGCGCAGCAACGACTGGACCGTGAGCGAGGGCGAAGATCGCCTCCGTCGCAGCGTCTACACCGAGGTGCGCCGCAACGGCCCCTACGCGAGCTTCGCCACTTTCGACGCGCCGAACCGCGAGGTCTGCACGATACGTCGAGGCCGCACCAACACGCCCCTGCAGGCCTTCGTGACGATGAACGATCCCGTTTTCGTCGAGGCGAACCAAGCCCTCGCGCGCCGTCTCGCCGCGGAGGTGAAGGCCGGAGATGCAGCCGCGAAGGTGCGCCAGGCCTATCGTCTCGCCCTTTCCCGAGAAGCCGACGAAAGCGAGGTCGCCACCCTGACAAGACTACACGGCGAAGCCCTGGCCGCCTTGAAGACCGATCCCGAAGCCGCCAAAAAGCTCGCCACCGAACCGATCGGCGCCGCGCCCGAGGGAGCGGACCTCACCGACCTCGCCGCTTGGACCGCGACGGCGAACGTGATCATGAACCTCGATGAATTTTTGATGCGCCGTTAACCCGTGACTCGTGTCCCCCTCATGAACATTCTCCACGAAGAACAACTCCGCCTCACTACGCGCCGCCAGTTTCTCGGCAACGCCGGGCAATTCAGTCTCGGCGCGATCGCCATGGGCGCGCTCGGAGGTTCGGTCAACGCCGCCGCCTCGGGCGACAATCCCCTGGCATCGCGACGGCCGCACTTCGATGCGAAGGCCAAACGCGTCATCTACCTGCACATGTCGGGCGCGCCGCCGCACCTCGACCTCTTCGACTACAAGCCCGAACTCGTGAAGCACGACGGCGAGGACTGCCCGCAGTCCATCCTCGAGGGACGTCGTTTCGCCTTCACCACGGGGGTGCCGAAGCTGATGGGCACGCCGCGGAAGTTCGCCCAATACGGCAAGGCGGGGATGTGGATGAGCGATGCCGTCCCAAACTTCCAAACTATCGCCGATGATCTCTGCGTGGTGCGTTCGATGCACACGAGCCAGTTCAATCACGCGCCCGCCGAACTGCTCCTCTTCACCGGCTTCGAGCGCCAGGGCCGTCCTTCGATGGGTTCGTGGGCGACCTATGGGCTCGGCACCGAGAACGAGAACCTGCCCGGTTTCGTGGTCATGATCTCGAGCGGCACCCAGCCGAGCGGTGGTCAGGCCTGCTGGGGCAGCGGCTTTGCTCCCTCCGTTTTCCAAGGCGTACAGTGCCGATCGAAAGGCGATCCGGTGCTTTTTGTTTCCGATCCCGCGGGCATGAGCCGTGATCTGCGCCGGAAGACGCTCGACGCCCTGCGCGAACTGAATGAAAAGCAGAATGCCGAGCTCGCCCATCCCGAGACCGTCACCCGCATCGCCCAGTACGAGCTCGCCTACCGCATGCAAACGGCTGTGCCCGGCGTGATGGACATCGCGAAGGAGCCGCAGAATGTCCTCGATGACTACGGGGCCAATCCCGGCGAGGCGAGTTTTGCGAACAACTGTCTCCTCGCGCGTCGTCTCGTCGAGCAGGGAGTGCGTTTCGTGCAGCTCTTCGACTGGGGCTGGGACTTCCACGGCACTGGTCCGAACGAGGACATCCGCGATGGTCTCACCAACAAGATGGCCCGCACCGACAAGCCGGTCGCCGCGCTCATCCGCGATCTCAAACAACGCGGCATGCTCGAGGACACCCTCGTCGTCTGGGGCGGTGAATTCGGCCGCACGCCCTTCCGCGAGGGCCGTACCGCAAAGAGCCAGATCCTCGGTCGCGACCACTATCCCGACTGCTTCACTCTCTTCATGGCCGGTGGTGGCGTGAAGGCGGGCTTCGACTACGGCAAGACCGACGAACTCGGCTTCGGCATCGCCGAGAACCCCGTGCATGTCCATGACCTCCAGGCCACGATTATGCATTTGTTAGGGTTCGACCACGAGAAGCTCACCTACCGCTTCCAGGGCCGCGACTACCGGCTCACCGATATCCACGGGCATGTCGTGAAGGATCTGCTGGTGTGAGCAAAGAGGGTTGGGTCGGAGATTCGACCCTCTTGAATCGTTTTTCTTGCCTCCCGTCTCCGGGATGGACATGCTCGCTTCCATGAAATGGCTTTTTGGATTGATGCTGGTCGTGACCGGAGTCCTCACGGATGCCTTTGGCGCGGACAAACCCAACGTCGTTTTCATCATCGCCGACGATCTCGGCTGGGGCGATGTCGCCTTTCACGGAGGAAACGTGCCGACGCCGCATCTCGATCGCTTGAAAGCCGAAGGCGTCGAGCTGACCCGTCACTACGTCGCGCCGGTCTGCTCGCCGACGCGGGCCGCGCTTATGACGGGCCGCTATTGGAGCCGCTTCGGCGTCACTTCACCGCAGAACGATCAGGCTCTGCCGTTTGACACCGTCACACTGCCTCGGGCGCTGAAGGAATGCGGCTACGACACCGCGATCACCGGCAAGTGGCATCTCGGCTCGAAACCCGAGTGGGGACCGAATCTCTTCGGCTTCGACCATAGTTATGGTTCGCTCGCGGGAGGTGTTGGTCCCTACGATCATCGTTACAAGCAGGGCGAGTTTTCCGTGACCTGGCATCGCAACGGCGAACTCATCGAGGAGGAGGGGCATGTCACCGATCTCATCGCGGACGAGGCGGTGAAGTGGATCGGAGATCGCGGCGAAAAGCCCTTTTTCCTCTACGTGCCTTTCACCGCGGTGCACCTGCCGGTGAAGGAGCCGCAGGAGTGGCTCGACCGGGTCCCTGCTTCGATCACCGATGACGTGCCGCGCCATTACGCCGCCTCCATCGCCCATCTCGATGACGCCGTCGGGCGCATTGTCAGGGCGATCGATGAATCTGGGAAAGGGGAAAATACCTTGATTGTCTTCACAAGTGACAATGGCGGCAGCACCTCGGAGAACAACGACACGAAGTATCCCGCCGACGACTATCCCGAGGGCACTCTGCCAGGGAACAACGCGCCCTGGCGAGGCAAGAAGGGAGATCTCTACGAAGGCGGTATCCGTGTGCCGGCGCTGGCGCGGTGGACGGGTTCGATTCCCCCGGCATCGACCTGCGACGCTCCCCTGCACATCAGCGACTGGATGCCGACGATCGCCGGTCTCGCCGGATTCGCGGGTGGCCCGGCCTTGAAGTGGGATGGGATGGACGCTTTGCCGGCGATCACGGGTCGAGCCGGCTTGCAGGATCGGGTGATTTATTCTACCGGTCCGAGTTTTCGCACGCGGTCGCTGCATCACGGCGAATGGAAACTGATCGTTCACAGCGGGACCAAGGGTGCCGCAGAGAAGAGCGAGCTTTTTCATCTCGGAAAGGATCCACGGGAAACCCGGGATCTCGCCGCACTCGAAATCGCCGTGTTGGCGCAGATGGGGGCGAGGCTCGACGAGGCGGCTGAAAACGATCGTGACGCGGAGGTCGGGAGGGCGAAAAAGGTCGAAAATTAGGTGTGGTGGACGCGTGGCGCTCTGAGGGTGGCGGTGTTTCCCAATCATCGGCTGTGGCTCCCGAAACGACTCCGACTTGCTTTCACTTTCGCCCCATCTTACGGTGCTCCGATCCGTCGTAACGCGCGGACGCAAATCCCAACCCCATCCATCCAACATGGCTATCCCAGTAGGCTCCCACGCTCCTGATTTCGAACTCACCACCCTCGGCGCGAACGGCCCCGAGCTCGTCCGCCTCATGGACCAACTCGGCTCCGGCAATATCCTCCTGCTCTTCGTTCCGATGGCCTTCACCGGCGTCTGCACGAAGGAATTCTGCTCGGTGACGAGCGAGCTGGCCGATTACGAGACGCTCAACGCGAAGGTCTTCGGGATCAGCGGCGACAATCCTTTCGCCCAGCAGAATTGGAAGGAGAAGGAGGGCATCGGCGTCACCCTCCTGAGCGACTACGAGCACAAGATCGCGACGGCCTACGATGTCGCTTACTCGAGCTTCCTCCCCGAGAAGAATCTGAAGATGGGTGGCGTGCCGAAGCGCTCGGCCTTCATCATCGACAAGCAGGGGATCGTCCAATACTCCGAGAGCAGCGACAGCCCCGGTGATCTCCCGGACTTCGAGGCGATCAAGGCGAAGCTGAAGGAGCTTGCCTGATTTTTCATCCGCCGCCCGCGAGGCGGGAAATGCAAAAAGCCCGGAGCGATCCGGGCTTTTTTTGTGGGCTTGTCAGGTCACCGTCCGGCGGGGTGGGACCGCCGGACGGAAGAACCGGATGAAGAGAGATTTACTTGCGCTTCCGCACGATCGTCACCTTGCGGGTCGACGAGACACCAAAGTCAGAGGTGGCTTCAACATCGACTTTGAGCCGCTTCTTCGTGGTCGGGAAGGGGACTTTTCCGGACCAGTTTGTGGTTCCCCGGGCATCCTTTCCGTCGATCGTGACAAGGGCGGTGTTGGTAGAGGCGCGTCCCTTGAGGGTCACTATCTTGGCATTTCCGGGCGCGGTGACTTTGGCAGGAGTGGTGATCACAGGAGCTGGGTCGGTGAGGCTGTAGACGCCGATCTTCCCGCCGACTTCGTAGCCGATGAGGAGGAGGGGATTGCCGGTCGGGCTGTTGGCGGCGGAGACGAAGGTGATGCTCTCGGGGGCGGCAAGACCATCTTCCGCATTGTTGATCGAAGTCACAAAGACCGGAGCGGACGGATCGTTGACGTTATACATCAAGATCGCGCCCTGACGCTCCATGCCGACGAAGACGTAGTTGTTTGCCCCGATCTTGCCGTAGGCGAGGGCCTCGGGCTCGGGGCCCTTGTTGTCGGAACGTTTATCGAACTCGCCAAGGTCGCCTTCTTCGATGTTGTGGAGCGTGGGGTAAAGGCTCAGGAGGAGCGGTTCGAGACTGCCGGTATCTCCAACGCGGGCACCGGTATTGGCGTTCCAGATCGAGAACGAACGGGTGCCGAACATGATCACCTCGTTGATCAGGTTGTCGTCGTCGGGATCGGACAAATCACGGATGACATTGAGACGGCCGAATCCGGCATCGGTAAGATCGATCGTCACACCAGTGTCGTTTCCGGTGAAATCCTTCACCCGCGGGGTGTCGTTGTCGTCGGGACGGGCGTCGCCTTCGTTGGCGGTGACGAGGTAACGCTGGCCCCCAACGGAGAAGGAGGTGAGGGTGTCGGGCATGGGGGCACCCTTGACCACATCGTCGATGAGTGCCGCCGTGCTTCCGCCGACACCGTCGCGGTCGGAGGCATCGATGGTCTGCGTGATCGTTCCGAGGGGGTAGATCGCGGTGAATTTGTTCGTATCCGTGCCGCTCAACGCGAATTCCGCGATGGCGTTGTTTTCCTGGAGGGTGACGTAGATCATCCCGTCACCTTCGGTGATATACTCGGGTTCGACGTGGCGGTGGGCATTGCCTCCGGTAAAGGTGTCGTCGTTGAAACGGAGGTCATCAAGTGTCACCCCGGCGGCGAGGTTGGGGGCGGTGAAATCGACGGTGGTGACGTCCGTGTTGTCCAGGGTGGCGGCAAGATTGGCAACTCCGGTGACACCAGAGAGATCGATCACGCTGACCGATCCGGGGGCGTCGGTGTCGCCACCGCCGCCGCCTTCGCCGACTCCATTGCCTGTGAACTCACCTTCATTCGCGACGAAAACCTTGGATCCGTCGCGGGAGAATGAGACGCTGTCGGGGTGAAACCCGACCGTGAGGGTGTCGAGGACGGCGGCGGTTCCGGTGCGGTAGTCAAAGAAAACGACGACCCCGTTGACGGTCCGGTTGGCGGTGGGAATCACCGACATCACGCCGAAGCCGCGGCCGAGCGGATCAAGGGCGACGGAACTGACCGAGGCGATCGCACCTCCGAATTGGGACGCCACCGAGACGAATTCGCGGATGGTGAGTGAACCCTCCGTCGTCAGGCTGAAAAGCTGCACGCCGATGTTGGGATTGGTGTTGGTCACGTTGGTAGCGACAGCATCACCGTCGGGGGAGAAGGTGACTATCTCGGCTCCGTTGGTGACATCGACCTGATCGATCAGGCTGATGGTCTGGGCTCGGGCAGGTAGAGAGGTGAGCGCCGCCAAAAGGACGGCTGCGGCTGGAATGAGTGATGAAGGGGTCATAGACAGCCAACGCAGTATCCGCAGCTCGTCTGGGGCACAAAGGAAGTAAGGCGACAGTTTCTTCACACAGAGGAAGGTGGATTAATTAATTTACCGTAATTACAAAGTAATCTATAATAATGGGCAGCAGGGGGAGGCTGGTCATTAGGACTGAATCGTCCAGTTCGGCCGCTCGTCACTGTGGGACAACCCATTTCATCCTTCATTTCATGAATCCCACGTCCGAATCCCCGACCTCGTTTCAGCGGCGCTCCTTTCTTTCCACCATTCCCGCTCTCGGGACGATCCTCGCCGGGACAGCCGTGACAGTGCAAGCGGGAGGATCGGCCGGCGGGAAGGGGAGCAAAAAGAGGCGACCGGTTCCGCCGAGCGCGGCCGAGGTTCGTCGCACCACCGCCTACAACAAGCGTCTCGCGGCCGCGATCCAGCAGCGCAATCTGGCCCTGCCCACCCATCCGGCGAACACGGATGAGACGCTCTATCCGAACTTCATCGGGAGCTTCACCAAAGCCCTTCCCCACAATGGCGTCGGTGAAGTGGAAGTGAATGCCTACCAGCTCTACCGCCAGGCTTTC
>Ga0209573_1003262_pt1 | contig 18267 bp, 18 predicted proteins | sample TNRBio252014_DNA_FD_185870 | JGI IMG/M metagenome (GOLD analysis project Ga0209573, IMG submission 185870) | Wastewater treatment Type I Accumulibacter community from EBPR Bioreactor in Madison, WI, USA - TNR Reactor_6/25/2014_ DNA (SPAdes)... | ecosystem: Engineered > Bioreactor > EBPR >...
ACACACCGCCCCCACGCGCCGCATCGATTCCCAACCGCCGCCGTTCGCGGCTGCCGCCGCTCCTACAGCAAGACCGCGCCCGCTTCTGTAGGAGCGCCGGCAGGCGCGAACACACCGCCCCCCACGCGCCGCATCGATTCCCAACCGCCGCCGTTCGCGGCTGCCGCCGCTCCTACAGCAAGACCGCGCCCGCTTCTGTAGGAGCGCCGGCAGGCGCGAACATGCCGCCGCGCCTGCAGCAGGATCGCGCGCACCTGCCCAGCGAATTGTTGCGTCCTTGAGCAGGGTTGCTCCCAAACGGAACACCGGGGGCTGTGCCGTTGCGGCCACGTGATGACCACCGCCCGGTCCGTTCCGTGAGGCTGCCCCGCTGGCATGGAACCTGCTGTGAGAGATGCACGACACCAGCGCGGCCTTTGCCGAGCCCCGCACGCCAACACCGGAGACGACCCATGCCGCGCTTTCTCGCCCGCCTCATCGGCATCGTGACGCTGGCGCTCGCTACGGCCACCAGCGTCCTCGCCGCCGAGCGTGCGGTGGTCCGCGTGGGTGTGCTGCAGTTCGGTACGGTGAGCTGGGAGCTCGAGACGATGCAGCGCCACGGCCTGGCCGCGCGCGAGGGCGTGGAAATCCGCATCGTGCCGCTCGCGCTCAAGGACGCCGCCAATGTCGCCATTCAGGGCGGTGAGGTCGATGTGATCGTCAACGACTGGCTGTGGGTGGCGCGCATGCGCGCGGAAGGCGCCGACTTCGCCTTCGTGCCGTTTTCGCAGGCGGTCGGCGGTATCAACGCACGCCCCGATGCCGGCATCACGAGCTTTGCCGAGCTGCGCGGCAAGCGCCTCGGCGTGGCCGGCGGTGCGCTCGACAAGAGCTGGCTGCTGCTGCGCGCCTACGCCCGCCGCAGCGTGGGCGAAGACGCTGCCACCTTCCTGCGCCCACAGTTCGCCGCGCCACCGCTGCTCAACGAACTGGTCGCGCGCGGCGAGCTGCCGGCGGCGCTGAACTTCTGGCACTACGGCGCGCGCCTGGCCGCGGCCGGCATGCCCGAGGTGCTGGGCATGAAACAGATCCTCGCCGGGCTCGGCATCGGTGACGAGATGCCGCTGGTCGGCTGGGTGTTCGGCGAGCGCTGGGCGCGCGCCAACCCGGCGGCGATCGAGGGCTTCCTGCGTGGCTCGGTCGCGGCCAAGGCGCTGCTGCAGCAGTCGGACGCGGCCTGGGAAGCGCTGCGTCCGCTGATGCGCGCCGAGGACGAGGCGACCTTCGTCGCGCTGCGCGAGGGCTTTCGTGCCGGCATTCCGCGCACCGGGCTGGCCGCCGCCGAGCGCGCTGCGGCGCACGCCTTCGCCATCCTCGCCGCCGAGGGCGGCGAGGCGCTCGTCGGCCGTGCGCGCGAGCTCGCGCCCGGCACCTTCTGGCATGGGGACGGAGCGCGGTGACTGCGGAGCGACTTTTTCCGCCCGCGTCCGTCGTGCGCACGTCCGACACGCCGCGCAGCCCGCCGGTCGCCACCGAACCGGTGCTGGTGACCGTGCAGCGCGGCGAGCGCCGGCTGCGCCTGGCCTCGCTGGTCACCTTCGTGCTGCTGTGGCAGCTCGCCGCCAGCCTCGCCGACAGCCGCACGCTGCCCGACCCGCTCGCCGTGCTGGCGCGCATCGGCGCCGAGACCGCGTCGCTCGCGCTGCCCGCGCACCTGGCGGTGACGCTCGGCCGGGTCGCGGCCGCCTTCGCGGTGGCGATGCTGGCCGGCGCGCTGGTGGGCATGGCGATGGGGCGCTGGCGGCGGGTGGATGCCTTCCTCGACGCCTGGCTGGTGCTCGGCCTCAACATCCCGGCGCTGGTCACCATCATCCTGTGCTACGTGTGGTTCGGCCTCAACGACTGGGCGGCGATCCTCGCGGTGGCGATCAACAAGATCCCGACTGTGGTGGTCACCGTGCGCGAGGGCGCGCGCGCGGTCGATCCCAGGCTGCTCGAGGTCGCGCGCGCCTATCGGCTGCCGTGGCGCACCACCTTCCTGCGCGTTTACCTGCCGCAGCTCGTGCCTTACCTGATGGCAGCCGCGCGCGCGGGCCTGTCGCTGGTCTGGAAGATCGTGCTGGTGGTGGAGCTGCTCGGGCGCAGCGAGGGCGTGGGCTTCCAGCTCAACGTGCTGTTCCAGTTCTTCGACATCACCGGCATCCTCGCCTATACCCTGGTGTTCGCCGTGGTGGTGCTGGCGGCCGAGGGCTGGGTGCTGCGCCCGCTCGAGCGTCGGCTCACCGGCTGGAGGGGCTGAACCATGCTCGACATCCGCGTTGATGCCAAGCGCTACCCCGAGCGCGGCGGACGCCCGCACCTGGCGCTGTCGGCGCTGCAGATGACGGTGCAGCGTGGCGAGTTCGTCTGCGTGGTGGGGCCGTCGGGCTGCGGCAAGAGCACGCTGCTGAACATCGTCGGCGGGCTGGACCGCGCCTTCGAGGGGCGCGTGACGATGGGCGGTGGTTTTCCCGAGGACGTTGGCTTCATGTTCCAGGAGCCGCGGCTGATGCCCTGGTCGAGCGTGCTCGACAATGTGCTGCTGGTGGCGCGCGGGGGTGAGCGCGCGCGACTCAAGGCGCGCGCGCTCGAGCTGCTGCGCGCAATGGCGCTCGGCGAGGTGCTCGACGCCTACCCCGGGCGGCTGTCGGGCGGCATGATGCGGCGCGTCGCGCTTGCCCGTGCCTTCGTCAATGAACCGGCGCTGCTGCTGATGGACGAGCCCTTCGTGTCGCTCGACAGCCCGACCGCGGACCGCCTGCGCGCGATGCTGCTCGCGCAGTGGCAGCGCTGCGGCGCGAGCGTGCTGTTCGTCACCCACGACCTGCGCGAGGCGCTCACGCTCGCCGACCGCGTGTGCTTTCTGTCGCCCGCGCCGGGGCGGGTGGTGCTGGAGTTCGCGGTGGATCTGCCACGCCCGCGCGCGCGCGCCGGCGCGCAGCTCGAGCGCCTGCACGCCGCGCTGCTCGCCGACCACCCCGAACTGCTCGCCGGCCTGCCGGCGGCGCAGGGCGATGTGACCGAGGGGAGGCCGGTGGCATGAGCGTCCGCCAGCGCTCCCGTCAAGCGCCCGCCGCAGGCATGGCAAGCCCTGCAGGCGCGGCGGAAGCCGCGAGCCGTTGTCGGCCGTCGTCCAGCGGTGTTGCCGCTCGACCGCCCGAAGGGCTCGCGGCTTCCGCCGCTCCTACAGGGGAAGGCGCCGCTCCTACAGGGGAAGGCGCCGCGCCTGCAGGGGAAGGCGCCGCTCCCCTCGGGGCAGACGGCGTTTCTGGAGGAGGTCGTGCGGCGAATTCGGGACGCGGCCTGTGCAATCGCGGTGATGCGGTGAGGAGGGGCCGGCATGGCTGAGGGGGACGAGGTGCTGCTCGCGGTGCGCGGCGTGCGCAAGGCTTACGGTGCACGCCCGGCGCTGCAGGGCGTGGACCTGGAGGTGCGCGCCGGCGAGTTCGTCGCCCTGCTCGGGCCCAATGGTGCCGGCAAGAGCACGCTGTTCCAGTTGCTCACCGGCCTGTTCGACGCCGACGCCGGCGAGTTGCGGGTGTGCGGTGAGGACATGCGCCGTGCGCCGGTGCGCGCGCTCGGGCGCATCGGCGTGGTGTTTCAGCAGATGACGCTCGACCTCGACCTGAGCGTCGAGGCCAACCTGGTCTTCCATGCCCGCCTGCATGGCCTGGGCGGCGCCGAGTCGCGTGCGCGCATCACCGACGCGCTCGCGCGCGTCGGCCTCGCCGCGCGCCGCGCCGACCGCGTGCGCGAGCTGTCGGGCGGCAACCGGCGCAAGGTCGAGCTGGCGCGTGCGCTGGTGCACCGGCCGGCGGTGCTGCTGATGGACGAGGCCACCGTGGGGCTCGATCCTGCTTCGCGCCGCCACCTGCTCGACGAGGTGCGGGCGCTGTGTGCTGCAGGCGTGGGCGTGCTATGGGCCACCCACCTGGTGGACGAGGCCGAGGCGGCCGATCGCGTGCTGGTGCTGCACAAGGGCGAGATGCTGGCCGCAGGGCCACCGGCGGCGCTGGTGACCGAGGCCGGCTGCGAGTGCCTCGCGCAGGCTTTCCTGAAACTGACCGGCAGTGGTCAGGCGGTCGAGCGCGCGTGAACGGAGGCGCGATCGGATGCCGGACGCCCCGAAGAACCCCTGCGCCCGCGCCCCGTGCAGGCGCGGCGCATGCCGCGCGCCGTTCCACCGACCGCCCACGACCCCCGACAACTCACCCACCAAGGAGACGACGACAATGACCCGACTGAAGACGCTTGCCCGCATCGTGGCCACCGGTCTGATGTTCGCGCTGCCCGCCAGCGCGGCGCTGGCGAAGGACACCGGCTACCTCTTCGTCAGCAGCGAGAACGACAACGCGGTGACCGTGCTCGACGGCAGGACCCACCAGGTGCTCAAGACCATCCCCACCGGCGAGCGGCCGCGTGACATGAAGCTGGCGGCCGACCGCGGCCACGTCCTGGTGATCGCCAGCAACAGCGAGCGCGTGGATGTGATCGACATCGCCAGGCTCGAGGTGGTGCGCAGCATCGACGTGGGCGAGGACCCGGAGATGTTCGACTTCAGCAGGGACGGCAGCCGGATCTACGTCTCCAACGAGGAAGACGCCGTCGTCTCGGTGGTCGATGTGGCGGCGAACAAGGTGCTGGCGAGGATCGAGGTCGGCGAGGAGCCGGAGGGCGTGCTGGTGAGCAAGGACGGCAGCCGGCTTTACGTGAGCTCGGAAGTCGCCAACATGGTCCATGTGATCGACACCGCGACCCATGCCATCCTCGCCAATGTGGTGGTCGGCAACCGCCCGCGCCGCTTTGCCGACACGCCTGATGGCAGTGAGGTGTGGGTGACCAACGAGCTCGGCGCTTCGGTGACCGTGCTCGACGCGAAGGCCAACGCCGTGAAGGAGACGGTGAGGTTCGCGCCCAGGGGCTTTCGCAGCGACGACGTGACCCCGGTGGGTATCACGATGACGCGCGACGGCAAGACCGCCTACGTCACCCTTGGGCGCGCCAACCACGTCGCGGTGGTGGACGTCGCCACCCGCACGGTGCGCGACTACGTGCTGGTGGGCAAACGCGCCTGGGGTGCGACGCTCAACCGCGACGAGTCGATGCTGGTGGTGGTCAATGGTTTGTCGGACGACGTCTCGCTGGTCGACACGAAGACCCACAAGGTGCTGCGCTCGGTGGCGGTCGGCCGCGTGCCGCACACCGTGGTGATCGACGATTGAGGCCGCATTCGCGCCTGCCGGCGCTCCTACGGGAAACCACGGGCCTGCGGGCCACCTGTAGGAGCGGCGGAAGCCGCGAACAGGGCCATGCGGCAATCGACGCGCTCGCTGGAGGCGGGCGCCGCATTCGCGCCTGCCGGCGCTCCTACGGGAAAGCACAGGCCTGCGGGCCTCCTGTAGGCGCGGCGGAAGCCGCGAACAGGGCCATGCGGCAATCGACGCGCTCGCTGGAGGCGGGCGCCGCATTCGCGCCTGCCGGCGCTCCTACGGGAAAGAACGGGCCTGCGGGCCTCCTGTAGGAGCGGCGGAAGCCGCGAACAGGGCCATGCGGCAAGCGCGCGCTCGCTGGAGGCGGGCGCCGCATTCGCGCCTGCCGGCGCTCCTACGACAGGCCTGCGGGCCTCCTGTAGGAGCGGCGGAAGCCGCGAACGGGGCCGCATGGCATTCGCACGGCGGCGTCACCAGGACGCCGGCCCGCGACTTCGGCGGCTTGGTGCCGCGGTCTGGAACGATCGATGGAGACAAAGCATGAATCTGCGTGCCTTGATGCACATGACCCTGGCGGTCTCCCTGCTGTGCTGCGCGCTCGTCGCCGGGGCGGCGGAGGTGATCCGCTTCGGCTACCTCGCGCTGAGCGAGGACCCGCGCTACGACGAGCGCAAGGCCTACTTTCGCACCCTGTCGCGCCCGCTCGGCGCGCCCTTTGCCGGCGCCGAGGTGGCGTTGCGCGAGGCGCGCTTCGTCGGCCAGGCGCTCGGGGTGAGCTTTGAGCTCGCGCCCGCCCGTGGCGTCGATGCGCCCGCGCTGGTGGCGGAGGTGGACAAGCTGTACGCCGAGGGCGTGCGCCACTTCCTGATCGACGCCCCGGGCAAGGTGGTGGCCGAGGTCGCCGCCGCCACCCGCGGCCGGGCGTTGCTGCTGTTCAACGTCGCCGCGCCCGACGACGCGCTGCGCCAGGCGCAGTGCCAGGCCCACCTGTATCACACCCTCCCCAGCCACAGCATGCAGACCGATGCGCTCGCGCAGTTCCTGGTGTCGAGGAAATGGCGCAGCGTGCTGCTGCTGCAGGGGCCGCGCGACGACGACAGGCTGATCGGCGCCGCCTTCGAGAACTCCGCGCGCCGGCTCGGCTTGAAGATCGTGAACAAGAAGGACTTCGTGCTCAGCAACGACCCGCGCCAGCGCGAACTCGGCAACGTCGGCCTGCTCACTGCGGGCGACGACCACGACGTGGTCTTCGTCGCCGACAGCGACGGCGAGTTCGCGCGCAGCGTGCCCTACGACACCGTGCGCCCGCGCCCGGTAGTGGGCGCCGAGGGCCTGGTCGCCGAGGCCTGGCACTGGGCGTGGGCGCGCCACGGTGCGCCGCAGCTCACCCGCCGCTTCGAGAAGCAGGCCGGGCGTCATATGGGCAGCGCCGACTGGGCCGCATGGGTGGCGGTGAAGGCGGTGGTCGAGGCCGTGGTGCGCACCGGCAACGCGCCTTTCGACAAACAGGTTGCCTACCTCGGCGGCGAGGAGATCACCATCGACGGCTTCAAGGGCAACCGCCTGTACTTCCGCGACTGGGACCGCCAGCTGCGCCAGCCGCTGCTGATCGCCACCCACAACGCGGTGATCGAGCGCGCGCCGATCGAGGGCTTCCTGCACCAGACCAACAACATGGACACGCTCGGCTTCGACCGCCGCGACAGCCGCTGCAAACCGTGAGGACACGATGAGACCCGTTCATGCCTGGCTCGCGCTGCAGGCCGTCACCAGCCGCGAGATCGCCAAGTTCGTGCGCCAGGGCGGTCGGCTGGCCTCGGCGCTGGTGCGTCCGCTGCTCTGGCTGGTGGTGTTCGCCGCCGGCTTCCAGAACGTGTTCGGGGTGTCGATCATCCCGCCCTACGACACCTACATCCCCTACCAGACCTACATCGTGCCCGGCCTGCTCGGCATGGTGCTGCTGTTCAACGGCATGCAGTCCTCGCTGGCGATGGTGTACGACCGCGAGATGGGGGTGATGCGCCTGCTCCTCACCGCGCCGCTGCCGCGCTGGTATCTGCTGCTTTGCAAGCTGCTCGCCGGCACGCTGCTGTCGGTGCTGCAGGCCTATGTGTTCCTTGCCATCGCGGCGCTGTTCGAGGTCGGCGTGCCCTGGTCGGGCTGGCTGTACGCGCTGCCGGTGCTGGTGCTGGCGGGCATGATGCTGGGCGCGCTCGGCCTGCTGCTGTCGGTGAACATCCGCCAGCTGGAGAACTTCGCCGGGACCATGAACTTCGTCATCTTCCCGATGTTCTTCATCTCGCCGGCGCTCTACCCGCTGTGGACGCTGGAGGAGTCGGGCGCCCGCGTGATCCACTTCCTCGCCACCTGGAACCCCTTCACCCATGCGGTCGAGGCGATCCGCTTCGCGCTCCATGGCCAGGTGGCCGTGCAGTCGCTGGCGATCGTCGCCGGCTGCCTCGCCGCTTTCTTCCTGCTCGCGGCCTGGGGCTACGACCCGCAGCGCGGCCTGTTGCGCCGCACCGGCAAGCCGGCTTGAGCGCGCTTTGGGGCCGGGAGCGGGGCGCGCGCTACAATCCGCAGCCCGTCCCGCTCCCGCCTCGCCCATGTCCGCTCCGTCCGCCGTGCAGCCGCGCGATCCGGCCTGCTTCGCCCTGCTCGATGATTGCCACGCCAGCGAGCTGGCGCCGACGAGCCGCCTTCATCGCGGCCTCGCGCGCGTACACCGCTGCGCGGACCCGTCCGCGCTGGAGGCGATGTGGCAGGCGGTGGATGCCGACCTGCGCGCGGGGCTGCACGCGGTGGTGCTGGCCGACTACGAATGGGGCGCACGCCTGCTCGGCGCCGGGCACGAGGCGCTGGCAACGGAGGCGGGCGGCGCCTTGCGCGTGCTCATGTTCGAACGCATGGAGCGCCTGTCGGCGGTAGCGGTCGAGGCCTGGCTGGCGGCGGCCGAGGCGGGGGAGCGCGCGCTGTTCGCGGCGGATGGGCCGCTACCCGGGAGGCCGGCGCCAGGGGGTGCGGCCACGGACGCAGCGGCCGGGTCGACGTTGGCCGCGGGCGACCACGCCCCGGCGCCCGCCGGCGTGCTGGGTGTGCGCGCCGGGGTCGATCGTGCCGGCTTCGACGATGCGATCGCGCGCATCCACGCCGCCATCGCCGAGGGCGAGACCTACCAGGTCAACTACAGCTACCGGCTGGATTTCGACACTTTCGGCGCGCCACTCGCGCTCTACCGCCGCCTGCGCGCGCGCCAGCCAGTGGCCTTCGGCGCCCTGATCCGCCTGCCGGCGGACGCAGGCGGGCCGGACTGGGTGCTGTCGTGCTCGCCGGAGCTCTTTCTGCGCCACCACGACGGCGTGCTGCAGGCGCGCCCGATGAAGGGCACCGCGGCGCGCTGCGGCGACGCTGCGCTCGATGCCCTCGCCGCGCGCCGGCTCGCCGCCGACGCCAAGAACCGTGCCGAGAACCTGATGATCGTCGACCTGTTGCGCAACGACCTCGGCCGCGTCGCCCGCACCGGCAGCGTGCGCGTGCCGGCGCTGTTCGAGGTCGAGCGCTATCCGACCGTGCTGCAGATGACCTCGATGGTCGAAGCCGAACTGCCGGAGGAGACCGCCTTTCCTGCGCTGCTGCGCGCGCTGTTTCCCTGCGGCTCGATCACCGGTGCGCCCAAGCACCGCACCATGCAGCACATCGCTGCCCTGGAGACCGCGCCGCGCGGCCTCTACACCGGCAGCATCGGCTGGATCGATGCGACACGGCGCGGGCGCGCCTGCGGCGAGTTCTGCCTGTCGGTGGCGATCCGCACGCTGACGCTGAGCGCGGCAGGGGACGCCGGCGCTGCGACCCTCGCCGGGCCGCTGCACCGCGGGCGCATGGGCGTGGGCGCGGGGATCGTCATCGACAGCCGCGCCGCCGACGAGTACGACGAATGCCGTCTCAAGGCGCGCTTCCTCACCGCGCTCGACCCCGGCTTCGCGCTCTTCGAGACCCTGTTCGCCACCCGTGAGGCGGGGGTGCGCAATCTTCCCCGCCACCTCGCCCGCCTCGCCGCCAGCGCGGCCGCGCTTGACTTCGTGCACCCCTGCGCGGAGATCGAGGCCGCGCTCGCCCGCCAGCTTGGCGCGCTGCCGCCGGCCACGCCGTACCGCCTGCGCCTCGCGCTGCACAAGGACGGCCGCATCGAGCTCGTCGCCGCCGCGCTCGACGCGTTGCCACCCGGTGCGGCGACGGTGCGGCTCGCCGAGCGCCCGCTCGACGACCCGCACGGGCTCGGCGCGCACAAGACCACGCTGCGCGCGCGCTACGACGAGGGCATCCGCCTCGCGCTGGCCGCGGGCGCCTTCGACATGCTGTTCTTCGATTCGAGTGGCCGCCTCACCGAGGGTGGGCGCAGCAACGTATTCCTGCTCATCGATGGCGAGTGGCGAACGCCGCCCGCCGGGCGCGGCGTGCTCCCCGGCACGATGCGTGCCGCGTTGCTGGAGGATCCCGCGTGGGCCGCGCGCGAGGCGGAGCTGACCGTGGACGACCTTGCGCGCGCGCAGCGCATCGTGCTCACCAACGCGCTGCGCGGGGCGGTGGAGGCTCGACTCGACCGTGCCACGCCAGCGCTTGCCGCCACCCCTGCGCGCAGGCCGGGCGCGGACATCGCCGTGCGGCCTGCATGAGCGATTTCGCGTTGCGGGTCGTGGCGCACCGGCGCCAAGCGTTCCACCAGGCGATCACCGCCCGGAGTGGGCAGTGATCGGGACATTTGATTTGCGCGTCGATGACCCTCGTCTATGTTGAAGTAGTGGCCCGCGCGGCGGTGATGGTCGGACAGTTGCCGATCGTCAGGGTCGCGATGAAGCCGCCATTTTCATGGTCTGAACGGGCATGATCGACGCATTCATGCCGATCGAGTCCTTCAAGGCCGGCGGGTTTCAGTGTCCACGAACTGAAGTTCAGCGAAGCCGCCGTCGAGGGCCTCCTCCAACCGACCGGAATGAGTCACCGCGGAGCGTATTTTTTGTCATCGGCCTCCCCGGCCAGGGCTGACGAGCCCCGTACCGTCGACGGCGGAATCACTCCCCGAGGTCTACCGATGCGTTCCGCTTCCCGCAGGGCCTCGGACTCCCTGATGACGCGAAGGCCGGATGGTCTCATCTATGGACTCGACGACGAACCACGGCCGCTGTTGCTGGCGGCGCTGGGCCTGCAGCACTTCATGGTCGTTGCGCCAAATCTGGCAATCGTCGTCATGATCTGCCGGGCCGCGGGCGTTGACGCGACCACGACCGAGGGCGTTCTGTCCTTTTCGCTCATCGCGCTGGCCGTGGCAACCCTGTTGCAAGGCAGCCGACGCTTTGGGTCGGGCTATTTCATCGTCAGCTGCAACTCCGGGATCTACCTGTCGGCCTCGCTTGCCGCGGCGGCGGAGGGGCTCCCGGTCGTTTTCGGGATGACCGTCCTCGCCGGCGTGTTCCAGGCCTTTTTCGCCGGCTTGCTGGTGCGTGCGCGGCGATTTTTTCCCGACGAGATCGTTGCGCTCTCGATCATCATCGTCGGCATCGAACTCGGCGTGATCGGCTTGAACCGTCTTTCGGGGGCGGGCGCGCCCGGCCTGATGGTCGGCGGCGTGACCTTCTTCGTCTCGGTGGTGTTCGGTGTCTTCGGCAAGGGGGGCTGGCGTCTGTATTGCTCCCTGCTCGGAATGCTTTGCGGCTACCTTCTCTGCCTGTTCGCGGGTATCACCGGGCCCGGTGCTGCAGGCGATGCATTCTCGTCGGCCCTTTTCGGCCTGCCTGCGGTCAGCCATCTCGGTCCCGAATTCGACGCTGACTTCGCGCTGCCATTTATCTTTGCGGCAATCGCCGCGTCGCTGAAGACCATGGGCGCCGTCAATATATGCGCCAGGATCAACGATGCCGCGTGGGTGCGTCCTGAGATGCGCGCGATCCGGCGGGGCATGCTCGTTGATGGGCTGTCGACGGCGCTGGCGGGATTGTTCGGCAGCACCGGCACGAACTCCTCGACCTCGAGTATCGGCGTATCGCAGGCGAGCGGGGCAACCAGCCGCGTGATCGGCGTTGCCGCCGCCGCGTGGATGATTCTGTTCGCATTCAGCCCGACCTTTACCCACCTGGTGGTGAATCTGCCAGATCCGGTGGTCGGCGGGATGCTGGTTTTCACGGGCAGCCTGGTGATCGCCAATGGATTTCAGATTCTCGGCACCGTACCGATGGACATGCAGCGGGCCGGCGTCGTGGCATTTCCGCTCCTGGTTGCGATCGCCCGCCTGGCCAATGCACCGCTTTTCGCGCAGTTGCCCGACGCGGTGAAGCCCCTGATGTCGTCGGCGCTCGCGATCGGCGTATTCACCGCCCTGGTGGTCAACGTCTTCTTGAGCTGGGGCAAGTCGCGGCGCGCCACGCTCTTTCTCGATCCAGTCGTGCCGGTCGGCGCGCGCCTGCGGCAGGTGCAGAAGGTCCTCGACGACTGGAACGTCGCCCACAACGTCAAGGTGCGCGCCATGCTGACCCTGCGCGAGCTGCTCGACGAGCGGGGTGCCAGCATGAAGCTCGCCTTCAACGGCTGCACACTGCATGTCAGCATGACGCGCGCGGGTGACCATGACGATAAGGAACGCCTGGCGGACGGCCGCTTCTTCTCCGCCCGCGTCAGCGACGCGATTGCCCACCGCAAGCGCGCGGACGGCACCTGCGTCGTCTCGCTGTACTTCGAGCAGTGAGGTCCCCATGCCCATCGTGAATTGGACCCCGGATCTCGCCCTCGGCGTGCCACGCCTCGACGCAGATCACATGAAGTTGATCGACACCTTGAACGAGGTCTTCGATGCGCTCCTGTTCGATCGAAGCTCGTCGATCATCCGCACGGCGCTCGCCACCCTGAACGACTACGTGGTGGAGCACTTCGCGCGCGAGGAGGCCTGGATGCGCGAGCGCAACCACCCCGATCTGCCGCGTCATCGACAGGAGCATGAGGCGCTCCGCGACCAGCTCGCGCTGCTGTGCGCCCTCCAGGACATGTCGGACGAAGAGCGCTCGATCGAGCTCCTGATGGTGCTGCGCGACTGGCTGCTGGGTCACATCGCGCACTCGGATCGCGATGCCTCCGCGCCGGGCGACGACGCGCCGCCGGGGGCGCTCGCAGACTGCATGAGCAAGCAGTAGCCGTCCGATCAGGCCGCTGCCCGCCGACGCGCGCGCCGGCGACAATGGCGCGCGGCATCAGCCGGATCCCTTGTCCACCAGCCACGACAGGCACGCCGCGCCCGACTCGGCGAATACGCGATGCACCTGCACGCCCGCCGCGCCCGCGCGGCGGACGTCGGCGACGTCGGCGGCGTGACGGATGCCACCGACCGCGACCACGGTCGGTCCTGCAGGCACGAGGCCGCTCAGCGCGCGCAGCCGCGACAGGCGCCCGGGGTGCTCGGGCAGCACGGCCGTGAGCAGGTCGAAGCCCGCCGCCGCGGCGGCGAGCGCGACCGCCGGCGGCGCCTCGTCCGCCGCCCCGAGACGGAACTTGAGCGCGAGCGGAATCCGCCGCGGTAGTCCGCCGCGTGCAGCCGTAACGGCCCGAAGCGCGGCCTCGACGAGCGGCAGCCTCGCCGGCGCCAGCAGCGGCTCGCAGGCGCGCGCGGACAGGTTGAAGCTCAGGTAGTCCGCCACGTCCCAGGCGCCGTAGAGCCCGGCGATCCAGCACCCGGGGAGCGCCTTGAACGGAGCGTCGGCGGGCAGGCCGAGGCCGATGCCGATCGCGGCCTCGCCGGCCGCGCGTGCAGGCAGGGCGGTGAGCCGGGCGCGCAGCGCGGCCAGCTCCGCGCGCGCCCGCGGCCCGACCGCGACGGTGCCGAACTCCACGCTGCCGAAGCCGAGGCCGAGCAGCTCCGCGGCGCGCGTGCCGTCCTTGTCGATGCCGCCGGCCAGGCCCGGGCGGGCGTGCCAGGGGAAGGACGATTTGGTCATCGCCGAGCCCTCCGGTCTCTGCGCGACCCCATCCCCGTGGGAGGTGAGCGCTTCCTTTCGGGCGGCCGTGCGGGCGCGCTCATGCGTGACGACCGGCGAACTCCGCCATGAAGCCGGCGAGTGCGTCGGCGCCGGCCTGCGGCATGGCGTTGTAGAGGCTGGCGCGCAGCCCGCCCACCTGGCGATGGCCGCGCAGGTTGTGCAGGCCGTGGGCGGCGGCCGCGGCGAGGAAGGGCTCGGTGAGGGCGTCGTCGGCGAGGTGGAAGCGGACATTGACCGGCGAGCGGTGCGCGGCGGCCACCGGCGCGCGGTAGAAGCCGCCGCTGCCGTCGATCGCCGCGTACACCGTGGCGGCCTTGCGCCGGTTGGCGGCGCCCATGGCGGCGAGCCCGCCGGCTTCGGCGATCCAGTCGAAGACCAGGCCGGCGAGGTGGATCGCCAGCGTCGGCGGGGTGTTCAGGCAGCTGTCGGCCTCGGCCTGGCGGCGGTAGCTCAGCGCCGCGGGCACCGCGGGCGCGGCGCGCTCGAGCAGGTCCTCGCGCACCACCAGCACGCACAGCCCGGCGACACCGAGGTTTTTCTGCGCGCTGGCGTAGAGCAGGCCGAAGCGGGCGACGTCGAGCGGCGCGGTGAGCAGGCACGAGGTGGCGTCGGCCACCAGCGGGATGTCGCCGGGGTCTGGCAGCGCCGGGTAGGCGAGGCCGTCGACCGTCTCGTTGGGGGTGATGTGACAGTAGGCGCAGTCGGCGGGCAGGTCCCACTGCCCGGCCGGCGGCGCGGCGAGCGGCGCGTCGCCCTCGAAGCCGGGCGCGGCGACCACCTCGCAGTAGCGGCACGCCTCGGCGATCGCGCGCTGCGCCCAGTAGCCGGAGTCGGCGTAGGCCGCGCGGCGCGCGCCGCCGAGCAGGTTCATCGGCACCAGCGCGAACTGGTGCATGGCGCCACCGGCGAGGAAGAGGATGTGGTAGCCGGCGGGCAGGTCGAGCAATTGCGCCAGGCGCTCGCGTGCGCGCCGCAGCGTCGCGCGGAAGGCCTCGCCGGTGAACGGGCGCTCGAGCGCCGAGGCGCCGTCCGTGCCGCGCACGAACAGGGTGTCGCGCGCGCGCTCGAGCACCGCGTCGGGCAGCCGTGCCGGGCCGGCGGCGAAATTCCAGGTGGTCGTGGGGTTCATCGCTCGTTAGCCCTCGCGCTCACCCCGTCAGCCCGCCGTGGCTGCTCGCGGCCATGAAGAACAGCAGCGGGATCGACAGCATGGTGTTGGTGCGCGAGGACAGGTGGGTGATGCGCGAGCAGCGCAGGCGCTCTTCCACGCTCGCCGGCACCAGGCCGAGCACCTTTTGCTGGTGCGGCCACAGCACGAACCAGACGTTGAGCATCATCAGGGTGCCGATCCAGGTGCCCAGCCCGATCGGCGCCAGCGCGCCGTCGAGCGTGAGCGCGCCGGCCAGCCAGCCGCGCTGCCACAGCATCAGCAGGCCGGCGCTCCACGCCACCACCGAGGCCCAGCGGAAGAAGCCGTGCTCGCGGTTGAGCAGGGCCTGGAAGCGCGCGCTGGTGTCGTCGGTGAGGTCGGCGGCGGCGAGCGGCCGCCAGCCCGGGCGCTGCACCACGCTGGAGTAGTTGTGGCCGACCCAGATGATGCCGGCGATGAAGTGCGTCCAGCGCAGGGCGAGATCGAAGAGCGGGTCCATGGCGGTTCAGCCGGCGAGGAGGGGCAGCAGGGCGGCGAGCAGCGCGGTCAACAGCACGCCGAGCGCGATCGTGCCGGTGGCGGTGTCGTAGGGATGGCGCATTCAGCCCTCCATGAAGGCGGTGGACACCGCGCCGGCGGCGCGCTTGATGAGGGGCTTGCGAAAGCGCAGCGGCGCCTCCACTCCGGCCACCGCCTGCTGCACCACGTGATGATGCGGCGAGCGGCTGCACGCCGGGTCGGTGTTGGCGGCGTTGCCGGTGAGGAGGAGGGCCTGGCAGCGGCAGCCGCCGAAGTCCTTCTCCTTCTCGGCGCACGACACGCAGGGCTCGGGCAGCCAGTCGAGCCCGCGATATTTGCGGAACAGCGGCGACTCGTGCCAGATCCAGGCCAGCGAGCGCTCGCGCACCGACTCGAACTCCAGCCCGGGGATCACGCGCGCCTCCTGGCAGGGCATGGCGACGCCGTCGGGCGCGACGGTGAGGTGGATCGCGCCCCAGCCGTTCATGCACGCCTTGGGCCGGCCCTCGTAGTAGTCGGGGATCACGAAATAGATCGTCATCGACTTGCCGAGCTTCGCGCGCCATTCATTGACTACGCGCTCGGCCTCGCGCACCTGCTCGAGGGTGGGCATCAGCTCGTCGCGGTTCAGCAGCGCCCAGTTGTAGTACTGGATGTTGGCGAACTCGATGTACTCGACGCCGAGGCCGGCGGCCCACTCGATCATCTCGCCGATCAGCGCGATGTTGTGGCGGAACACCGGCATGTTGAGCACCATCGGGAAGCCGTGCGCCTTGATCAGGCGCGCGGCCTCGAGCTTGAGCGCATGCGCGCGCGCGCCGACCAGCGCGTCGGTCATGTCGGCGCGGGTGGATTGCAGCGAGAGCTGGATCTGCTTGAGCCCCGCGGCCTTCAGGGCGAGCAGGCGCTCTTCGCTGAGGCCGATGCCGGAGGTGATCAGGTTGGTGTAGAAGCCCAGCCCGTCGGCGTAGGCGACCAGCTCCTCAAGGTCCTGGCGCTGCATCGGCTCGCCGCCGGTGAAGCCGAGCTGCAGCGCGCCGAGCTCACGCGCCGCGCGCAGCACCTGCTTCCACTCGTCGGTCGACAACTCCTTCGCGGCGTAGTCCTCGAAGTCGAGCGGGTTGTTGCACCAGGTGCACTTGAGCGGGCAGCGGTAGGTCAGCTCCAGCGACAGCCACAAGGGCTTGCCCTGGCCGTCGAGGCTGATTCCATGAGTTTCCGTGGGCATGGCGTGCGTCCTCCTGTTTCGATGCGTTCGAGCGTGGCGATGGCGCCGACGATGTGGATCGGGATCAGGCTGCGCGCAGCCAGCCCTTGTCGCAGGCCAGGTCGACGAAGGCGCGCACGCCCTCGGCGATCTCGGCGGCCTGCGCCGCCGGGCAGGCCGCCTGCAGGTCGGCGACGATCGTGCCGACGGTGCGTGCGCCGTCGCAACGCGCGAGGATCGCGCCCGCCGAAGGGTTGAGTTTGATCAGGCCTTCCGGGTACAGCAGGATGAAAGCGGACTGGCTCTCCTCCCAGCGGAAGACGTAGTGGGGTGACAGCCGCGGGCGGGCGTCGGCGGGCAGGGGGGCGGTATCCATGGCGATCGATCGTCCAGGTCGGTGATGGCGGCGGCCGCGGCGGAGGCGGCGAACCGTCCCCGCCGTGGCCGCGCTCAGCCAGCGCTCAGCGCACGTACACGTAGGCCGTGACTTCGAAGCCGAGGCGGATTTCGCAGTAGGCGGGTGTTTCCCAGGTCATGGAGGTCTCCTCGAATCGTGGGGCGGCAAGGCGCTGCCCCTGGCGAGATTGTCGTCGGGTCGGGCGGCGGGGGAGAGGGGAGATTCGGGAGAAGGGGGTGGCGAAAATCATGAGGTGAGGGGGCTGTGGCGGCCACGACCCGGCGGTGACTCTTGCATTTCCCTTGCCTGTCACTTGCCACCGTCTAGAGTGAATTGACCAGCCAGCGGGGTGGCAAACGCTGGCAAGGCGCGCAGGATCAGCGGATCGATCCACACGCAGCCAGTCGAGCTGCTGCAATTCGGCAGGGAACAGAATGTCCCGTATATCGAGCGCGCCAATGTGACGGCGGGGAGGCAATAATGGGAAAGATCAGTCTTTCAACCCTTTTCGCTGGGTTGTCGGTGGTGTGTGCCAACGCATTGGCGACGCCAATCGCCCTGCCTGCGGGGCCGGTTTTCCTTGAATTTCGCACCCAGGAGCAATACAGCAAGTCGAATGATCTCAATAACGCCGCCAATCCGGGGCGGGGCGGTATTGCTGAAGGTATCTGGGGTGTGATGGAAATCACCCGACTGTCGGTTGGCTCGGTTCAGTCTCCCTCTGGTTCGCAGATCAACGGATCCGGCACCACGATCTTCACCGATGGCCAGAATGGGGGTAACCAGATCCTTGCCATCTACTACGGCATCCTCAACAACCCTGGTACTGCGCCGGATACGAGCCAGGGTGGCGTGCTCGACTTCTATTGGTGGGACAATAACAACCAGAACATCAGCTCGCCGTTCAACGCCGCCGATCTCGCCAGGCGTCGCCAGGGTGGCAGTCACAGCGGTAACGCCGAGGGGGCTTATCAGGGCGTCACCTGTGCAGCGAACAATAACCTTGGCTGCCATTTTCTCGCGCGTTTCGACTTCACCTCAGGTGCCGATGTGAATAGCCAGGTCAATACCCTGATCGCTCCGGCAGGGACGCAAAACTTCGAAAGTTATCTGAGTGTCGATACAGGTGCCATGGGCTACTGGAGCGCAGCGCTTGATTCCGACTTTTTTACGCTCAATCCCGGCAATCAACGATGTGGCGATCCGGGCGTCTCCTGTGTCAGCGCCAACGATATGCGAACGGCGGGTGACTTCACGAGGCTCGGTGCCGAAAACTGGGATATTGCGAATACGGATATCATTGGGCTGGGCAAGAATGGCACGGCGGGAGCATTCGTTGTGCCGGAGCCAGTATCGCTCATCCTGGTCGGACTTGGCGTTGCGCTGATCGGCGTGTGCAGAACGGGGCGGTGGGCAAGGAGATGAGACGATTCAGTGGGTCAAGGGGTGTTCATGTATGAATGCGGGAAGATGTTGGCGGTCATTCCCGTGTTCTCATGGGTTTTGTCATGCATCCCGGGCGGGCGGTAACAGCGTGCCGCGAAGCGCTTTTTTGGTGCGGAGAAAATGATGCGCATTAGTCGGAGAGTGCTTTTCACCACATGTTGTGCCGGTGGCATGCTCCTGAATCCGTGTTCGCTTAGCCGGAAATCCAGCCTAACGCATTGATGTAATTGTATAATTACGCATCCGAGCCTTTCACCCAACCGACCATGCCGCGCTTCGAAGTCAAGCAGTCCGCCAAG
>Ga0209573_1003263_pt1 | contig 18260 bp, 10 predicted proteins | sample TNRBio252014_DNA_FD_185870 | JGI IMG/M metagenome (GOLD analysis project Ga0209573, IMG submission 185870) | Wastewater treatment Type I Accumulibacter community from EBPR Bioreactor in Madison, WI, USA - TNR Reactor_6/25/2014_ DNA (SPAdes)... | ecosystem: Engineered > Bioreactor > EBPR >...
GAAATTCGCTCGCCAGTGACAATTCGTCCCAGCAGTTGCCCATCCGGGGACAGCACAAGGACTCCGCCGGGACCGGTCGCAAAAACGTTCCCTGCGGTATCTGCTTTCATGCCATCACCGCCTCCCGCAGAAATTCGCTTCTCCTTTGAGCTGTCGAAGAACACTCGGGGTTCACCAAGGTTCCCATCGCTCAGTACCGGAAAGGCTCGCCAGATCGGATCTTTTCCATCACTGTTGGCAACATAAAGTTTCTGGTGGTCCGGAGCGAAGGCAATGCCATTCGGCCGGGAGATCGTCTGACATTGCAGCGTAACGGTGCCGTTTGGCTCAATTCGATAAACTCCGCAGAAATCGATCTCCCGCAGGGGATCTTTCTCGTGTTGAGGAAGACCGTAAATCGGATCTGTGAAAAAGATGTCGCCGTTATTTCGAACGGCCAGATCATTCGGGCTGTTGAATCGTTTTCCCTGCCATTGATCTGCCAGAGTGATTTTGCCCCCTCCCGGAGTCAGCAGGGAAACACGTCGATCTCCGTGTTCGCAGAAGATCAGTCTTTGGTGCTGATCCAGCGCCAGTCCGTTGCTGCCGGGTTCGCGTCCGTAGTTCCCAGGACCAGTGAAGCCCGACGGTTTCAGAAAGACAGATGCACCAACTCCCTCCTGCCACTTGATGACGGAATTCCGTGGAATGTCCGAAAACAGCAGATAGCCGTCGAAGGGATTCCCCTGCTCGGGAATCCAGACAGGTCCTTCGGACCATTCGAACCCGCTGGCAAGCACTTCAATCCGCGCGTCAGGGGCAACGATCCCATCCAGTTCCGCCTCGAAACGTTCGACATGCCCAATCGTGGGAAAGTTGGTGGTGTCCTGCGCTCGCAGGTCTCCAAAGTTCAGGAAGCATCCGAGTATGGCCAGCCAGACGATTCCAGGAAACCGGGGCTTATCCTGTTGTGATCTTCGAAACATCACGAGTCCTCGTGAGAATAATTCGAACTGAACGACGGAATTCGCGTTGAGCCATCATGACCGTGACAACAATGGTTGTCTATCTTCGTAAGCCAAAGGTGTCCGGCCGTACGAATTGGCTGACACAGTGGATTCGGGTTGCAACCGAGCTCACCGCCTCGCCGGTTTCCATGGACGCGCGAACATACGGTGCAAATACGAATCCTCCCGGATCAGAGAGTTTCTTAAAGTGTCGCACGGCGACGGTCTGGTCCTGGTTGAGTGCCCAATTGTGGGTCAACGGGAACGAATCATTTCATCGAAAGCTTTTGCCATGCTGACGACAGAAGGCTGCCACGAACGACGAAACCGACTTTGGGAATCCCTGCCGCAGGAAATTGGCTGGGTTCTGATCGGCGATGCTCGACACATTCAGTATTTCAGCAACTTTCGAATCCATCCTTTCAGCTTTTCCGCCGACCAGAAGTCACTCCTGCTTCTGACACGGGACGGTCAGACCATCCTGTTGGCCGACAATTTTGCGAAGCGATCGTCTGTCTTCCCCAGTTTCGCCAGTCAGGAAGTCATTGTCCCCTGGTACACACACAGAAAATCGGTTTCAAACCGAGATGACGCCTTGTGCCTGGCACTTAGTGAAGTGGAGCACATCTGGAAGGGGACAACGGGTTTGATTGAGCCGGAAGGCGTTTCAGAAATGGTTGCGGCTATGGTGGCCGAAAGTGCGGCGTGGCAATTCGCGACTGAAGACGAGGCCGAAGCAACGACGCTGGGAGACCTGATCCGAAATCTTCGTCGATGCAAACATGCCGACGAGATTGACCTTTTGAAGGCGTGTATGCGAGCCTGCGAAGCCGGCCATTCCCGTGCTTTGGACGTGATCCGGTCCGGGATTTCCGAGTTTGAGATCTTCCTGGAAGTCCAGCGCGCTGCTCAGGACGCTGCCGGGATGCCCTGCGTCATCTATGGAGATTTTCGAGCGACCAATTCGAGGATTCATAAAGCAGGAGGCCAACCAACTCATTATCAGCTGCAAAGCGGCGACCTGTTCATTCTGGACTACAGTGTTGTGATCCACGGATATCGGAGTGATTTCACCAACACAATCGCCGTTGGAACCCCAGCTGCAGTCGTTGAAAAACAATATCTGGCCTGTTGTGATGCTCTGTCGGCAGCGTCACAGTTGCTGAAACCAGGAATTCGCTGCCGAGAGATATGGAGTGCGGCTTCGGAAGTCCTGAAATCGCGGGGTTTTGGGCCTCTGGCCCATCACGCTGGACATGGACTTGGTCTGGAACATCCGGAACCGCCGATTCTGGTCAGCGAAAGTGATGACTGGCTGGTCGAGGGCGATGTCATTACGCTGGAACCGGGCTGTTACATCGAGGGCCAGGGAGGCATGCGTTTCGAACATAACTTCCTGATTACCGCTGAAAACTCACTGCAGCTAAGCCAGCACCGGTTGACCCTGACACGCTGATTGCGTCGTTCAAAAGTGGCCGCCGATAGTGACTTAACCGGCGGCATCCTCGACTGGTGGCCTAGCCGAATGGCTGAGAGCACGCGAATGGAATCCTCTTGTAGCGGCAACAGGCAGGCAGTCGGACCGAATCCATCGGACGCCGTTCGGCAGAACCAGGCGCATAAAAAAAGCCAGACCCGAAGGTCTGGCTTTTGAGAAAGATCCCGGCACTACCTACTTTCGCGCCTGTGAGCACTATCATTGGCCTTGCAAGCTTAACGTTCGTGTTCGGAATGGGTACGCGTGTTTCCTTGCAAGTAGATCACCGGGAAACCACAGGAGCAACGGACGAGCCGCCCACTCCTGCGTAAAAATCAATGAAGTCTAAGTGATCATACTGACCGTTAATCAAAGTGGCCAAACATTCCTCCGTTAGTACTGGTCAGCTCAGACGTTCTCACGCCTTACACCGCCAGCCTATCAACCTGGTAGTCTTCCAGGGGAGTTCAGAACCAAAGTTCAACGAAACCTTATCTTGGGGATGGCTTCACGCTTATATGCTTTCAGCGTTTATCACAACCGTACATAGCTACCCTGCGATGCCACTGGCGTGACAACAGGAACACCAGAGGTACGTCCCTCCAAATCCTCTCGTACTAAAGAGAATACCCCTCAAGTTTCGTACGCCCACAGCAGATAGGGACCAACCTGTCTCACGACGGTTTAAACCCAGCTCACGTACCACTTTAATCGGCGAACAGCCGAACCCTTGGGAGCTTCTTCACCCCCAGGATGTGATGAGCCGACATCGAGGTGCCAAACCCCGCCGCCGCTATGGACGCTCGGGCGGGATCAGCCTGTTATCCCCAGAGTACCTTTTATCTGTTGAGCGACGGCCCTTCCATTCGGAACCGCCGGATCACTAAGTCCAACTTTCGTTTCTGCTCGACTTATTTGTCTCGCAGTCAAGCACCCTTCTACCTTTACGCTCTTCGCCTGATTGCCAACCAGGCTGAGGGTACCTTTGAGCTCCTCCGTTACTCTTTAGGAGGAGACCGCCCCAGTCAAACTGCCCAACTGACAGTGTTCGCCGCCCGGATTCACGGGACAGCGTTAGACACCTAACAGGTTCAGGGTGGTATTTCAAGGATGGCTCCATCGATACTGGCGTACCGACTTCAAAGCCTCCCACCTATCCTACACAAAACATGCCAAGTGACAGTATCAGCCTGCAGTAAAGGTTCATGGGGTCTTTCCGTCACGCTGCGGGTACGTGGCATCTTCACCACGACTACAATTTCACCGGGTCGCTGATTGAGACAGTGCACCAGTCGTTACGCCATTCATGCAGGTCGGAACTTACCCGACAAGGAATTTCGCTACCTTAGGACCGTCATAGTTACGGCCGCCGTTTACCGGAGCTTCAATTGCTGGCTTTGTCCGAAGACTAACCCTCTTTATTAACTTACCGGTACCGGGCAGGCGTCAGTCTCTATACATCCTCTTACGAGTTCGCAGAGACCTGTGTTTTTAGTAAACAGTCGCTAGTGCCGCTTTGCTGAGACCATCTTGCGATGGCACCCCTTATCCCGAAGTTACGGGGCCAATTTGCAGAGTTCCTTAACCAGCGTTTTCCCGAGCGCCTGAGGCTACGCGCCTCACCTACCTGTGTCAGTTTTAGTACGGTCGCTGTTATATGGGCTTTTCTTGGTTGTGTTTCAGGAGGCTTCACCAACTAGGGGCTCGGCCTTGCGGCACGGGGATGACCAGCACCCCGACCTCAATTCACACAACGTCCTCCATATGCGGCGCAGGAATATTAACCTGCTTTCCATCGTCTACGCCTTTCGGCCTCGACTAAGGGACCGGCTAACCCTGGGCGGATTTACCTTCCCCAGGAAACCTTAGGTTTACGGCGAGCAGGATTCTCACCTGCTTTATCGTTACTCATTCCGGCATAATCACTCCTGAGCGCTCCACGAATCCTTACGGTATCGCTTCAATGCAGTCAGGACGCTCTCCTACCGCTCTTTCAAGCCCGCTGCTTCGGCAATTTGCTTACTCCCGTTCATTATTGGTGCCAGAATACTCGACCGGTAAGCTATTACGCACTTTTTAAATGATGGCTGCTTCTAAGCCAACATCCCGGCTGTCACAGTATTCAGACATCCTTTGTGACTCAGCAAATTTTTGGGACCTTAGCAGGCGATCTGGGTTGTTTCCCTCTTGACCACGCAGCTTCTCCCACGTGGACTGACTCCTGAGATAGTCATGATGGTATTCGGAGTTTGGATAGGCAGGGTACCCTGGGAAGGGCCCCAAACCAAGTCAGTCGCTCTACCCCCATCATGTAGTGGCTCAAGGCTATCCCTAAAGATATTTCGGAGAGAACGAGCTATCTCCCGGTTTGATTAGACTTTTACTCCTCCCCACAGGTCATCCCCTAATTTTTCAATATTAGTGAGTTCGGTCCTCCACGCAGTCTTACCCGCGCTTCAACCTGCCCATGGGTAGATCACCGGGTTTCGCGTCTACCGCCGCCGACAAAACGCCCTGTTCAGACTCGCTTTCGCTGAGGCTTCAGCCCTGAAGGCTTTAACCAGGCCGTCGACAGTAACTCGCCGGATCATTATGCAAAAGGCACGCCGTCACACAACAATGTGCTACGACAGCTTGTAAGCGTGTGGTTTCAGGTCCTTTTAACTCCCCTTCCGGGGTGCTTTTCATCGTTCGCTCGCGCTACTTTTCACTATCGGTCGCCAAAGAGTACTTAGCCTTAGGAGATGGGCCTCCTGGATTCAAGCCGGGTTTCACGTGACCGGCTCTACTCGGGGAACCTCACGGAGTCTGATCAGTTTACGATTACAGGACTTTCACCCTCTATGGTCCACCATTCCAGATGGTTCTTCTAACCGTCAGATTTGTAACTCCATATGTGAGCCCCACAACCCCGCCGGACAAGCCGACGGTTTGGGCTGATTCCTTTTCGCTCGCCGCTACTAGGGAAGTCGCTATTGCTTTCTCTTCCTGTGGGTACTGAGATGTTTCAGTTCCCCACGTTCGCTCCGATCACCTATGTATTCAGTGAACGGTCATTCGGGAATCCCGGGATCAACGCTCGTTTGACAACTTCCCCGGGCTTTTCGCAGCCTTCCACGCCCTTCATCGCCTTTTGGCGCCAAGACATCCCCCACACGCCCTTATGTGCTTGGCCACCATGATCAACAGCCAGAAACCTTCCTGCCAGGGCAGTTCGGTCGATGTCTGCGATCTGCCAGCACATTTTCGATTTGTCAGTCTGGGCTTTCGCCCGTTCTGACGTCTCGGAAAACGTTTACAGATGCCACTTAGACTTCATTAGATTGTCAAAGATCATTCGCGGTTCTGAGTTGTCAGGCTCAAAATTGCGAGCGGGGGAGTGTAGCGAGGTTAAGACCTCGCGTCAACCGTTCGACTCATGAAAGTTTTAACTTTCCTGGGTCACCCCATTTTTGACCATTTCTGGTCACTGGAGACGATCGGGATCGAACCGACAACCTCTGCCTTGCAAGGGCAGCGCTCTCCCAATTGAGCTACGTCCCCGTCAACATTCACCGGCGTCTGCCGAAAGTGGGCGTACGTGGACTCGAACCACGGACCTCAGCTTTATCAGAGCTGCGCTCTAACCATCTGAGCTATACGCCCCGAATGAATTTTTCGGGGGTCGACATCTTGGCTGTATTTCTACCGCCTGTCCAGTCAGTCGGCACCGGGTTCACGAATTCTCAGGTTTTGCCTGACGTCGATTCCGTCGGTTTTGACACGGCTGGACGATTCGAGTTCGTCAAAACCGGGTGTTTCACGGGACACAGATTGATCGGTTGGCGGAATTCCTCAGTTGAATGAACTTGGGATTTCCCCCGAGAACTTGCGGAACTGAGATCCGGAAATGCCGCGATCCGGAATTCAGAATTCGTGGGTTTCCGGTAGTTTGCCAACGGTTCGTGACGCGGTGAAATAGCGGTTGTCGCGAATCCAGTCTTCTCGCGAGTACGAAATTACCGAGGAGTCGGTCTCACGGACTTCAATGTGTGACAGCCGGAAACCCATCTCGGTGATTTCCGAAAACATCATCCAGGCGAGATTTTCCACGCTGGTTGGGCCATCAAATACCTTCAGCTTGAAAGTTTCTCCTGTCCGGCGGCAGTGTTCCCGCAGCGTTTCATACAGCGGATCGTGGGAATTGATCAGCATTCCGTGGTCATAATTTTCCTTCAGCCAGGGTTCCATCCGGTCATCAAATGTCCCAAACAGAGTGCTGATGTCTCCGTCGCGTTCCACTTCAAAGAAGCATCGCAGCCCATAGCGATGGCCATGCAGGTTACTGCATTTGTCGGCCAGCGTTTCATTTCGATGAGCCGCATAGAATCGATATTCTTTTTGGATGATCATGTTGTTCTCAATTCTTTCGACAGGGCAGCCCAGGATTTCTCCGGCAGACACCGCGGCAAATCATTGTCGCTTTGGGACGCCACCAAATTATGGCCGTCTGCTGAGCCAATTTCCACCTCCGTAAACTGTTGCCAGCAACGGGGGATGGTTGGGGCTCTGCAGGAGCAGACCATCCTTTTCCTGCAGTCTCGTGCGCGGAAATACCCACGGTGCCGTGCGGTTACGAACGGGATGCGTTCACGGACGCGGGCAAAGCGTCAAATCCCTGTCCCCCGATTCGTGCCAGCCTGCGAACGCAGGTCGGCTGGATTGGTCCGGAATCCAACCTCCCGACGTATCGAGTCGCGAAGTGGCAGTTCCCAATAACTGAGGTACTGAAGGCAGGTCGCAATTTTGAATTCCGGGAGTGCAGTCAGAGGAAACAGTGGGTTTCCGGCCTTCAGGAACGCATTGTTTCGGGATCCCCCGGATACAATTCGTCAGAGTTTACTGGTCCTCGATCCACGTGATCGCACAGGGGAATGCTGGGATTGGGGTCACGCAGCAGTTCTGCCAGCGTCGTTCCCCGAAATGCATCTTCGGTGGCCTGAAGCGCCCGATCCATCCGGGAATGCAGGGCGCACAATCGTGTCCCGTGTGCTTTCAGGTCCAGTGGGCATTGAGTGATTCGCCGAATGGGATCGACCGCATTGACGATGTCATAAATCGTGAGTTTCTCCGGGGACTGGGCCAGCGAAACGCCACCCTTCACGCCCCGCTGCAGGTTCACGATTCCTTTTTCCCGTAATCCCTGCAGTACCTTGGACAGATATGGCGCAGGGACCTGTGTGGCCACGGCGATATCCGCTGTTGTCTGCGGATGGGGTGACCGAGTCGCCAGGTGCACGACAGCACGGAGTGCGTATTCGACGGTTTGCGAGAACATAGAGACCTTTGTACACATGGAAGCCCGCAGAACGCGAACAGAATCCGATGGCCGAAATCACTCGGGTTGAGTCGGGCGACTCATTGGTCCGGATTTGGGGAGATCGCAGCCGATGTTGGCTTTCATGGATTGCTTTCGACAGGGCGATTGTCCGGGAGACCTTTGGGAACCGGCGATCGCTGTGGCACAGATTTCTTTTCGTCAAAGTCCTCCGGAAGATTGCCTTCCAGCTTAAATTCTTCGATCAGTTCCTTTCTGCGGCGGGCCACAGCTCTGTCGAATTCGCTCAGCACATCAAGGGCTCGATCACGCGATGTGATCAGGCCGATGATCAGATACTGGGTAATTGCCATCAGATAGCAGACCCAGCCGACCAGCCAGCGTTCGCGATACCGGGCTAAGGCATCAGATTCTCGCTTGAGTTCGGGGACCACACTCTGCAGCGAGTTCAGCAGCACAGCGCGATGAAGGGGCGATGTCGACGCACATTGCAGCCCGCAATTCCAGCAAACAAGCGCCTCTCGACTTAGTGGCGTCTGAGTCGAATCCACCGGCGCCGGAATCTGAGCACCGACAATGGCGCACATCATCGCCAGGACCGGAGACGATCGATTCAGATGTCTGCACAGAATGCCCTTCAGGAATGCCCACTTTTTTCGCCAGAACTGCAGCAACTTCCCTTTGCCTTTTTCCAGCCTGGGTGGGCCGGGATGCAGCACTGCAAACAATTCCTGATCGGGCATGACTTCAATTACGCTGATGGCCAGCATCAATCGAAGTCCCAGTGTCAGCCAGTCAGCGCGGTCCAGCCAGTCGACTTTCTGCATCCAGCCAAACAGCAGGTGTTCCATGTTGGCTGTCGCTGCCAGCAGCAGCAGCGCCCCACGGAACCATTCCTCCAGGTCTTTCTCCAGTTCCTGATCCAGATCCTGAAGACGGAAAATCCGCCGCACGATGAATCGAAAAATGGGAATCGCAATCATCCCGACCAGCACCCGCGAGATGGGTCGCAGAATGCTTCGGAACAGCGGCAGATCCATCAGGATTCGGAACAGACTGCCCAAGCCGATTTTTCCCCGACAAAACTGGGTGTGGCGTATTTCCTGCCCAATTTACTGTGTGGGCTGCGCAGCAGGAAGTGAGTGTCTGGCCGGGGCGTCCGGTCTTTCGAATCGTTTCAAATGGCCATAATTGCCGAAAGATGTCTTGTAAAAGCCGCGTGACTCAGGGTTCCGGTCGGGACAGTTCGGCCCCAGCCAATGCATCAGACGATACATCCACAGCGGACGATCGCGGCCACGCAGGTTCCCGCTGCATTCTAAGAAATCTGCTGATTCAGGCCGAATCCCATGGCGGCTCAATCCCAAAACAACCTGATTAACAGCGACGCCGTGAAAGGTCGCGATTATTGGAGCGACGCGCGAACTCCGCTGGCCAGTCTCTGCTTCCTGGTGCCCTGGATCGTGTTTTATGAATTTGGAGTGCTGTCGGTCGGGCCCGACGAGGCAAATGTTCTGCGTAACGGAGCGGATTACTGGATGCGTTCCCTGCTGGCCCGGATCGGCATTGGGCAGGTTGTTTTGCCGCTGCTTGTGCTGGGATTGCTGCTGATCTGGCACATTGTTCGCAATAATCCGTGGCACATTCGACCGGAAACTCAGCTGGGCATGCTGGCGGAGAGCGTTCTCCTGGCCGGCATCCTGATTGTGGTCGGCCACTGCCATGATTTCTGTTTCCGGCACCTGGAATCCTCATCGACCGCCGACAGCGTTGCGTTGCTGTCCATGTCAGGGCCCGTCCATCGCGCGGTTTCGTTTATCGGGGCCGGTGTTTATGAAGAATTCATGTTCCGATTACTGCTGGTTCCGGTGGCGTTTCTGGGATTTCGACTGTTTGAGTTTCCTCCTCGGTGGGCGGCAGCTATGGCTGCGATCTCAACCAGTTTTCTGTTTGCCCTCGCTCATCACGTCGGACCCTCTGCGGAAACCTTCCATCTGTTTGCATTTTCCTTCCGAGCGGCCGCGGGACTGTTTTTTGCCACCGTGTTTCTGATGCGGGGGTTTGGCATTACGGTCGGCTGCCACGCAGCCTACGACCTGCTGGTTGGAATTGTGCTGGCAGGGGGGTAGTCCCAGATCACTGACCCGTGGAACAGATTCCTGCGGTCCGGCAAGCCACCCGGACATCCTCTCCGGCGATTGCCGTGTGGGGAATGTTTCGAAAAGATTGCGTGCAGTGAATTCGGGACTCGACTCAGTCCGCCAGTCCGAAACGCACGATGCACCACAACGCCTGAAAACCGTCGCGCCAGCCGATCTTTTTGCCATCGGCATAGGTTCGTCCGGAGTAACTGACCGAGATTTCGTAGACCCGCAGACGCCGTCGGGCAACTCGAGCCGTGATTTCCGGTTCAAAGCCAAATCTTTTCTGTACTAGCCTGGGTGTGATTTCATCAATCACATTTCGGCGGAACACCTTGTAACAGGTTTCCATGTCCGTGAGATTCAGGTTGGTAAAGCAATTGGACAACGTGGTCAGAAAACGATTGCCCAGGTAGTGCCAGAAATACAGAACTCGGTGAGCCTGATCCCCCAGAAATCGACTCCCAAAGACGACATCGGCTTTATTCTCGATGATCGGCTGAAGCAACCTTGGATACTCGGCCGGGTTGTATTCGAGGTCTGCATCCTGCACGATCACAATGTCGCCCTGCACCTGCGAAAACCCGGTCTTCAGCGCAGCGCCTTTGCCCTGATTGACGCTGTGATAGAAAGCTCGGATGCGATTGAAGTCATCGTTCCGGCTTTCGGCCTCCAGGGCCTGCAACACGTCCCGGGAACGATCGCGGCTGCAGTCATCAATCAGCAGGATTTCCTTGCAGATGGGCACCTGACGCACCTGGTCCACCAAAACTCGAAGTGTTTTTTCTTCGTTGTATACGGGAATCACGACCGACAGTCGCAGATCGTCCGGTATCACATAAAAGCCGAGCTGCTGACAGGCGGATTCACCCAGCGTGCGAACCTGCTGCTCATACCAGGCAGGGGACCATGGACGCAGCCAGGTGGGTGTTTCATGGGACACTGTTGTCTGTACCTTTCTGGTTTTTCCGGGAACATGCAGAGGCCCTTGCAGGATCAGGAAAGGCACCCTGCGTTCAGCCTGTTTGTTGGTGCTTTCAGCTACGTTCGGGAGCCAGTCCCGGTTTTGTCAGGAATCCTTCATTCGTAATGCTTCGCTGCGACCTGTGATCAGTACCTGGTGACGAGTGCTTGCTGACGTCAGGTCGTTCAACCGGACTGAGGACCGTTTGCCCTCAGAATGCCGCCGACTTCCTGCCCCAGAATCTGCCGTGCGGTGTGCCACAACATTTGTTCGTGACGGGAAACCAACAATCCGGTCTGTCGTTTTATCGGCTTTGTCCCAATCTGCAGGGGACTTGTTGCGAGAACTCTTACGCTTTCGTGCTCACTCGCACGGAACAGGAGTTCGGATTTTTCCGATGGCGCATGGAACCACAGGCCCGTTTCTTCGGGGTGCAGGTGTTTTCTGAGAGCAAGAGCAAGACGTCCCATGGTCATGCGCCCGTTGATGTCATGACAATACCGCAGACAGAGCGAACCGCCTCGAGGAGGCTCGAACAGCATGCAATCCAGACCGAGGGGGCCGATAAACCCCGGATCGGCTGCTGCCATCGCAATCTGCAGGCCGTACTCTGCAGCAGGTTGCCACCATTCAGACCTGGTTTCGGGCCGCAGAACACTTCCGCGATAGCGACCAGCCGCGTCTGTCAGCATTTCCGCAGCCCCCAGGAACCGAATTGTGGATTGGGAATCTGCTGTTCGCTGAATCGAATACTGAAGTCCACATTCGCGAATGCGTCGGACCCAGGGTTCTGCCGCAAGTTTCTCGCCGGATGTGAATCGCGATTGAATCCATTTCTGCTGGGATGCCGTAAAATCGCCGGCCCCTACCAGTCGATTTCTGGCCGCATGACTGACATTGGCCTTAATCACCCAGTGTGTGTAGCCCGCATCCGCGAATGACATCAGAGCGGCTGTCAATTCCGTGATGTTGCTGCAGAGGGACCCAAAGGGCTGCGGATCTGCAGGCTGGTCCAAAGCAACGATGCGATCCCACGGATGATGGAAGCTTCGGGAATTGACGAGCCGCGAGGCCGTGATCCACGGCAAGGTTTCCGATTGCGAAAAACCGAGTGATTCTGCCACAGCGATGGCTCGCGGACTCCAGCCCCACGGAACGAATTCGTCGCTTACATTCTGAACCTTCTGATACTGGGTTTGAGTGCAGAATTCGACGGACGCCAGCAATTGAGGAAGCCCATTCGGATGGGCACCTTCTTCGACCAGCACGATCGAATGTGTGTCAGCAGGGGATTCCGAGTCCAGCAGGCCGATTACCGGAGCCAGTTCATTCAGGACCTGGCGTGTACCGGATGAAACGGCCTTGGGCTGAGTGGCCAGTTCTTCTTCAAAATTGAAGTTTGGAAAGTAGATTCGTCGGGGCATGGTTCGGTGTCGTCGCACGAAATCTGTGGTCATTTGCTCCGTTGCGAAACGACCAATCGTGACATGGAACCGGGGATCATGCCGCGTCCTTACGTCTAAAGGAAGTGCTCTGCAGTTCACTTCGATGACGATCGATGCGGGCAGAACCCGTACGGCAGCAGCTCCTGCGGATGCCAGACAAACTCTGCTGCAATGGCACCTGCCACCGCATCAATTGCCCTGGCGCGACCGTTCCCCCCAGCAGGGCTTTGAAAAAGGTGTCTGGAACTCTCCGGCATCAGGATTTTCGGGAGTTCTCCGATGCCTCCAAAGTTCCGGATACCTTTGTCAACAGGCTCCTGGGGTGGCCCAACGTGTGTTTCCCGGGAATCAGAACCGGCATCCTGTGAGCGGCAATCTCTGTAAGTGTTATATTTGAAAGAACTTACGGCGTTGACAAAGGTTTGACAAAGGGGTGACGCGGGCACCACACGTTGCGATTGAGGTAAGTCGATATTCAGCGTACTGTTGCTGCGGATGAACTGCCCCGGCACACCTCCCTTCAAACAGAATAGATCCGCAGTATGTCGATCGCCCTTCCGCTTGCCGAAACCTCCGAACGATCCCTCTCTCCGACAGAAATCAAGCGACTCCAGACTCAGGCTGATACAGATCAGCTGGTTGCGGCCTTTCATCGCGATCAGTTGAAGTGGGGCAATGTGGACTGGGTCGTGACGCTGTTCCTGATCACTGTTCATGCGGGAGCACTGTTTGCGTTTGTTCCGGCGTTCTTCAGCTGGTCAGGTCTGGCCATTTGTCTTGCTCTGCACTGGGCGACCTGTAGTATTGGGATTTGCCTGGGATATCATCGCTACCTGTCTCATAAGTCGATGAAGCTCAGGGCACCCGCCGAGTTCGTCGCATTGGCGTGTGGATGCATTTCCGGCGAAGGGTCTCCGCTGACCTGGGCAGCCACTCACCGCCTGCATCATCACAAGTCCGATCACGAAGGGGATCCTCATTCGCCTGTGAAGGATTCTTCATTCTGGTCTCATTTCCTCTGGCTGTTTCCCAAGCGAACCACGGAATCCACTCGGATTCTGTTCCGTCGTTATATTCCCGAGCTGGTGAACCAGCCGATGCTGCAGTTCTTTGAAAAGACATTTGCTCTGTGGTTGTGGGGAAGCGGTCTGGCTTTGCTGGGACTGGGTTGGGCTGTTGGTGGCTGGACCCTGGGTGTATCCTGGCTGGTCTGGGGCATGTGTGTGCGCATGGTGGCTGCCTATCACAGCACCTGGTTTGTCAATTCCGCAACTCATTTGTGGGGCTATCGCAATTACGACACTCGCGATGAATCGCGAAATCTATGGTGGGTGGCTGTTCTGGCCTACGGTGAAGGCTGGCACAACAACCATCACGCTCACCCTGCCGTGGCTCCGGCGGGTCACAAGTGGTGGGAGTTTGATATCACCTGGTGGTCCATCAAGGCCCTTAGGACAGTGGGTCTGGCCTATGATGTGAAAGACCGGTTGCCGGTCGGACGCGGGGCTGCTGATGTGCCGCCGGATTCTCCGGTTGAGCAGGCTGCTTAAGACGGAACAAACCGCTTTGGCCTGTGGGAGTTGATCCCCGGTGAGATTCACCGGCTGTGAATCGATGGCCAATCGATAATCCGAATTGACTTTGCAGGGCAGGATACGCAGTGCAGCGGTCCTGCCTTGTTCTGTTTCCTGAGGTGTCTACTTCGACTGGGAATCCAGTATGGCTTCGAATGTGGCGTTGCCAATTCGATACTTCTGCCAGTTGTGGAAGTCGAAGTGCCACCATTCGAATTCATACACCGTGAAATGCTCGGCTTCCATTTCCCGTCGCAGCAGATCGCGATACCACCGCTGACGGGACGTGCCACCGGGGTAAAGCGGGAATGAGCGACTGGAGAATTCGTCATACCCAGCGACCATCGTGACCGGCTGATCGCTCGCCAGATCATACAGTGTCAGATCCACGGCACAGCCGCGATTGTGGCGTGATCCTCTGGATGGGTCTGCGACAAAATCCTTCATCGAGTCGGGTGTGGCATCCCAGAACATCTTGGTTACATGCCAGGGGCGGTAAGCGTCGTGAATCATCAGCCCGAGACCTCGGGCGGCCAGATTCCGATGGACGTTCACCAGTCGCTCGGCTGCTGCTCGCTGCAGCAAAGCGCGGGGCTCGTTGTAGAAGACAGCTCCGGTGAAATTGTTTGTGGTGGCGTAGCGGATATCCCGCAGGATTCCGGGCTCAACCTGCGCCACTTCCACCAGGTCAGTTTCCAGAAACTCGCCGTTTTCGGCCGGTGGTGTGGCATCGAGTGCTGCCTGTCGCAGCTCGTCAATCGGCTTAACGGGTGTGATACGAAACGTCTCGCCGTTGCGCGTGCCGACTTGCCTGCGAGGAAACCGGACTTCCGCTGCGACCACCTCAGTGGCGTAGCCATTTGGATCGCGAGTGAACGTCAGGCCTTCCCCATGATACAGCCCATAGTCGGGGAACCGGAATTCGTTCTCTGACTGCTCAGTCAGCGGGTAGAAATAGAACCACTCGATCAGGGCCCAAAGCTGTCCCTGATCCTCAAGAATGTAGAGCACATTGTGATCCCAGCCGTATTCGCCGATCAGCCCCTGCCAGCGATCCGGGCAGTCTTCCGGCAGATGATCGGGCATTCGGTGGTAGTCCGTACCATCAATGCGAAGTGAGTCGCTGCTTTGAGGAATGATGTTCGTACCAAACGCCGTGGGATCGTCAATCACGATGGATCCGTCCTCGGCGGACGCCCGCAAATCGGGTCGATAAGATCCTCGTCGAAGAAAAGTCGCACCATTCAGCTGGCTAATTGCAATGTGTTTCCCGGTATCCTGATTCAGATAAGTCCCCACCAGTTCCCTTACGCGATCGGCGGGAATCGGCACTGTGGTCAGGTAGGCTGGCAGCGGTTTGTTGTCCTGAACGGCCAGCATCAGTCGCAGCGCATAGTCTGACAGACGTCCGACCACTCCGTTTGCCCCGTCGAGTGAAGTGGCGGCGGCAACACCCAGGCGTCGGTCGGGCAGAGCTTCCAGCTGAGTTGAGAAGCCGTAGATAGCCCCGCCGTGCCCAACTTTGCGATGCTCGTCCAGCGTGGACACCTGAAATCCCAGGCCAAAGGATGTGGGCTTGCCAGTGGCGTCATTAACCGGAACCAGCATGGATGCCAGCGTCTCGGGCTTCAGGATGTGGCCATCACCAGCTCGACCATTCTGAAACAGACACACCAGAAATCTGGCCAAATCGTCAGTGCTGGCATAAAGATTCCCTGCCGGACCTGTTCCCAGCGCGAACGTGGGGGCTTCAAATCGTCGACCATCCAGAGTTCGCATCCATCCGGTTGCCATCCGGCTCTGCAGATCGGGGGTAACGGCAAAACGGCTGCTGGTCATTCCCAGCGGATCGAAGATGGTCTTCTGTACCTGATCCGGATGCGACGCCGTCAGTTGCGTTTCGAGGACTCGACCCACCACGGAGACTGCCGCATTCGAGTACTTGGTGCGGGTGCCGGGTCGGTACACGAGGGCCGTTTGGTTCAGGCTGTCCACGGTGGATTTAAGGCTGGGTTCGTCCGCATCAAAGTAGTTGCCGACCGGAGATTCTCGCACCAGGCCGGACATGTGAGACATCAATTGTTGGAGCGTGATCTGCTCCGGGAACTCATTGCGAGGCTGGAAATCCGGAAGATACTTCTGAACCGGGGTGTCCAGATCCAGCTTTCCCTGTTCGACCTGCTGCATCACAGCAATGTCAGTGAATAGCTTCGAAACAGATCCGACGCGATAGATGGTCTGACCCGAAGCAGCGACCTGCTTTGCCGCGTCCTGAAATCCAAAGCCGGCCGACCAGAGAATCTCGTCGTCGGCGATCAGCGTTATGGAGAAGGCCGGCAGGTTCTTCTGTGCCACTTCATCGCGAACTGCGGCTTCCAGCTTCTGGATGGCTTCTGTGTATTTCGCTGTCGACGGAGATTGTCTTCCGACGGCCTGCACGAGCCCGGTCGAGGTCATCAGGATCAGACAGGAGGTCACACACAAACGGATTATTCGCATAAGCCCGGTTCCTCGGAATCTGCCAGACCTGTCAAACGAAGTTCGATTTCCGATAGATATCGGTCTGAACTCCAAATGGCCAGCCTGTGCGAATTTCCGAGTTGTACTGCCAACGACTTCTGCGATTGTGGGAGCTGCCGAATCCGTCCATGCAGGTTCAGGCGAATCCGTCCGCTGGGCGAGGGTATTTCGCGTCGCAAATTGACGTATCGAGTCGGGTTCGAGCGGACTCGCGTCGTCAAATACCTGAAGTTACGGTCGCACGCCGCACACAACGACGTCGATTTCAGGGAGCAAGGATTTCGAGGACTGAAATCACTCGATTCACTTCAGGAGAAGCGGGACATCAATCGTTCCCGGGGAACGCATCTCGCCCTGCACCGTTCAGTGAGGAGTTCCTTGTCTGGACAACATAACGGATCACCGGTGACTGGCTACTGCTTCTTCGCCGCGGCCGGATCCATCCAGATGGTGAGTTTGACTTTCATGCCAGGCTTTAAGGGCGCACCGGCGGGCGGATCCTGGGCTTTTACCGTGTAGATGTCTTCCTTGCGTGTCGCGACCGGACCGGTTTCCAGCAGAATCTGATTGCTGGCTTTGTCTTCGGGATCGCGCTTCAGGCCCTGACGTTGAAGCTGAAGAACGGCATCGGAGTGGAAGGCACCGGTGACATTGACAAGCCCCGGGTCGGCACTTTCTCTGGCAACGGGCGAATCCTGTTGCAGCATTGCAGGCTCGTCCGGCTTTGCCGTCATGGCTGTTTCTGAGCCAACAGTATGAACATTAAAGTCTTTGAGGTCCGGAGTGAATTTGGGATTTGAGCCTGTCAGGATTCCGACGAACGTGCTTTGATTCTTGACGCAGTCTCGAAACTTATAGACCGTGATTTTGGTTCCGGCCGGGTCAGCCAGTTGCACGGCCGCGGGCAGAAATGTCTTGAGGTCCAGAATCAGATCGGCTTTGCTCCAGTTAGCGGCATCCTGTGGCAGTCGCGGGTAGATCGTCAGGTAGGCCCTGCCAGTTGATGGATCAAATTTTCCGCTGCGGAATCCCATTGAGAATCGGCGTTTTGCTTCCGCTGGCGGCATTCCAAACAGAAATGGCAAGGGGCTGTCCATGATGTTGCCACCGCGCATATCGACGGGCAGCTGAGCGACTGTGGCTTCGAATTTTTCCATGTCCAGGCTGAAGATTCGTTCGCCATCGCAACTCCATTGCTCTGGACGGTCGGCGATCAGTTCAAATGGTTCACCGGTTTTGACTTTGGTGCGGACCTGTGGAGCGCGATTCTGGGCTCGAGCGTCTTTGACTTCCTTCTCTCTTGCTGCCACTAGTTCGGGGGTGACAGGAATCGGAATCAGATTAATTCGTCCCTTGTCGGCCTTCTGGTAGGCAAATTCGCCTTCCGCCTGCCGTTCCGTTTCGAAGACGTTGTCGTAAACGATACGCACATGCTTGCCCTGCAGCCGTTCGATTGTCGAACTGGCTTCGGACCAATACTGCAGCAGGTGATCCAGCTCACGCTGCAGTTCCGGCGACATCGCCGGAGCTTGCTGAATCAGATGCTCGTTCTTCAGTTCGATGTTCGCTGCCCCGCCATCACCGACTCGCGCGGTCCCTTCGGCGGAAGACTCCTGTGTCCCGGAAACGGCACGAATACTTGGTGAGCCGCCTGCGGTTCGGCCGGTTGCCGCTGATCCAGGGCGCGCGGGACCTGGCTGAGTTTTCTGCGCTGTCCGTGCCTGTCCGAACGCGGTCGCAGGAATCACGATTGCAACACAAACCAGAATCAGGGGATATCTCACCATCGGACTCCTTCCGACGACACGATCAACTGTGAGTTGTGGGACTCACAAT
>Ga0209573_1003264_pt1 | contig 18251 bp, 5 predicted proteins | sample TNRBio252014_DNA_FD_185870 | JGI IMG/M metagenome (GOLD analysis project Ga0209573, IMG submission 185870) | Wastewater treatment Type I Accumulibacter community from EBPR Bioreactor in Madison, WI, USA - TNR Reactor_6/25/2014_ DNA (SPAdes)... | ecosystem: Engineered > Bioreactor > EBPR >...
TCGATCCACAGGTCATATTTCGCAGCGCCGGCTAAAGGATTCCATTGAATGGTTGGTCGGGATGTGGGTTGCATCGCAGCCATCGCGATTGGGACAACTCGCGGACTCACCTGAAATTCCACGGGATTCGACCAGCTTGCCGCCTTGCCGCCGGCGTCGATTCCGCGGACCCACGCTCGATAGACACCAGGGAGCAGGTCCGATGTCGACGTCCATAATGTTGCAGTGATGGATTGATTCCGCACAACCTGAGCCTGGCCCGCCGTCACGTTATCAATCCAGAGGTCGTACTTCGCTGCACCCAGCAGCGACGCCCATGAGATCGTTGGCCTGGTGGTCGACTGCAGCCGGGTCATCGGCTGAAACTGAGTTTGAGTGGTGATGTGGAAATTGTGGCGAGGCGACCAGATCGATGTCTCTCCGGCTCCATTGGTCGATCTGATCCAGACAGCAAAGCTGCCGATCCCCAGGTCCATTGTCGGAATGAAACTTGTACCCGTCACGGTGAACTGCTGGACGGGGAACGTCCCAACCGTTTCATTGTTGATCCAGACGTCGTAGGACACGGCACCGAACACGGGTGACCATTCCACAACAGGCCGTTGGGACGTCGTGGTTGCGGGTGGGGCCGTGATTGCCAGCGGGACCGCTGTCGTTGCATCGGGACTCGCCGGAGCCACTTCACGATGTCCGACATTGTCCGTGGCGACTGAGTAAAAGCTGTAGGTATGTCCCGGCAATCCAGTGAATGGGGTCGACGTCAGCGTCGTGGATGACAAAAACACTGAATACGGACCACCATTGTCGGAGACAAACACGTCGTAGGATCCAATTCCAGACCCGCCTGCATCATCACTGCCGGACCAGCTGACTGTGAAGGGCGACCAGGCTCGTGCGGGCAACGTCTCCACGCTGCTGATGGGCGGCCCGGCGTCGATTGTAATCAGGGCCTCTTTGTTGGGGTCTGTCCCCGCCGCAGGGTTATGAGGATCCACCTGATTCGTTGCGATGTCCGAGTTCGTATCAAAGACGATATTGGCGATCGATCGGATTTCCGTTCCTGTCGTAAGACCAGGTAGCGGACGGATCAGGAATTCCACAAACCCTTCCCCGTTCTGCTCTGCATCGTTCGGGGGCAGGAATCCTGCCAGCGCGTCTTCCGGAAATTCCCCGGTCGCGGGATCAACCGAACGGAAAGTCCAGGTAACAACCCGGGTGGTGAGATCCAATTCCGCGGTGAAATTCACAAGCAACGGCGAGCCGTCCGGGTTGGTGAAATCCACGCTGGTGGAATAGGCCTGCAATCCATCGGGCACATCAATCACCAGGGAGCCGAAACCAAAGTCACCCAATTCAAACGTCGAGAGGTCCAGATTCACGTTCAGAGTATGAGTGACGAAAACTTCCTGAGCGGGGGCCGTAGCCGCCGACTCATTCTCGAAATGGATGACGAATGGAAAGAGATCATCCTCGGCCAGGAAGTTCTCGGGCCCGAAGCCTCCAGGGCCGATCATGTCATTCGGATCGAGTGATCCAACCGGCGGAATGGACTGCGACGGACCGGGTATCCGTGGACCGACATTCGGCGGCGTTTGAGGCGGGTGCGCCGGTAAATCACAACTCGAACCACCACTGGGTCCCGCGTTCGGCGGATCCCCTTTCATCGCCCCGGCATTGAAGTCGTTCAAAGTGTCAATAGGAGATTTCCATGACCATTTGTTAAACTTCAGGACTTCATCCTGGATCATCTTCCACGGGGTATCCATCCCCTTGATTGGAGTGGGAGTAATCTTGTTTAAAAGATCCTGCCAAAACTTGGGGTCCTGCGGATCTATGCCATGGTCCTTCATCCACTTCGAAATGTCGTCTCTCAGTTTGTCCCAATCTACGGGTGGACATAAGCCGGTTGGATCAATGCTACTAACGGGATTGTTGCCCACGTATCTTCGCAGGTTTGTGTCCCCACCATTGAGGCCAATTGGGTCATCGCTGACAAACTGGCCCGTCAGCATGCTGTAGTTCCGGAAGTGCATCAGTGCCAATCCATCCCCGGATGTCTGCACCCCGAATTCGCCCACGAACTGGAACAGGTTCGGGACGATCGCCAGCACGGTGCTGGTTTCGCCAAACGGCAGGTAGGTGTAACGGTTCGCGTAGTTGCCGGCTGTGTCAGTTAATCCGACCGTGTTGCCGGTCGCGTCGAAGTCGAAGTAACTCGCGGTCCCATCGGCTGCAACCCGACTGGTCAGTCCTAAGCCTGCCGTGTAGTGGGCGACGAGCGCTCCGCCCGGTCCGTACTCGGCCGCCACGTTCACCAACTGTGTGGGGTCGATCAGGAATTCCGTTCTCGCATCGTCTTTGGTGGCTGCTCGCCGGTTCCCGAATGCATCGTATTCGTAGGCGAAATTGCCTGCCGGGCCAGCCGCAGACAGCAGTTGGTTCTGATCGTCAAAGGTGTAGCTGGTGACCGACGTCCCATCCGTGATCTGGATCAGGTTCCCGTCAGGATCGTAGTAGAAGGTGGTATCGCCGGCTCGCGTCACCTGATTCAGTTGATTCACTTCGTAGACTGTTGTCCCCAGCAGACTGTCGGCGACCTGGGTGCGGTTTCCGTTTGCGTCATAGCTGTAAGAAATCGTTCGGCCACCAGGCAACTCGACGGACGTCAGTTGCCCGACCGGATCGTACCCATAGAAACTTGTGCCATCGGCAGTTCCCGGGGCGCTGTCGGTGAGCGTCATGCTGACCCGCCGCCCTTCGGCATCGTACGTGTATTCGAATTTCGAATTCACACCGCCCCCGGATCCGAAATGCGTCAGCACAATTAACTGATCGGCGGTGTCATATTCGTAGGTTGTGAACGTCCCGTTGCCGTTGTCCCGCCGAATAAGTTGTCCGGCTGCATCATACGTGTAGTCGACAATCAGAGCGTCTGCCCCGTCGGTCAACTTGTCCAGGCGGCCCAGATCGTCGTAGAGGTAATTGACGATGAATCCGTCCTGATCCGTGCTTCGCGTCCGCTGGTTGACGATGTTGTAGGTGTATTTGAGGAAGCGACCGTTGGGATAGCTGATTCTGGTCAATGCATTCGTTAAGGGATCGTAAGTGAACAGCGTGTCGCCGGTCGCATCAGTGACTTTCGTAAGATTGTCACGAGAATCGTAAGTGAATGTCTGCGTTGAGCCGTCAGCAAACGTGGTCTGCGTCAGTCGGCCCCGCGCGTCGTAGTCATGATCAATCGCCTGACCACGGCGATTCACTGTGCCGTCCAGGTTTCCGAACGCATCGTAGCTCGCCTGCTGCTGGCTGCCGTCGGCGTAGGTGATTGCCGTCAGGTTGCCGTTCGGGTCGTATTCATACTGCGTGGTGATGCCTTTTGCGTCGGTGTAACCAACCAGGTTCTTAAAAGTGTCGTCGTATTCAAACGTGACAGTCTGGCCCAATGGATCAGTGATACTCAAAGGCGATCCACAGGCACAGAACAAATACCCGAAGGCCAGTCCGGTCGGAGTGACGAGTTGCGTCAGCTGATTATTTTTGTCGTAGTCATACTGGGTCGTACGACCCAATGTGTCACGCACCAGTTCCGGTCGGCCGGCGTCGTTGTAGAGGACCGTCATCGGCCCGCCCACAGCGGGCGTGTATGTCACTCCGGCGGCAGTATCGTAAGTGAAGGCGACCCGCTCCTGGTCGGCATCCCGTTTCCGCTCGATCTGCCGTCCCTGCATGTCGTAGGCATATCGGATCTGAGTGTCGTCCGAGAAGGAGATCTCGGACAGCGCGTGCTCCTGCTGCGCGCCCTGCCCCGTGACGTATGAATATACGTGGCTGCCGTAGCGATCAGTATACCCGATCAAATGTTCGTTTGCCCCGTCGTAGGTGTAGGTGACCGTCTGGCCATTGGAATCAATGAGACTTGCGATCTTCCCGCTACCATTGTAGGTGAGTACCAGACCGACTCCGCCGTGATTGGAAGTCAACGTATGCAGTCGACCGGATCCGTCGTATCCGGCCGTAATTCGGTTTCCGTTTGTGTCTTCAACGAAGTCCAGCTTGCCGTCAGCCAGGAATTGTTGCACCTGGCCGTTCAATTCTCGCAGTCGATAGGCCCCACTAACCAACGTTAATTTACCCGTCTCTCCAGGTCCGCCACGGTAACTGCCGTCTGGTAGGCGAGTGAAGAAGCGGAACCTTCCAGCCTGATCAATGATGACATTGCCTAATGCATCGGCTGAAGCGGAGACATCCCAGTTGTGGGACCAGCCACGACCAAATGTCCCGATCTGATAGCGGCCGGCGATATCGTTGTTGAATTGTCGGGCGAAGACCAGATCCGGGCCGGATGTGGCCAATGCGGCGTCGGTGACGCCCGGTTTGTCATTAGCCGCGAATGATCCAGCCGCCTGTTGGAATTCGAAACCAAGTAACCTTGCAGTGTCGGATGTTCGGATGCCGAGCTGGCTGAGGTAGGAAGCATTGTCGCCAAGCAAACGCACATAGTCTGCAGTAGTCGTCCCAACCTGCGTGAGGAAGTTGGCGAAGATCGCATCCCAGGCGTCGTTGGGAATTGTCGGTGGCTGCATTCCTGCCTTGAACAGATTCCAGTCCACCGGGGTTGCGCCTCCCGGATCAAGAACGTTCACACTGAAGTTCGCTGTGAATCCCTCTTCGCCTGGTTTGGTCAGGAACATCACACGCTGGGTTCCGGTTTGGCCCGGTCTGAGGATCCCCGCGGGACCATCCGGAGCGATACCCAAAAAGTCGATTCCGGATTCGACATCGAAGTCTCCGACAAAATCGCGTTGCTCTACCAGCCGGATACGAGTATTCGCTCGGACTTCCAGCAGTGGTGCTGGCTGATCGACGTTGCTGGTGTTCGTGTAATGGATCAGAATGGAACTCTGTCGTCCCTGCCGCAGGAAGTCCGGCGTGATCACTTCGACGAGGTATGGATTAACAATCGTGACGCCTGCAGTCGCGATAATCTGGAATACCGCAGGCAGAGTTGACGTAACGAGTCCCTCGGTCGCCACCACGTCGTACGTTGCGACCGGCTGGCCAGTCAGATCAAATGTGGCGAAGATCGTTCCGGAATCGCGCAGATCGATTGTTTCCGCGATGATCGTCGTGCCTCCGTTGACGAGGCTGATCGTCGTCGACGGACTGAACCGTGAACCATCAAGCCGCAGTGTGACGCGCCCCGTGTTTTCGCCAATAGTTCGGTCTAAACCATTCAGCGCGAACCCGACGACGCTGGCCGTGATCGTGAAGTCGGGCGTCGATCCACTGGCCCGGCTGCGTGCCAGAACGTAATAGACACCGGGAGCCGTGGTGTTCCGGACAAGAATCTCCTGGTCGGGTTGAAAGGACAGAGCCGCGAAGTCGTAATCGGCCGGAGTGGGCAGGTGCAGTCGGCTGACGTAGAGCTCGGTTGCTCCGTCCGCGGCGGCACTGTCAAGCACGACGGAGAGTGTCTCTCCTTCGGACACGTTGACCTGGAAATAACGATTCTCAAGGACGTTCGCAAACTGGCCCGAGGTGGGCGTGCCTAATGGCAGGATGGGCGGTGACAGAACGGCCGTTGCCGTGGTCGTGGCCAGAATATTGTTGCCCCGGTTCGTTTCATTGGGCACCTGATGTCGACGATCGGTCTGGATGATGACGAAGTAATTTCCCGACAACACGGCCGGCATTGTGACGGCCACACTGCTGGTGTAGGAACTGCCTGCCGCCAGTGGACCGGAATACGGCACGGTGGCGAGCAGCGTATCGTCGGCATCAAGGGTCCGGTCGGTTGAGAAGTGCACGGCATCCTGGAAGCTGTTCGAAATCGCGTCGATGCCCAGGTTGCGAACACTCCATGAGACGTTGAATTTCTGGCCCGGCTGCGCATTCGCCGGTGCACTGACGACGGCAACGTCGAGATCGACTTGAGCAGGCTGAACGCCAAAGTTCTGGCTGATGACAATCGACGTATCTGTCGCCAGGGCGACGGCATAGGCTCCCGCAGGGCTCGTCGGAATAGTTCGGGTGAAGCCATCCTGCAATACAACCATGGCAGTATGGGTTCCAGCGGGCAGTCCGGTGAGGGCATAGTTTCCGGCCAGATCGGTTCGGGCACTGCGTTCACCTTCGTCAAACCGTCGATCACCGTCCGCATCCACAAAAACGGTCCAGTACGGCAGCGGCAAGTCACCAGCTTCCTGTGTCCCGTTGCCATCCACGTCATTGAACAACGTGCCGCGGATCTGTCCGGCACCTTCGAAAGAATACGCAAAAACATCAGCGACCGCGTTGCGGTCGCCCGGGACGAGGTCACGCGGATTTCCTGTGAAGAAGAGAGTTTCCCCGTCTGCCGTGAAACGCTTCAGATTATTGTCGACCACAGCTCGCAGATTGCCTGAACCCGTTCCGAAATCATTCACGCTGACGAGGTCGGTGACGCCCGTCACCAGATCGCGGACATACAGGTCATCGTTTTCAAAGCCCCCATTCAGATCCACATAGTTGGCGACCAGATCTGTGGCCTCGCTCTCGAACGCAACTCGGCGTCCGTCAGGACTGATAACGGGTTCATTCGAATGCCAGCTTGCTGTGCCACCTGATGGGGTGACGCTTACTCTCGTGGTGATTCCACTCATCATGTCGCGAACAAATACGTCTGTGCGTCCCGTGTCACCGGCGACGAGACTGTTGGCTTCGCTCGCAAACGCGACGTAACGGCCATTAGCGCTGATAGAGGGTTGATACGAATTTGCTCCCCCGGATCCCGTACCGGCCAGATTCATGCTGACCAGCGCAGTTGTGTCGGTATCCAAATCGCGAACATAAACATTGTAACGTCCAGTAACACCGCCGAACCCAATGTCCCCTGCCGTTGTTGCGAAGGCGATGTACCGACCATCCGCACTGACGACCGCATCGATGGAACCTCCGTTGCCCGTTGCGGTTCCTGCCACATTCACACTCACTAACTCGATCTCAGCGGTTTCAACGTCATAGGCAAACAAATCGTCACTGTTGCTGGCGTCAGTAATTCCAGCCACCAGGTTGGTGGCTCGACTCGTGAAAATCAACTGGCTTCCATCGTCACTGAAAATCGGTTTCTGAGATCCGGCATTCGCGCTTTCGTTTGAACTCCCTGGCACATGACTGACCAGGCGAGTTACACCAGTATGCAGATCGCGGATGAAGATGTCGTGGATGCCAAAAGTGAACCCTGTACCATTGCCATCAATGAAGCCGTCGACGAGATTCTGTGATGAGCTGGTCCACGCGACATAGCGACCATCCTGAGTGAACGCAACCTGACTGCTCCATTCATTGGCTCCCGCTGCCAGCCCGGCCGGAGTGACGCTGACGAGACGAGTTTGATCCGTTGCACGATCATGCAGCCAGATCTGACTGCCCGTGGCCGACGGCCCCGTTGACGCCAGATTTGCAGAACTGTTCAGTGCCACGAAGCGCCCATCGGCACTGAGCTGACCGTTACTGCCGGTGTCTGGAGTCCCATCGGCGCGATGGCTGACCTGATCCACGGAGCCGTCGAGTCGATCCAGGACGAACACCTGACTACTACTCGTGAAGCTGACGAAACGGCCGTTCAGTGTGACCGAGGTCAGTGCCCCACCTCCGTTCTGAAATCGCCATTCCGGGAAGAAGGGAGTTCGCATTGAAGCAAGGTCAGTGCTGCCGAAAGTAAGATCTCGCACGAAGACATCCAGATGGCCCAGCGGGTCGGAGCCTGCGACCAGATCGTTTGCGAGACTTTCGAAGGCGATGACACTGCCATCAGCACTCATTGCGGGTGTGAAGGAGCCATTCTCACCAGTTGCAGTGCCAGCGAGATTCTCGCTTACTAATATCGTCGCACCAGTTGTGCGATCTCGAACGAACACATCGCGGCGGTGAGTGCCAAAGGCCTCAGTTCGCGAATCATTGGGATCGACCTGTCCCGCAACCAGGTTACCGGCTTCACTCGTAAACGCGACGAATCTCGCGTCATTGCTGAGAACCAGTGATCCTGTGGAGAAGTCAAAGGGATACTGGGCGACTCCCGACGATCGATTTCCAGTGCCGGTGCCGAGAGCGTTGCGGCTGACCAGTTCTGTGGTTCCGGTCTGCATATCCCGCAGGAATACGTCAAACGTACCGTTTGTGTCTGACAGGCCAGCAATCAGATCCGTCTCGCCGCTGACAAAGGCGACATAGCGCCCGTCAGGTGTCATCGTTGCTGCTGAGCCGCCTGTCGCGTTCAGGCCGCTGGCCCCTATCGTGACCACAACCGTCGTACCCAGTTGTCGGTCACGCAGGTAAACGTTCCGGCCTTCAAATGCCGCACTTTGCGGTACCAGATTGCTCGCAGCGGTTTCGAACAGGACATACCTGCCATCGGCACTCAAAGCCCTGCCAACAGACAAAGAAGTATCGGCGTTCGATTCATTGACCTCGTCTGAATCAATGCTGATCAGTTCGATACCACCGGTCTGTCGATCCCAGACGAAGATGTCTGAGTTGTTTGTCCCCTGATTGGGGACCAGGTTGCCCGCAGCGCTGGCGAATGCCACAAATCTCCCGTCCGCACTGATTCTGGGATCGCTGCTGTGTCCGTTCCCTGGAGTGCCAGGATCGCCAGTCATATGGCTGACGAGTGTCGTTGTGCCCGTCAATAGATCCCGAATGAAGACGTCCGTGGCTCCATTGGTATCACCCGATACCAGATTACTCGCACCGCTTGCGAACACGACGTACCGACCATCCGCACTGAGATTTGCGTCGGTTGATCCAGCGTTTCCTCCAGTCGTGCCGGAGAGGCTCTTGCTGATCAGCGTCGTTGTGCCGGTCTGCAGGTCACGCAGGAAGATATCGGGATGGCCGCCCCCGGTGATGATGCTTTCGCTGGTCAGGTTTCCCGCTTCGCTCTCAAACAAAATGTACCGGCCGTCTTCACTGATCTTTGCATTGAAGGAATTATTATCCCCGCTGCTGGTGCCCGCGGCATTGACGCTGATCAGAGATGTGCCGCCAGTCGAACGGTTGAACAGAAAGATGTCGCTCAACGGACCTGAGCCATTGCTGGCCTGATTGTGATCGTTCGGAGCCAAATCGTTAGTACTACTCTGAAAGACAACCAGTTGGCCATCCGCACTGATACTGGCCGCCTCCTGTGTCAATCGGGAGTGTCCATTTGCAGTGTCACTGAAGAGGCTGGGATCGACGAGCGAGATGGGATCCACAGTCAGTAGCTCTCGCGACTCCAGCAATTCCATGCGGGCGGTCATTTGCACCAATGGACGTCGCAGACGTCGAGCAGTCGAAGAATTTGACGGCGTGCATACGGCGGAGGTCAGTTGTTGGAGCCAGGAGTGGAGTTGCATGATGAGTGTTTCTTCCGGTTCCAGCGGGGACATAAAATCAGTCCGTGCCCAGTGACGGGTGTATACCCACGAAGTATTCTCGAACTTATTCACGATTTCCAAGCGATGCAGGGGAGCTGTGTGGGAAATTTTCTTTCCTGCTTCCCAGCAGATTTTGCGAAGATTTCAGTAGGTGAATGCTCGCGCCTCCATGAACGACTGCGAGAGATGTGACTGCACCACGAAATGACTGATGGGATTTCGTTGATGTCAAACGCGATCGTCTCATCTGACTTTTTTCTGCAGCGCGAACCCTGCTGAGTTTCTGGACTCAGACGGGCAGTGGTCCGCGTGCTTGCGTCGCCCAATTTCAGATCAGACGCCGCTGCTGACAATCGGCGTGTTGATTGCCTGCCTTTCTTTTACACCGTCAATCACATCGCAACTCCCGTCAGGTCTCTCGCCTGCTTCCTTCATCGAGTTGCCAGAAAATGCCGATCCTGAATCAACGCCGTGAATTGAAATGTGCCGGTCGACGTCTGCAGCGTAACGGACCAACGATGCCTGAAGCATCGATTCAAAGCTTGATCAGATCATTGAAACCGTTACCATCGGAACCGTGCCTGACTTGCCTGCAAGTGCTGTGTTCGTGGTGACTGTCTGAACGTTGACCATCTCGTTCACTGGGCCCGATTCTCCAATGATTCGGAACGGCAGATTCCGGTGCAGGGCCACAGCGTTGCTGTTCATTGATACCTGTCTGGCTGTTGCATCTGCGATCTGCTGCAGATGCCATTCAAGAAGAGTGCTGCCATGTTCGACCTCAACTTAATCCTGGAGGCGGCCGGCACAATGATCGCCACGACGGATCTGTCTGGCACCGTCCGGAGCATTAATCCGGCAGCCGAGCGAATGCTGGGCTGGAGTGCCGAAGAAGTGGTTGGCGTCCACACAGCGCTGCTGTGGCATGATTCCGCAGAGATCACCGCTCGGGCAGCAGAACTGTCTCGCAAACTCCGCAGGACAATATCGCCGGGCTTTGAGGTGTTCCTTGTCGATGCCTGCAATCAGCACAATGAACAGCGGCACTGGACATTCGTGTGCAGGGATGGCAGCAAATTTCCGGTATTACAGACGATCTCCGCAATTCGCGATAAGGCAGGAAAGATCACGGGCTTTGTCAGCACAGCCATGGATCTGCGAGCCCGTTGGGAAGCTGAGCATCAGCGAGACCGGTTCTTTGAACTTTCATTGGACATGCTGGGGATTGCCAATACCGACGGTTACTTCAAATGGATTAACCCGGCATTTCATCGCGTCCTGGGGTGGACCAATGAGGAATTCCTGTCGCGGCCGTTTCTCGACTTCGTTCACCCCTCCGACCGCGAAGCCACTGAGCAGATTGTGGAGAAGCTGGCAGCCGGAGAACCGACGCTGCATTTTGAAAACCGCTATCTCTGCAAAGACGGTTCATGGCGGTGGATCGCATGGACATGCACTCCGCAGCCCGATGGCTCGCTGTATGCCGTCGGCCGTGATGTGACGACTTTAAAACAGGCGGAAGAGACTTTACGTCAGACCCGTCAGGATCTGGACTTTACGCTCAACGCGATCGGTGACGCGGTACTGGCCACTGATGCATCGCGGCGAATTACCCGAATGAATCCGGTTGCCGAACAATTGACGGGCTGGACGCAGTCCAGAGCAGTGGGCAGGTCAATCGAGGAAGTCTTTCACATCATTCATGAAGAGACGCGACTGCCGGCGATGATCCCGGTCGATGACGTTCTGGCCACGGGGACAATCCGGGGACTTGCCAATCACACCATCCTCATTTCTCGTGACGGGACCGAGCGTCCCACAGCCGACTGTGCGGCTCCCATTCGGGACGACATGGGACGAGTCACCGGGGTGGTGTTGGTCTTTCGGGATACGAGTCAGGAACGCGCGCAGGAAGAAAGTCTGCAAAAGGACAACGCTGAACTGGAGCGACAGATTGCCGCACGAACGGAAGAACTGGTGAAGGAGCAACGCCGGCTCAGACATGCCAACCTGGTTCTTGAGTCGATCGCGTCGAACGCTCCATTTAACGAAACCATGCTGCTGATTGCCGAATTGGTCACTGGCGAAGACACACAGTCGAGTTGTGGAATTCTGCTGTTCGATGACAGGCAGTCTGCACTGCAACTGGGCGTCCATCGCAATCTGCCCGATGATTTTGTGGAGACGCTGCTTCGACCTGGTGATCGACCAGCCAACTGGCTCTGGCAGGCAATCCTGTCGGGTCGGCGAAAGATTGTTGAGGATCTCACCACAGTTGACTTTGCAGGCAATGGCAGTTGGCGATCCGGTTGGGTTGAACCCATCATTTCCAGCGATGGCATCGTGCTTGGAGGATTGGTCACGTTCAAAGGGCAAATCGGTCCGCCGGACGAGGACGAAGCGGCCCTGATAGAATGTGCCTGTCGCCTGTCTCGATTCGCCATCGAACGCGTGCAGAGCCGTATCTCGCTGGAACTCAGCGAACAACGACATCGGACACTGCTGGAGCACTTCCCGGCTCCTGTCTTTGTTTATGACCGGGAATCGTTCGAGTACCTGGCGGTCAGTGATCGGGCCGTCGACGAATATGGCTACAGTCGCGAAGAGTTCCTGCGGATGAACATCACGGACATTCGACCGGAAGAGGACCTGCCCGCTCTTCGGAAAATGCTGAGTGAATCCGGAACATCCTTCGAACATCGCGGATTGTGGCGACACCGCAAGAAAAACGGCAGTCTGATTGACGTGGAGATCACCACACATGGCCTGGAGCTGGCAGGACGTCCGGCCTGCATCGTTCTGGCCCAGGACGTCACTGAGAAACGCCGTGCCGAAAATGCGCTGCGTCGCAGCGAGGCTTTGAATCTGGCGATACTTCAGTCTTCGCTCGATGGAATCGTCACCATGAATTCGGCCGGGCAGATCGTCGAATTCAACAGGGCTGCGGAGCAAACATTTGGCTACTCAAAAGTTCAGGTGATGGGACGAAGAGTCGGAGACCTGCTGATTCCGGCAGAACTTCGGCAGGATCATGAGGATGGCATTGCGCGATACCTGTCAACCGGTGAAAATCGCATCATCTGCAGGCGAATTCAGACAAGTGCCCGGCGCAGTGACGGAGATTCCTTTCCCGTCGAACTCACCGTCGTTCCGGTCATTGTCGATGGAGAGCGTCTCTTTACGGCATTTCTCCGCGACCTGACGGAAGTCCTGCGGGCAGAGCGGGAGCTGCATCGCACAACTGAGTTGCTGCAGGCGATTGCAAATGAAACGACCGACGCCATCTTTGTTAAAGACACTCAGGGGCGGTATCTGCTGTTCAATCGAGCGGCTGCTGAACTGACTGGACGTCGCGTCGAGGAAGTGCTGGGAAGAGACGACTTTTTCCTGTTTGGTGAAAAGCACGGGGAGGTTGTCACAAGGAACGATCAGCAGGTCATACAGTCGAACCAGCCGCATATCATCGAAGAGGAACTGACGGCTGCTGGCAGGACTCGCAGCTACCACGTCATGAAGACGCCAATGCGCGACAAACATGGCAGAGTGGTCGGCCTGATTGGCATTTCACGCGATATCACCGAACGCAAACAGATGGAATCCGCACTTCGCGAAAGTGAAGAACGGTATCGGTCCATCGTTGAACAATCGCCGGATATGATCTTTGTCAATCGTGGTAGTCGCATTTCATTCATCAATCAGGCGGGTGTGGAACTGCTGGGAGCCTCGTCGGCCAGTCAGATTCTCGGGGGTCCAGTGCTGCAGCTCTCCCATCCCGACAGCCGTTCGCTGGTTCAGGAACGCCTGGCTCGACTAAGTTTGCAGCCGGGAAGCGTTCCGCTCGTCGAACAGCAGCTGGTTGCTCTGGACGGGCGTGTCATCGATATGGACGTTCAGTCCGCATCCTACTACAGCGATGGAGAGCTTGAGATTCAGACGGTTTGTCGGGATATCACGGCTCGCAAAAAGGTGGAACAGGAACTCAGGAGACATGTCCGTCAGGCAGATTTCAGTGCTGCCATCGGCCTGGGGCTTTCGCAGATGACGACGCTGCGAGAAATGCTGCAATTCTGTGCCGAGGCGATGGTGACGCATCTGAACGCCTGCTTCGCTCGGGTCTGGATCGTTAACGAATCGCATCACTGGCTCGAACTGCAGGCAAGTGCGGGATTGTGCGAGCGGCTGGATGAACTGCAGGCTCGGGTGCCGGTGGGTCAACAAACGATCGGCAGAATTGCAGATCAGAAGCTTCCGTTTGTGACCGACTCCGTCGCCGACAGTGTCGATGTCGGAGATCCACGCTGGGCCGGTTTGCATCAACTGGTCTCTTTTGCCGGATATCCGTTACTTATTGATGGGCGATGCCTGGGCATTGTCGCGATATTCTCCCGGAAACCGCTGGAGGACGATTCGCTCGATTCTTTAGCCATGGCCGCCAACAGGATGGCGCAGAACATCGAGCGTAAGAATGCGGCAACCATGTTAGCCGAGTTGAATACCACGCTGGAACAGCGTGTCATTCAGCGGACGCTTGAATTAAAGGCGAGTGAGCAGTTCAACCAGGCGACGCTGGATGCGCTTTCGGCACACGTCGCAGTTGTCGACCGTGAGGGGCGTATCGTCGCGACGAACGCCGCGTGGCGGAAGTTTGCTGAGGAAAACGGCACTGACTTTCAGCGAGTCAGCGATGGGGCCAACTACCTGACAATCTGCGATGCGGCTGCCGAACGCGGTGACACGGATGCAGCCATCGTTGCAAATGCATTACGCGACGTTCTGTCCGGACGGTGTTCCGCGTGGAGTCACGAGTATGCATGTCACTCGCCGGATGAACCTCGCTGGTATATCTGCCAGGTGACGCTGGGCTACATCAATCAGCAACCGCACGCCGTCGTCGCTCACGAGAATATCACCAGCGTTAAGCTCGCTCAGGAAGAACTGCGCGAAGCAAAGGAGCGAGCAGTGCTCGCCAGCAAATCCAAGAGCGACTTCCTGGCAACCATGAGTCATGAACTTCGCACGCCGCTCAACGGCATCCTGGGAATGAACGAACTGCTGCTGACGACTGAGTTGAGCGAACGGCAGCGAAAATACGTTACGGCCTGCAGTTCCAGTGGTCAGTTGCTGGTACACCTGATCAATGACATTCTTGATCTTTCCAAAATCGAAGCCGGTAAGCTGGAACTTGCCCCGCGAGAATGCAGCGTGGAGGCATTTGCCTATGACGTCGTGGATATGATGTCGCATGCCGCCCAGACCAAGCAGCTGAATCTGAATTGTCGAGTCACGCCTGATGCCTGCGTGACAGGTCTGTTTGACGACACTCGACTGCGGCAGGTCCTGGTCAACCTGGTCTCGAATGCCATCAAGTTCACTTCGTCCGGAAGTATCACCGTCACCGTGGATCGCATTGGAAAACGAGATCGCATCGCGCGTTTGCGGTTCTCCGTTTCGGACTCGGGCATTGGAATTCCTCAGGAGCGGTTCGATCGGCTGTTCAAGTCCTTTTCGCAGGTGGATAGTTCGACCACGCGGCAGTTTGGAGGGACTGGTCTGGGACTCTCCATCTGCAAGCAATTGATCGATCTGATGGGCGGAGAAATCGGAGTGGAAAGCCAGGTCGGAATCGGAACGACATTCTGGTTTGAGATTGACGTCGTAACCTCCGACGTTGAATACACCACGAAACAAGGGAAACAACTTCTGGCAGAAACTCAGATTATCGCCATCGATGGCCTCGATCGGGAACATGTCAATGTCGCTGAATGTCTGCGTAGCTGGGGATGTCCATTTCGGCAGGTCGATACAATCGGCGAGGCCATCACTGCGGTGCAGAACGGGGCTGCGGCCGGCCATCCCATTCGAATCGTCCTGGCAGATTGTCGTCTGGCTTCGGGCAGCAGATCAGCACAACTTAAGCAACTGACGGCTCACGCTGATGTCCACGTGATTGGACTCGGCGCTCCCCCGGACGGTGTTTCCAGAAGCCACCTCGATGGCCTTGGCTTTCGATATTTACTGGACGATCCGATTCGTCCAAGCGTCTTGTTTAATGCATTGACCGAAGTGTTGTCGGCGAGGAGCGAAGCCACGTCCAGGGAGACTGAACGAGTGGTGTTGCCCAGGGACCCCAGAGCAAAGGTCTCCGGTCACATCCTTGTGGCAGAAGACAATCAGATCAACCAGCTCTACATCATTGAATTGCTGAAGCATTTTGGTTGTACGAGTGACCTGGCGTCGAATGGCGAGGAAGCGCTGGCCGCCGTACAGCAGCAACACTACGACCTGATCCTGATGGATTGCCAGATGCCGGAAATGGACGGCTTTGCCGCCGCGCGAGCCATTCGCAGTAAAGAGGCGTCCGGCGAGTTGCCTCATGGGCACATTATCGTGGCCCTGACGGCGAATGCGCTTGAAGGCGATCGGGAACGATGCCTGAACGCGGGCATGGACGATTACCTGGCGAAACCACTCCAACCCGAAAGGCTGCATGAAGTTCTGCAGAAGTACTCCTCTTCGCGGAACGCCCAATAGGAACGCCGGCAGCAAATGGGATTGGCTCTGATCGAAGTGCAATGTTCAGAACAAGTAAAAACACATGCGATCGGAGCCTAATGGCCCATTTGCGATGTGCGCACTCGAATAAAGCGTGACTGGCATATCGGAACGTACCGCGACATCCGCTGCACAGAAATGAGACACTGACGAGCCCGTTCCATTGAGACAGACGCTGATCGCAGTGCAGGTGAATCCGGGATGATTCTGCGAACTGGCTTTTCGTGTTCCTGGGTACACTGGCCTTCGGGTCGACTCACACAGGATGCCTCATTCCGTGTGACGACTGCTCTTTTCTGCATCACTGGAAAGACCGAACGACGCTGAGAGTTTCAATTTCGTCTTGTTGGAATTTCCTGCGAGCACCGCAGAGAAACCGGAGAAGGTTGCATATCCGCTAACATCAGCATGCCCACCTTGCGATTCTCCCTGTTTTCTATGCACTTAGGCAGTGTCAACGGCCTTCTTTGAACGAAGTCATAGCAGTTATGAAGCGGCCACCGAAGGTCCCTGGACAATCGAGTCTCTGATCGGTTCGCGGTGGTATTCCCTACTGGATGTTTGTTGTTATGGCGATCAACGAAATTTCTGAATCAGACACATCGTCCCTCGACTCACGATCTGTGAATCAATCGAGTGAGGCTGGTGCCGACGAGCGTCGACGCTCTGCGGCGATTGATTCCGAGCAGTTGCTTCGTCAGTGCGTGGGAAACCTGAGCTTTGCGACATCTCTGTTGTGCATGTTTGAAGAAAGCAGCGAATCTCGGCTCGCCTCGTTCGACAGGGCGCTTCAGGAGCAGAGGACTGACGTTATTGCCAATGGAGCTCATGCACTCAAAGGAATAGCGGGAATTCTGGCGGCAAATAAACTGACGGCTGTATGCCTTGAGCTTGAGTCCGCCGCGGAAGAGGCTGACTGGAATTGCCTGCGAAACCTGGTTGAGACACTCCACCACGAAATGCAGCGTGTCATCAACTGCATTCCCGACATACAGGCACTCAATCCATCTGAATCTGCGATTGTCGCTCACCGTGGCAGCAACTCGGAAAACTTGCATCTCTCTGAATGACAGCAGGGATTGTTGACGACACACGATGCTGGATAAAACCAGGCTGGCTCGTCGATGTCTCCTGGCAGTGGAACTGTGTGACGCCCTCCCAAAAAGCCGTCCGCTTGACCAGGGGCCCACGTCGCAGATGGGACAGTTCGACGGATGTCACTGACGATCGTTCAGGATTTCACCGCCCGCGCATTTCGTGTTGTTCAGGACTCGCGATGAGCGTTTCTCGCGTGTAATCCGGCGGCAGGCTGATGTTTGATTCGAACCAATCGAACGCCTTCAGTTCGGCGTTCCAGGGTGTCAATCCAGTTCACTTCCTGCCAGTGATATCGAATCTGTAGTCTCGGGACCGAGCCCGAAAGTAAACTGACCTGCGCGGCACTGAGTTGTTCCGGGGTGCTGAGTGCGGGCGCTGAGGCACGCTGAGCATGCGGGAGTCGCTGCATCAGCAGAACTTCTGAGGCCTGCGAAACAATGTCGGCGAACAGTTGTCGAACCTGTTCTTCAGACAGCATCATTTCCCGCATGGGTGGCAGTTCTGCGAGGTCTAGTCCGCCGTGATTCTCCGGGAGGTTAACAGGTTGCAGAGCCTCCTGGGTCTGGCCCATCGAATGAGCTGGCGGTGTGGGCGACGCAACCATCGCATTACCCGGCAGCGGCTCGTCGACTCGGCGAACCGGCCTTAGTCGGAACCAGTCGCGTCGCGAGATCCTGGCATTGTCTGACATTTCAGCACTACTTCCTGATTTCAGGGCCGGGAAGAAAACGCGGTTCTGCATTCATGAGCGTCTGTTCCATCGTTGCCGCGGGAGTATGACACTGCAGGCAGTTGCTTCGCCATGGATGGGTTGTGCGAATGCCGTGTCGACCTTCATAACCATGGCAACTCATGCAGTCAGATCGCATCCACGTGGTGTGAGGGATCTGAGGAGGAGCTCCCGGGTATGCTCGGGGACCTGCCGTCGGAGCAGGCAGACCGGCAAACAGATTCTCCCGAAAGTTCTCTGCCGGTAAATGCTTCGGATCACTTTCCACATGACACTGAGTGCAGTTCGCGAGAAACGTGTGTGACATGCGGGGAATACGCAGGGACGCGGTAACTGCTCCTTGCTGATGACAGGCGACACACGCGGTATCTGACTGGTGGTCGATCGCGTGTGGGACTGTCGGCGGCGCACCATTAAATGCCCGATTCCGAGCACGCTGCTGCAGCGCCAGAAGCTTCTCTTCAGCAGAAATG
>Ga0209573_1003265_pt1 | contig 18248 bp, 17 predicted proteins | sample TNRBio252014_DNA_FD_185870 | JGI IMG/M metagenome (GOLD analysis project Ga0209573, IMG submission 185870) | Wastewater treatment Type I Accumulibacter community from EBPR Bioreactor in Madison, WI, USA - TNR Reactor_6/25/2014_ DNA (SPAdes)... | ecosystem: Engineered > Bioreactor > EBPR >...
GGTCGGGCGGCGAGCTGACGGTCGAGATCTTCGATTCGGGCCAACTCTACTCCAGCCGCGATTCCGCCCGCGCCGTGGCGCGCGGGGATGTCGGCATGGCCATCGAATCCACCGCGCCCTTGAGCCGGGTCGAGCAGAACCTCGTGGTGTTCGAATTCCCGATGTTTTCGGGCCAGACGCCCGAGGTGATGCACACCGTCGTCGATGGCCCGCTGGGCCAGCGCTTGGCTGAAATGCTGGGCGAGCGCATGGGCGTGGTCGCGCTGACCGGCTGGTACATGCTGGGCGAGATCAACACCTATTCCACCTCGGCCCCGCTGACCTCGCTGGACAGCCTGCGCGGGTTGCAGGTCCGCCATCCGGGCGGCGTCGGCGCGGTGGCCTATCTGGAAGCGACCGGCGCGAACCCGGTGTCGATGCCCTTCACCGACGTGCCGCTGGCGCTGCAACAGGGGACGGTTGATGCCATCGTCTCGTCGAACGTGTCGATCGTGTCGGCCTCGCTGCAGGACTCGGGGCTGCGGCATGCCTATCTGAACCGGATGCTGGTGGGCTATTACATGCCGATCGTCAGCCGCGCCTATTGGGACCAGCTGTCGGCCGAGCAGCAGCAGCTGTTCCGCGAGACCTGGGCAGACTTCGTTGGCCCACAGCGCGCCGCGGCGCAAGAGCAACAGGCGGCCGCGCGGATCACGCTGGAAGCCGCCGGCATGACCTTTGTCGATCAACCCGCCGAAGAAGCGGCCATGCACCGCGAGCGTCTGCAGCCCGCGCAGGAGCATCTGATCGCCGAGCTGGCCATCCTGCCCGAGATCCTCGATCTGGCCCGGGCCTCGCTGGAATGAAACGGGTGCTGGACGGCGTCGATGCCCTGATCGGGGGCATCGTCGCGGCGCTGTTCGTGACGGCGCTGGCACTGTCGATGCTCGGGGTGGCCGGGCGTTACATCAGCACCCGGCTGCAACTGGACTGGATCGGCGAGGTGGTGATCTTCCTCGTCGTCTGGGCGATGCTGCTGGGGGCGGCGCGGATCACGCGGCGCGGGCTGCACATCCGGGTGGATGTGTTGTTCGACGCCCTGCCACCCCGCGCCCGCATGGCGGCCGAGATGCTGTCGCTGTCGCTGGCGCTGGCGGTCGGGGCGTTTCTGGTCTGGTCAGGCTGGCAGGTGGTGGACGAGGCGCATCGCTGGGACGAACGCTCGATCAGCACGCTGCGCCTGCCCCTGTGGATCTACTACACCGCGCTGCCGGTCAGCTTTGCCCTGCAGGTGATCTTCACGCTGGAGCGGATCGCGGCCACCCTGACCGGGCAGGCCACGCGGCCCGCCCATGACCTGACGGAGTAACCCATGGCCGCCGAAATCCTGCTTCTGGGCGGCGCGCTGGTCGTCGTGCTGCTGGCGCTGGGTGCGCCGATCTTTCTGGTGCTGACGGCCACGGCGGCGGGGTTCCTGCTGGCCGATGGCAAGTCTGTCGCCGGCATCGCGCAGCATGTGCTGGATCACCTGAACTCGCCCGCGCTGGTGTCGGTGCCGTTCTTTCTGCTGGCCGCGGTGCTGATGCGGGGCGGTGGCGTGGCAAAGGCGCTGTTCGATGCGGCAATCACCTGGATCGGCTGGCTGCCGGGGGGGCTGGCACTGGCCGGGATCGCCGCGACGGCGCTGTTTGCCGCGATCAACGGCAGTTCGGTGGCGACCGCGCTGGCGATGGGCTCCTTGCTGGTGCCGATGATGATCGAGAAGGGCTATAAACCCGGCTTCGCCATGGGCCTGACGGCGGCGGCGGCGACGCTTGGCATCCTGATCCCGCCCAGCCTGCCGATGATCCTGATCGGCCTGATTGCCGAGGTGTCGATCCCGCGCCTGTTTCTGGCCGGGGTGATTCCGGGGCTTTTGCAGGCGCTGCTGTTCGCGGGCTACGTCCTGCTGATGGCCCGCCGGGTGGGCGGCGCGCCGATGCCGCTTGCCAGCCGCGAGGTGTTCGTGCGCTCGAACCTGCGCGCCTTGCCCGCGCTGCTGATCCCGCTGGTGATCCTTGGCGGCCTTTACGGCGGCTTTGTCACCCTGACCGAGGCCGCCGTTCTGGGCGCCGTGGTGTCGCTGATCGTCGTGGTGCTGTTCTTCGGCCCACGCCGCCCGCGCCAGATCGGCGGGTTCTTTGTCGAGGCCATCGACCGCACCGCCGTGGTGGTGGTCATCGTGATCGGCGCGTCGTTGCTGTCGGCGTGGATCATCCGCTCGGGTCTGCCGCAGGATCTGGCGCGGCTGGTGCTGGAAAGCGGGCTGCAGCCCTGGCAATTCCTGTTGATCCTGAACCTGCTTCTGCTGGTGATGGGGATGTTTCTGGAGGGCGTCGCCATCATCCTGATCGTGGTGCCGGTGGTGGCCCCGGTGATCCGCCAGATCGGCATCGAGCCCGAGCATTACGCCGTGGTGATGGTGATCAACATCGAACTGGCGCTGCTGTCGCCGCCCATCGGGCTGAACCTCTTCGTGATGTCGAACGTCACCGGCCGCCCGGTGAGCGAGGTTCTGCGCGGCACCTTGCCCTTCTTCGGGCTGATGCTGGGCCTGCTGCTGCTGGTGACGTTTGTTCCTTCCCTTTCGACGTGGCTGCCCTCGGTGATGATGCCGCGGCCCTGATGCGCTGGACCTGACATGCTCGATGACCGCGATTTCCTCGATCCCTGCCATACCCGCGCCGCCATCGGTGCGCTCTTCGCGCCCGAGGCCACGCTGACCCGCATCGCCCGGTTCGAACAGGCGCTGGCGCAGGTGCAGTCCGATCTGGGCCTGATCCCGCCTCAGGCCGCCGAGGCCATCGCACGCGGTGCCGGGGCCTGGGTGCCGGATCTGGCCGCGCTGCTGCGGCACCGGGCGCGGGTGGGGCATCCGATGGTGGCGATTCTGGATGCGCTGAGCGAGGCGATCGATCCCGCCGGGCAGGAATGGCTGCATTTCGGCACCACCACGGCGGATGTGTTCCGCACCGTGCAGATGGGCCTGCTGCAGGACGCCGCGCGCCTGATGGATCAGGCCATGCTTCGGATCGAGGGGCAGTTGGCGGCCTTGGCGCGCGCCCACCGGGCCACGCCGATGGTCGGGCGCACGCTGGGCCGGCACGCGCTGCCGATCAGCTTTGGCTACAAGGTTGCCGGCTGGCTGACCCAGATCCGGCGCGACCGGGAACGGCTGGCGGCCTGGGCGGCGCATTTCCCCTCGGGCGTTCTCAGCGGGGCGGTGGGCACCCATGCGGCGATGGGTGCGCTGGGCCCCGAGGTTGAACGCAGGGTGCTGGCCCGGCTGGGGCTGGGCGCGCCTGACCCGGTGGATACCAAGGGCGCGCAGGATGTCTTCGCCGAATACGGCGCGGCGCTCGCCATCGCCGCGCGCGGCTGTCACCGGCTGGCGCAAGAGGTGTTCTTGCTGCAAGGCGACGACTTTGGCGAAGTGTCGGTGCGCAACCCGGCGGTGGGCTCGTCAACCATGCCGCACAAGGTCAACCCGACCCTGTGCATCGAGATCATGTCGCGCGCCCCTGAGGTCTGCGCGGTGCTGCCGGTGCTGCTGGAATGGATTGTCACCATCCACGAACGCGATTCCGCGATGCACATGTCGGCGGTCCAGCAGATGACCCTCGACATGGCGCAGATCCTGTCCTGCACCGAGGGCTTGCTGGCGCAACTGGTGGTGCATCCAGAGGCGATGCTGGCCAATCTGGGCCGCACGCGGGGCGCCGTGATGACCGAGGCCCTGACGGTTGCGTTGGCCGCCCGGTTGGGCCGCCGCACCGCGCATGAGCGGATGCGCGAGGCGGTGCAGCGCATGACCCTTGGCGGGCGAACGCTGGCTCAGGTGCTGGCCGACGATCCCGATTGCGCCGGTCTGACCCTGCCCGACCCCGCCCAGATGATGGGGCAGGCCCCGGCACTGGTGGATGCCTGCCTCAAGCACCTGGGTTTTGCCGATTAGGCCCGTCGCGGCCCGGATTTCAGCAGCGTCGCGACAAACCGTTCGACCGCCTCGCCCGGCGAGCGTTCGGGCCGCAGCACGCCCAGCGGCCGCAGCGCGCCGCCCAGCGGATAGTTGACCACGGCCAGAACCCCGGTCCTGAGTTCGGCGCGAAAGATGCTGACCGGCGCCAGCGACAACAGGCCCAGTTCCAGCAACGCCGCTCGGTTCAACGCGCGTGATCGCGTCGCGATGCCAGCCATCGCGGGGGGCGGGCGCCCCTGAAACAGCGCCGACAGAACCTCGTCGGCGGGAATGCCCGTGGGGGGCGTTTGCCATTTGTGGGCGTGAAGGTCATCAAGCGTCACATCCACGCGCCCCACCAGCGGATGATCCGGCGCAGCGATGATCGCATGGGCATCCTCGATCACCGGTAGGAAATGCCAGCCTTCGGGCAGGGTATCGGGGCGGCGGCACAGGAACAGGTCGTATTCGTCGCGCGCGGCAAGGCTCAGGATGGCCGGGCCGTCCACCTCGTCGATCTTGAGCAGGATATCGGGATTGGCGCGGCAAAAGGCCACCGCCTGCCGGTCCAGCAACCCACTGATCCCCGCCGCGACCGAGGCCACGCGCAGCACGGTCGCGCCCTGACTTTGATACTGGCCGACGGCCTCGGCGAATTGCGCGGTGGCGGCAAGGATGCGCTCCAAAGACGGCAGCACCTGTCGGCCAAAGCGCGTCAGCCGGATGCCGCGCGCGTGGCGCTCGAACAGCGCCGCGCCCAGTTCGGTCTCCAGCTCGCCCACGGCCTTGGTGATCGCCGGTTGCGACACCGCCAGATCGCGCGCCGCCTGCTGCATGCTGCCACAGCGCGCCACCTCGGCCACCATCTGCAACTGCCGCAACCGCGCCTTCAGCATCAGGCGTTGAAGAAGGTGGTCCTGCGCCATCGTCGCCCTCCGTTGCGCCACCTTGCGGCTTTCGCGGGGCCGCGCCAAGGGGGGTCGCTGCACCGGCGTCGCGCGGCCAAAGGGTCCAGCCCGCACCTTCGATGAAAACGGTCTCGCCCGCATCACAGGGCCCGACACCGCGACAGCCGCCTCTACCCAGCCTCGCCCGCGCAGGCGGCGCGCAGGCTGTCGGGCACGGCCAGCAAGCGCTCCAGCCCGCAATTGCCCTTGGTCAGGTCGGCCAGCGTGACCATGTCCATCTCATGATAAAACGACTCGACCGCCCGCGCGACATAGGTGCGCAGGCGGCAGGCGCTGGGCAGCGGGCAGGTGTTGGTCTTTGGGTCGAAACACTCGGCAAAGGGCGTGCCGGATTCGAAGATCCGAAAGACCTCGCCCATCGACACCTGCTCGGGCCGCCGCGCCAGCCGCAGGCCGCCGTGGCGCCCGCGCTGGGTTTCGACAAAGCCATGCGCATGCAACGCATTCACCACCTGCAGCAGATGGTTGAGCGAGGCGTTGCAGGCCTCGGCGATCTCGGCGGTGCGCAGGATCCGGTCGGTGTTGATGGCGCAGGCCATCAGCACGCGCGCGGCAAGGTTGGTCTTGGTCGTCAGACGCATCTAAGTTGCTTTCGGCGGTCAAGTTCAGTGTCGATACCGCCCCGGTTTGTGCCGGTCCTTGATCTGGATCACGTCCGCGACCCTTGGTTTGGCTTAAGTCGTATTCTGGACAACAGTTAGGATCGCCCGTGCCGCGCTTTCCACAAAGCCTCCTCGCCCCCGGCCAGCGCCCTTGGCGCCGGGCGGCGGTTCTGTCGGTGCTGGCGGCGCTGATGTGGCCGTGGATGGCGGCACTCGTGGCCTGGGCGCTTGGCGGGCTTTTGACCGGCGCGGCGCCGTCGCCCCTGCTGGCGGCGCTGGGGTTTGGCGGGCTCGGCGTGCTGCGGGCTCTCGCGAATGCGCTGGCCGAGGGGCAGGCGCAGGCCGCCGCCGATGCGATCCTGACGCAGGCCCGCGCCGATTTGTTGGCAACCGAGGCCCGCCGCGCCGAGGACAGCCGCCTTGGCGGCGCTGGCAGCATTGCCGCGCTGGCGGGGGAAAAGCTGGAGTTGCTGGTGCCCTATATCACCCGTTATGCCCCGGCGCGGGCGCGGGTTTCGGTGCTGCCTCTGGTGATCCTGATGCTGGCCTTCTGGCACTCCTGGGCCGTCGGGCTGATCCTGCTGGTCGCTGGCCCGCTGATCCCGGTGTTCATGGCGCTGGTCGGCATGGCCGCCAAGGAGGCCAGCGCCCGCCAACTGGCCGAGATCGGCACGCTGAACGACCTGCTGGTGGATCGGCTGCGCGCATCGGCCCGCGTGGCGAGGGGCTTTCGGGTGGCGAGGCGCGGCGGCTGGCGCTGGCCCGCGTGATCCTGCGCCGCCCGCAGGTGCTGCTGCTGGACGAACCGACCGAGGGGCTGGACGACTCCACCGCCCGCGCCGTGATGGCCGGGCTGCGCCGGATGCTGCCGCAGGCGATCCTGATCGTCGCCGCGCACCGCCCGTTGGAGACCGAAGGCGCGGATGCGGTGCTGATCCTGAACTAAGTCGTATATTCGCCACCAGTTAAGATCTGGATCAAGGCCGCCGGGGCCGCGACTCGTCACATATACTAACATTGGAATGTGAATGAGTCTCATTCTGCCCCCCGATAACTGGAGCCAAACTTATGGAATTCGGGATCGTCGAGCTGTCACGGCTGCAATTCGCCATGACCGCGATGTATCACTTCCTCTTCGTGCCGCTGACGCTGGGTCTGTCGATCGTCGTCGCGATCATGGAGACGGTCTATGTCATGACCAACCGCCCGATCTGGCGGCAGATGACGAAATTCTGGGGCACGCTGTTCGGGATCAACTTTGTCCTCGGCGTGGCCACCGGCATCACGATGGAGTTCCAGTTCGGCATGAACTGGAGCTACTATTCGCACTATGTCGGCGACATCTTCGGCGCGCCGCTGGCCATCGAGGGGCTGATGGCCTTCTTCCTTGAGGCCACCTTCGTCGGCCTCTTCTTCTTTGGCTGGGACAAGCTGTCCAAGGTCGCGCACCTGACGGTGGCTTGGCTGGTCGCCATCGGGTCGAACTTTTCGGCGCTGTGGATCCTGATCGCCAACGGCTGGATGCAGAACCCGGTCGGCGCGGAACTCAACCCGCAGACCATGCGGATGGAGATGACGGATTTCTTCGCCGTCCTCTTCAACGAGGTCGCGCAGGCGAAATTCGTGCACACCGTCAGCGCGGGCTATGTCACCGCCGCCGTCTTTGTCATCGGCGTTTCGGCCTGGTATCTGCTGAAAAACCGCCATATCGAACTGGCGCGCCGGTCGATCACCGTCGCGGCGGCCTTTGGTCTGGCCTCGGCGTTTTCCGTGGTGCTGCTGGGCGATGAATCGGGCTATTCGGCCACGCACAGCCAGCGCATGAAACTGGCCGCGATCGAGGCGATGTGGGAAACCCACGAGGCGCCCGCGCCGTTCAACCTGATCGGCTTTCCGGATCAGGAAACCCGCGAGACGCATTATGCCATCGAGATCCCCTGGGCGATGGGCCTGATCGGCACGCGCTCGCTGACCACGCAAATCCCCGGCATCAACGATCTGGTCGCGCAGGCTCAGGACCGCATCAGCTCGGGCATCATCGCCTATGACGCCTTGATGCACATCCGCGAGGCGCGCGACGCCGCCGATCCGGCGATCACCGCGACGTTCGAGGAGCATTCCGCCGATCTGGGCTTTGCCTTCCTGCTGCTGCCCTATGTCGATGACCCGCGTCAGGCGACCGAGGCGCAGATCATCGCCGCCTCGAACGACACGGTGCCCACGGTCTGGCCGCTGTTCTGGGCCTTCCGCATCATGGTTGGCCTTGGCTTTGGCTTCATCGGCACGATGGCCTATTTCTTCTGGCGCGCCTCGTTCCGGGGCATGCAATACCCCCGCTGGGCGCTGCATGTCGCGGTCTGGATGATCCCGGCGCCGTGGATTGCCGCGGAAATGGGCTGGTTCGTCGCCGAATTCGGCCGCCAACCCTGGACGGTGGACGGCGTGCTGCCGACCGCGATGTCGGTCAGTGCCCTGTCGATGACCGAGGTGGCGCTGACGCTGGCCGGCTTTGTCACCTTCTATTCGGTGCTCTTCGTGATCGAGATGGGCCTGATGGTGAAATACATCCGCAAGGGCCCGTTCCAGGATGTCGAGGAAACCGACGCCTGGGTGAAACGTCACAATGACCGGCTGGCCGGGCGGCGCAATGCCGACGCCATCGCCATGCCGGCGGAGTAAGACCCATGATCCTGCATGAACTGCTCAGCTACGAATTTCTCCGTGTGATCTGGTGGGGCCTTCTGGGGGTGCTGCTGATCGGCTTTGCCCTGACCGACGGGTTCGACATGGGGGTCGGCGCGCTGCTGCCCTTTGTCGGCAAGACCGACGTCGAACGCCGGATCGCCATCAACACCGTCGGCCCGGTGTGGGAGGGCAACCAGGTCTGGTTCATCCTCGGCGGTGGCGCGATCTTTGCCGCCTGGCCGCCGCTCTATGCGGTCAGCTTCTCGGGCTTCTACCTTGCGATGTTCGTGGTTCTGGCCGCCTTCATCGTGCGCCCGGTGGCGTTCAAATACCGCTCGAAACGCGACGATCCGCGCTGGCGGTCGGCCTGGGACTGGGCGCTGTTTGCGTCCGGTGCGGTGCCCGCCCTGCTGTTCGGCGTGGCAGTGGGCAATGTCATCCAAGGCGTGCCCTTCCACTTCACCGACGACCTGCATTCGATCTATGAGGGTGCGTGGTACATGAAGTTCATCGGCCTGCTCGACCCGTTCTCGCTCCTCGCCGGGGTGGTCTCGCTGTCCATGCTGGTCATGCACGGCGGCGCCTGGTTGACGCTCAAGGCGGAAGGCCCGGTGCAGATCCGCGCCCGCGCCATCGGATCGGTCGCCGCGCTGGTGGCGGTGGGGGCCTATGCGCTGGCGGGCCTGTGGATGGCGGTCGGCATCGACGGGTTCCGCATCGTCGGCGATTACGCCACCAACGGCCCGTCGAACCCGCTGCACTTTGACGTGGTGCGCACCTCGTCCTGGCTGAACGCCTACAGCGACCGGCCCTGTATCATCGTCGCCCCCGTCATGGGCATCCTCGGCGGTCTCTTGACCTTCCTCGGCCTGCGGGCAGGGCGCGAGGTTTCCACCCTGCTGGTCTCGAAAATGGCGATCCTTGGGGTGATTTCCTCGGTCGGGCTGACGATGTTCCCGTTCATCATGCCCTCGTCCAGCGATCCGCAATCGTCGCTGACGGTGTGGAATTCGTCCTCGTCGCACCTGACGCTGTTCATCATGCTGGTGGTCACGGCGATCTTCATGCCGCTGATCCTGATGTACACCGCCTGGGTCTACAAGGTTCTGTGGGGCAAGGTCACCGAGGCCGATGTCACCGAAAACTCACACTCCGTCTACTGAAAGGACTGATATCATGTGGTATTTCGCTTGGCTTCTCGGCCTTCCGCTGGCCGCCATCTTTGCCGTGATGAACGCGATGTGGCTGGAGCTGAAGGAGGACGAAAAACTCCTCAGCCGCACGGCGCCCACGCGGCGCTAAGGATCGCCGGGGCCGTCCCAGTCGGGGCGGCCCTTGCGCTTGCCGGGGCAGGGACGCCGCCGACCACTCCCGCAACGCAAAACCCCTGCCAGCAGCCAGACGCCGACACGATATTTGACATGTCATGCATTCCAGCGATACCTTGGGCCAACATCCCTGCTGCGCGTCCAAAGGGGGGGGCCGATGCAAACCAAAGACTCCGAACCCGTATCCGAGACGCCTCTGCGCAGGCCGTTGCAGGATTTCCTGACCTTCCGCATCGCCAACCTTGCGAACGCGCTGAACACCCAGGCCGCTGATATCCTGCGCCGGGATTGCGGGATCAGCCTCAACGACTGGCGGGTGCTCAGCCTCGCCACGGTGCCCGGTCTGCGCACCACGCGCGACATGGTGGCCGCCTCGGGGATGGACAGCGCGATCATCAGCCGCGCGCTGCAACGGCTGGAGGCGGCCGGGCTGATCCTGACCGTTCGCGGCACCAAAGACCGGCGCGAGCGCGAAATCCACCTGACCGCCAAGGGCCGCGCCCTGCATGCCGACATGGTTCCGACGATGCAAAAGCGACAGGACGCGCTGATCGCGCTGCTCGACGAGGGGGAACAACGCATGGTGTTCACGATCCTCGACACGCTGAGTGAGGGCGCGAAACGGCGCGACTTTTGAACACTGCCCCGCCGGAGGAGTCCTGCCATGACGCCAGATACTGCCTCGCCCCTCTGGATCGAACCGGGCGAAAACCCCTCGCGCTATATGCGCGGCATCCCGGTGCCGCCCGAGGCGCGCGTGACCCGCGATCTGAGTTGGGCGACCGATGGCGAAAAGGCCCTCTGGGCCACCCAGAACGTCAGCCGCATCGTGCCGGTCGATGTGCTGGCGCGGGGCGAGGGCCCGGTTTGGGCGCTGCCGCATGGGCCTTCGGCGCTGGGGGCCGAGGTGCGCGGCGCCGACGGCCAGCACAAACCCCTGACGGCGGCGGTGGCCGAAATCCGCGCGAACGGGTTTCTGGCGATCCGCAAGGGGCGGATCGTGGCGGAACTCTATCGCAACGGCCTGCGGCCCCAAACCCGCCACGCGCTGTTTTCGGTGACCAAATCAATGCTCGGCATGACCTGCGGCGTGCTGATCGGTGACGGCCTGCTGGACCCAATCCGCCCCGCGCGCGACTATCTGCCCGAGCTGGACACCTGCGGCTTTCGGGATGCCACGCTGCAGCAGGTCATGGACATGACCGCCAGCGTGGACTGGAACCACAACCGCGACGATCCTCGCGCCTCGGTCAACCTCAACTCCATCGCCGGTGGCTTCACCACGCTGCCGATCGAGGTGCCCTTTGCGAACACACTGGAGTTCATCCAGTCGCTGGGGCCAAAGGACCCGCATGGCACGATCTTCACCTATAACCCCGCCAATACCGAAATCCTCGGCTGGATCATCAGCCGGCTGACCGGGCAGGTCTGGCAACAGGTCTTTGCCGATCGCATCTGGTCGCAGATCGGCGCCGAGCAGGACGCGTTTGTCACCGTGGATGGCGGCGGCCACGGGTTTGCAACCGCCGGGATGCAGGCCTGCCTGCGCGACATGGGGCGCATCGGACTGCTGCTGGCGCGCGGCGGCGTCGCCGGATCGCGGCGCATCCTGCCGCAGGGGTTTGTGGCCGACATCGGCTGCGAGGATCCGGCCTTGCGACAGGCGATGGCGCGTTCGGTTCATGCCGAGGCGGGCGAGGAGAGCGCCACCTATCGCAACCAGTTCTGGGTGCAGGACGGCGCGCGGGGCGAGTTTTGCGCCCTCGGGTTTCTGGGACAAACGATTTATATCGACCGCGCCAGCGATACGGTTGTCGTGGTCCTGTCCGCCGTTCCGGGGCCACAGACCCGGGCGCAACACCGCGACCTCGCCCGCCAGATCGCGGCCTGGCCAGACGTCCCCTCGGCGAAAGACCTGCCATGACAGCGCCAGACCTGCCCGCCCACCTGCCGCTGATTGTGGACGAACCCAACCGCTCGACCGTCATGCGCGGCGTGCCTGTTCCGGCAGACAAGATCGTCACAGGCGATGAACGATGGCTGCTCGACCCCGATCAGGGGTCATGGGCCATGCAGAACGTGCCGGCGTTTTTGCATGTCGATACCGTCTCGCGCGGGGATGGGCCAATTGCGCCGCTGACCTATGGCGACAGCGGCCTGATGCGACGGCGGGTCGATGTTGCCGGACTGGGCGACACAACCCTTGTCGAGGCCAGCGCGCAACTGGACATCGACGCCTTTGTCCTGCTCAAGGACGGCGAGCTGCGCGCCGAGCTTTACCGCAACGGCATGCGCCCCGGCAGCCGCCATTCCCTCAATTCGGTGACAAAGTCCTTTGTGGCCACCGTCATCGGCAGCCTTGTCGATGAGGGCTTGCTCGACCTGCACGCCCCCTTTGCCGACAGCTTTCCCGAACTGGCCCACAGCGGCGTGGCGGATGCCACGCTGCAAGACGCGCTCGACATGGCGATTGGTGTCGAATGGCCGATGGACTGGGACAATCCGCGCTCGCACCGCTATCTCAACTTCATGGCGGGCGGGTTTCAGCAGCGGTTCGACCGCTTTCCCTATGCGAACACGCTGGACCTGATCGCCCAGACCAAAAAGGTGCGCCCGCATGGCGAGCGCTATGTCTACACGGCGGTCTGCACCGAACTGCTGGGCTGGTCGATGTCGCGTGCGCTGGGGCACACCTGGCAACAGGCGCTGGCCGCGCGGGTCTGGCACCCGATGGGGGCAGAAAGCGATGGTCTGATCGTCGTCGATCCGGGCGGGCACGGATTCGCCACCTGCGGGCTGGTGTCAACCCTGCGCGACATGGCGCGGTTCGGGCTGGTCTTGCAGAACGGCGGGGTCTGTGGCACGCGGCGGATCGTGTCCGAGCGTTGGGTCGATGAAATCCACACCCCCAACGACCGGCTGACGGCGGCGATGGCAGGCAGCCCCGAATTCGCGCTGTTTCCGGACCTGAAATTCTATCACAACCAGTTCCGGGTTCTGGACCCGGCGGCGGGCGAGTTCCTTGCCCTCGGCGGGCTGGGGCAGATGATCTTCGTCAACCGCGCCAAACGGATCGTCTGCGCGGTGCAAAGCACGGGCTATGCCCCCGATCAGCCGGGCGTCGTAGCCCGGCTTTATGCGGCGCTGAGGGACGCTCTGACTGCCTGACTCCTTGGCGGGCCGTCAGGCGATCCCGACCGGCGCCGATTGCGGCCTTGCATCATCCGGGCGGGTCATCGCCAGCGCCATCAACCGGTCGCGCAGGGGGCGGGCCTGCGGGTCATCCCACAGGTTGCGCAATTCATGCGGGTCCGCCGCCAGATCATACATCTCGCCCGCGCCTGAAATCAGGTCCACCGTCAGCTTGGCCGATTGCGTCCGCACCGTGCGCAGGTTCAACCGCACGCCGGTGCGCCCCGGCAGCAGGTCCCATTCGCTGAGGGCATGGCTGCGGGTGGCACCGGGCTGGAACAGGTCGGTCAGCGGCGCGCCGTGCCAGCCGGGGTCGGCCTCGGCCCCCGCCAGCGCGGCAAAGGTCGGCGCCAGATCCAGCGTCGACACCGGCTGATCCACCCGCGCGCCCTGCGGGATGCCGGGGCCATTCACGATCAACGGCACGCGCAACAGCCCCTCGAAATGCATCGGCCCCTTCAGCACCAACCCATGATCGCCCAGCCAGTCGCCGTGGTCCGAGATATAGATCACCACCGTCTCGCGCGTCAGGTCCAACGCGTGCAGCGCCGCCATCAACCGGCCAACCTGATGATCGATCAGCGAAATCTGCCCATAAGTGTTGGCGATGATCTGCCGCAGTTGCGCGTCGGTCTGCTCGGGAATGCGGCTATAGGCCTTGCGGATCGCGGCGGCTTTCGGGTCACCGGCGGGTTCGCTGGTCAGCACCGCCTCATGCCACCACGGCCGCCCGGTCAGGTCGCGGCGGCGATGCGGCGGCAGGTCCACCTTGGCCGGGTCATGCAGCCGCGACCAGGGCTCGGGGCAGTCAAACGGGTGGTGCGGATCGGGAAAGCTGACCCAGGCGCAGAACGGCTGCTCCCGGTCCCGCCCATGCGCCAGCCAGTCCAGCGCGCGGTCGGCGGTCCAGGTCGAATTGTGCCAGGCAACGGGCAGGCCGGAATGCCAGCATTGCGCGGCCTCGGTGGGCGGGCCCATGTCGCGCAGATAGGCGGCGTGGCGCGCCTCGCCCTGCCCGTCGGCATGAAACCAGCGCTCATAATGCTGGCCGCGCGGCGGTGGTTCGGGCGGGAACCAGTTGTGCCCCACCAGCATCAGTTCGACATGCTGGAACCCCATGTAGGGGCCGAACCACTCCGGCCCATAGCTGGCCGACGAGGTCACGCACTCCGGCGTCCCGGTGGGGGCAAAGGTGTGATAGGTCGAAAAATGCGCCTTGCCAAAGAACGCGGTCTGATAGCCCGCGCGACCCAGCGTGGCGGCGAACCCGTGCTCGGCCTCGACCGGGTCCAGATCGATGCCATTGTCATGCACGCCGTTGGTGCGCGGCAGACGCCCGGTCAGGATGGCGGCGCGGGCGGGCTGGCAGACGACCGATGGCGTGATCGCCGCGTCAAACACCGTGCCGCCCGCCGCCAGCGCATCCAGATGCGGGGTTTTCACCCGGCGGCCCATGAAGCCCAGACAATCAGCGCGCTGCTGGTCCGCCGAGATCAGCAGGATATTCGGCGGCCGCCCGGTCATGCCACCGCCCCCCTGCGCGACAGGCGCCAGTCGTTGACCCCCAGCGCCACGATGGCCAACGCGGCGGGTATCCAGACCCACGCCTCGGTGCCCAGAACCAGCATTCCCGCCCCGGTGCGCAGCGCCCGGTCCCACATCGGCAGAATGCGCCCCGACCAGCCGACCATGGCGGTCGTCAGAAACCAGACCGACAGCGCCAGCGTGCCCAGCGCCTCGGCAAACAGGACAGGCTCGAACGCCACCTGCCCCAGCAAAAGCTGCGGATGCAGGAAGAACGCATAGGGGATCACGAAGGCCACGAAACACAGCCGCATCGCCATCAGCCCGGTCTGGAACGGCGGCGCCCCGGCGATGGGCGCGGCGGCATAGGCGGCCAGCGCGACGGGGGGTGTGATGGGCGACAGCACCCCGAAATAGAACACGAACAGATGCACCGCCAGAACCGGCGTGCCCAGATCCGACAACTGGACCAGAAACGCCCCCATGATGGTGATGATCGTGGCATAGGCGGGCAGGGTGGGCATCCCCATCGACAGGATCAGCGCGGCGATCATCGTCAGCACCAGCGCCCAGATCAGGTTGCCGGACACCAGCATGTTCAGGTCCGAGCCGATCTTGGTGCCGAGGCCCGTCCCCTCGACCACGCCGATGAACACGCCCAGACCTGCGACAATGGCCAGAAGCTGGCCGATGGCGACACCACCCTCGATGGCCTTGGCCTTGAACAATGCCCAGGGCCGGGTGCGGAATTCGGGGTTCAGCAGACCAAAGGCCAGCGTGGCGACCACCGCCCAGAACCCCGCCCGGTTGATCGAGGTTCCAGCCGCCAGACACCAGATGATCGTCGCCAAGGGCGCAAAGAACGCCAGCGAGCGCACCCAGTCGGCGCGGGTGATCCGCTCGGTGGGCGCGCCTGCCTTGGCCGGTGCCCCCAGACCCATCTTGCGGGCCTCGATCTCGACCGCGATCACCAGCGAGATAAAATAGAACAGCGCGGGCACGATCACCGCGACGGCGACTTGGCTATAGGGCACGCGCGCCTGTTCGGCCATGTAAAACGCCGCCGCCCCCATGACCGGCGGCATGATCTGGCCGCCGGTGCTGGCGGCGGCCTCGATCCCGGCCGCGAATTTGGGGCTGAACCCGTGCGACTTGATCAGCGGGATGGTGAAGGTGCCGGTGCCGACCACATTCGCCGCCGCCGAGCCCGAAAACGTGCCGAACGCCGCCGACGAGGCAATGGCGGCATGCGCCGGCCCGCCGCGCAGCCGCCGCGTGGCCAGAATCGACATCTTCAGAATGGCATCCGAGGCCCCGGTGGCCTGAATCAGCACCCCGAACAGGATAAAGACCACGACGGAATTCAGCATGATCGACAGCGCAAAGCCCATCGCCCCCGTCGTCTCCAGCCAGAAGGTCATCGCCAGCAGGTCCCAGCTTTTGGGTTGCGTGGGATAGAACAGCCAATCCGGCGCGCCCCATTTCATATAGACAATGGCCAGCAGGATCAGCACGAACATCAGCGGCCCGGCCAGACGGCGCACCAACTCGGTGATGACGATCACCCCGGCGGCGGCGCCCAGACTGTCGGTGCCCGTGGGGTTGAACAACACGTCCGACCCCAGCGCCATCTTGCGCCCCAGAACGAACAGCGCAAAACCCAGCAGCGCCAACAGGGTCAGGTCGATGGCGCGCGCCACCATCAGGCCGCGCGCGGTTGTGGGCGTGAAGGGCTTTGTCGTCAGAATCGCAATGGCGCAGGCCGCGCCGACAAAGAAGGGCCGGATGATCGCGGGGTCCAGCAGGGTCCGGTTGAACCCGCGCACCACCGCGCGCAGCGTGTCCAGCGCGCCGGTCTGCCCCCTCTCCCACCCCAGCGCGCGCCAGGTGTCGCTGTCGCCAAGCACCACAAACAGCGGCGAGGCGGTGTAGAGGATGACAAAGGCCATCGCCAGCGCCAGCGCGGCGATGGTGGCGCGGGCCAGCCGGGGTCCGATCCCGGCAGCGGGGTCCGTGGCGGGATCGGAAAGGGTCATGGCGCGTGTGTCCGGTTAATTGACTTCGGTAATCGTCACGCCCTGCTCGGCCAGATAGCGCGCCGCACCGGGGTGCATGGGGGTGATGATGCCAAAGGTTGCATCCATGATGTCGAAGTCAGCGACAAAGGGCGCCACGCGGGCCAGATCTTCTCGCGTCTCCCAGAAGGCGCGGGTCACGTCATAGGCCACATCGTCGGGCATCGCGGCATTCGTCACCAGCCCGGTGAATTCGCCGACCATGGTGATCTGCCCGGCATTGGTGATGCCGGTGCCAAAGACCGAGGGGTCCACGGTGCGCAGATGGCGGCCGGGGAAGGTCAGCGCCTCCTGAAACGCGGGTTGTGCCGTCTGCTCCTCGGTCAGGCCCAGCAACTGCACAGGCTGCCCGGTGGACAGTTCCGCCCATGTCGAACACCCGGCCGAGCACAGCGCGAACAGCACGTCCACCGTGCCATCCTGCAACAGCGCGTTGGCGCCGCTCCAATCGACATGCACCAGTTCGTAATCTTCGCCCGCCACCAGCCCCGTCGCCGCCTGGATCAGCGCCGAGTTGATGTTGACCAGCGCGGCGCCCTGCGGACCCAGATAGACGCGGCGATCCTCCAGATCGGCCAGGGTGCGGATCTCGGGATTGTAGGTGCCAAAGGTGAACATGTCGCCTTCATAGGTGAACAGCACCCGCAGGTTGGCGGCCAAGGCGGCGGCGTTCGCCAGATCGGCGAACATCGCGCGCTGGTTGATCAGGTAAAAGGCCAGCGCCGGCGCATAGATCGAGATGTCGGCCTCCTCGTTGGCAGTGTTCACCATCGAGCGCACCCCCGGAAATCCGGTCGCGACCTCCAGTTGATAGCCGTGGCGTTCATTCAGCACCGAGGCCAGATGCGTGCCGATGACGAACGTCGTGGCGCCGGGCGCGGCGACCTCCATCCGCAGTGGGGTTTGGGCCTGTGCGGCGCCAGCCAGGCAAAGGGCCGCGGCGGCGGCCAGGGTCAGGGTCTTCATCATATTCCTCCCGTTTGCGGTGGTCTGATGCACCGTCGGGGGGGACCGTTGCAGATAATATTTGACGAGTCAACTTTTGTATCGTCATATAAGCCCATGACGCCAAACCCTCGCCCCGACACCTCCGCCAGTCGCCCGCTGCGCGACTTCCTGACCTTTCGTCTGGCCCGCCTGACGCAAGCCCTGAACGCCCAGGCGACCGAGGTGCTCGATCGCGAAGGGCCGATCGGCCTCAGCGACTGGCGCGTGCTGGCCATCGTGGCCGGTGGCGGCGCGCAGTCCGCGCGCGATATCGTCACGCAGACGGGGTTCGACGCGGCCCAGGTCAGCCGCGCCTTGCGGCATCTCGAAGATGGCGGCTTGGTCCTGACGGTGCGCGACAGCGCCGACCGACGGATGCGCCCCGTCCGGCTGACCCCGCGCGGGCAGGCGCTCTATGACCGGATCGTGCCCATCATGCAGCGTCGGCAAGAGGCACTGCTGAACGCGCTGAGCGAGGCCGAGCAGGCAGCGATCTTCGGCATCGTGGACAAGCTGCAGGATGCGGCGGCGATGCGCGAATTCTGACGATGGCGCGCAACCTGCTGATCCTCATGTCGGACGAACATCAGGCCCGCGCCCTGGGTTGCGCCGGGCACCCACTGGTGCAGACGCCGCATCTGGACCGGCTGGCGGCGCAGGGCACGCGCTTTACCGCCGCCTATACTCCCAGCCCGATCTGCGTGCCCGCCCGCGCGGCCTTTGCCAGCGGGCGCCATGTGCACCAGACAGGCCTTTGGGACAACGCCATGCCCTATACCGGCACGCCGCCGGGCTGGGGCCATGCCTTGCAGGCGGCGGGGGTGCGGGTGGAATCCATCGGCAAGCTGCATTACCGCGACGATACGGTGCTGGGCGGCTTCGACGAGACGATCATTCCCATGCATATCATC
>Ga0209573_1003266_pt1 | contig 18244 bp, 17 predicted proteins | sample TNRBio252014_DNA_FD_185870 | JGI IMG/M metagenome (GOLD analysis project Ga0209573, IMG submission 185870) | Wastewater treatment Type I Accumulibacter community from EBPR Bioreactor in Madison, WI, USA - TNR Reactor_6/25/2014_ DNA (SPAdes)... | ecosystem: Engineered > Bioreactor > EBPR >...
ACTGAACGCTCGAACCCCAGCTTCTTGAAGTTCTCCTCCAGCGTCTGGTATGCCTGCGTGTCCGCGAGGATTTGGAGGTCGATCACGATGTCCACGTCCATCGTGCCCGCGTGTGCCGGCACTGCCGGCGGACGTGTGGGCACGAGGTACCGCGGCGTGAGTCCGCCGATCAGGTAGACCGAGTTCTTCCAGGGGCCCAGCCCACGCAGTAGCGTCACCAGCACCCGCTCGCAGTCGAGCGTGTGTTGGTCGCTGTAGCCGTCCAGGGTCGCGGGCTTGGCCATCAGCAGCCGATCCTTTCTTTGCGCAGGTGCTCCGCCATCTCCTTTGCCCGGCCCTCGCTCTTCAAAAGGTCGAGGTAGACGTGGAAGGGGCTGGCGAGCCATGCATCGCCCACACGTTGCCGGAAGAGCAGGTCTCCCGGCGATCTGATCTCGATGAGCACGAAGTTTGCCCCTTCGTTGACGACACGCGCGCCAAGGTCCGCCAGCGAATCGTCGGCCCCTGGCGTCGCCAGCACGCGGCAGCGCACCTGACCCACGCTCGACAGGTAGGGCGCGTACCGCTGTGCCGCGGCCTCGTGGCTGATTGCGTAGTTGGCATTGCGGGCTTCGAAGGCCTGCGCGGCACGATCGACGAGTGCGTCAGCTTTCAGTCCCGGGATGTAGTAGCGACGCATGGCTGGGGGCCGGCTTGCAATCACCTGGGAGGCCCAGGCGTCCAGCAGGGCTCGCGGCTCGCGCAGGTGGCGCTCCTTGGTCGGACCCAGGCCACGTGTGTCGATCCAATCGTGCTTCTCCAGCTCGGTCAGGACCTCCGACGCCGTGGCCGGCGACACTTCGGAGAGCTCTGCGAGCTGCTTAACGCCGAACCATTGCTCGCGCCGACTCAGCAGTGCATGAATAGCCTGGGCCCTTCGACCGGTGAACAGCGAACGCATGACGGAGGCCTCGGCCTTGGGAGATGGCCTGGCGACGTAGATGTAGGCTCCCGCCGCTGGCACGTAGAGGCTGCCGCCACTGTCGAAGTAACCCACGCCTTCGGCGCGCAGGAGTTCCTTCGCCCCCGGAGACAGCGAGCCGGCGGCCAGCAGCGCCACGGTGCTGTGGGACCGCCCCCGATTAATGAGCGGTTTGAGCCGCCACAGCGTTTGATGCACGTCCCGCGGATAGACGGTCTTCTTGGCCTCAATGAGCAGCGTCACGGGCCGTCCAGCGATGTGGGTGTCGATCCTCGCGTCATAGCCGGCGTCGCGCGACGCCGGCACTGCGCCCGCGGCCGGAACCTCGACCTCTACCTCGGGCAGGGTGCGGAGGGTGTCCACCAATTGCTGGACCAGTTGGGCTTCGACGTAGCTTGGGGGTGGGTTGGACATCGTTATCCGCTGCGCAGTGAATACGTCTACTGTAGCGAATATTCGTCAGGCTTGCTACATTTGCTGCGCAGCGAATATCAGAAGGAGCGACGCAGCTGGCCCTGATGGCTTGGAAAACAAGTCTGGATGCCTGTACAGTGTTGGCAGCTGCCCAGGCGCCGCCCTGCAAACGCCAAGCCTCCGCGGGTCGCATGTCGGACGACGGATGGCTAACGAGAGGTCCCGATCGAACCGGCGAACTACGGCGCCGACAGTCCCATGACCACCACCGCCCCAATCGCTGAAAGCTTCGACTTCCACCGAGCCACGCCCGACGTCACCATCGACGAGCACGTTCGCCGCAAGGTCGTCGAACTTGGCAAAAGGGTGACGGCGCGAGAGCGCATCTACCTCGACAAGTGCTTTTGGATCCACATGCGGGCGGCGCGTACCAACTCGCGGAGCCCGCCGGGGGCGTCGGAACTGCTTGCTTCCCTCGCTGCCGGGGTGGCAGCAGGTAGGCTGATCTGCCCGATCAGCGATGCCTTTTCCTCGAACTGATGAAGCAGACGGACCTGGCCACTCGCAGCGCCACGGCGGAAATGATCGATCAACTGAGTTGCGGAGTGACGCTCAGCCCGCAGCCGACTCGCGTTGCCACGGAGGTGGCGCACTTCTTCCACGCGAACGCAGGCCACGCCGTGTTCCCGCTGGAGCACCTTGTATGGACCAAGGTCCCGTACATCCTCGGGGTCCAGCACCCGGTGGCCACAGCCTTCCCGGCCGATGAGCAGCTTGTGATCCAGGAAGCGTTCTTCGACTACCTCTGGGAGATCCCACTGTCGTCGATGGGAAGCGGCTGCGTTATCACCTCGAACACGATCCGGCGATCGAGACGCTGGCGCTGCGCATTTTTCTGAGCGTCGTGGAACAAGCCTTGCGCCGCGCCTGCCCGGCTGCGGGCCCCGATTCCCGGATCGGCGCGGTGGCCTTCATCCACCGCTTTGGCGCGCTGCTCAATCCGCATGAGCACTTCCACTGCCTCGTCATCGAGGGCGTTTTCGAGGCTGACACCTCGGGAGCCGCGACCTTTCATGAAAGCCGTGCCCCCGACCAGAAGTGGCTCGACGAAGTCCAGGCCAAGGTCCGCCGCCGTCTGCTGTGCGCGCTGACCCGACGCGGTGTGCTTGAGCCGGAAGACGCCGAGACGATGGCAAACTGGGCGCATGGTGGCGGCTTCTCGCTCGACGCCAGCGTGCGCATCGAAGGCGCCGACCGCCCGGGCCTGGAACGGCTGCTGCGCTACTGCGCTCGACCGGCCTTTGCGCTGGAGCGCTTGCGTGAAGTCGACGCCGACCATCTGGTCCATGAGAGCATCAAGCCGGGTCCCGGCGGCGGCGTCAGCGTCATGCTGACGCCGCTCGAACTGATCGAGCGTCTGGCCGCACTGATTCCACCGCCGCGCCGGCATCGCCATCGCTACTACGGGGTGCAGGCGCCGAACGCGCCGCTGCGGTGGCAGGTCATTGCGCTCGCCGGCGTGCCAGACGGCACGCCGGCGGCAGCCCAGACCGAGTCAATCGCCGCGAGCGCTGCGCCAAGCGTCACGCCGAACCGGTCGTCCGAGGGGACAGAGGAAGCACCGGGGGAAGTGGAAGCGATCCTCCGTCGCGCCGCCCGTTACGCCTGGGCGCTGCTGCTCGCGCGGATTCATGAGGTCTTTCCGCTCGTCTGTCCACGCTGCGGCGGCGAGATGCGAATCATCGCCTTCATCACCGACGCCGCTGCCGTGCGCGAGATCCTGAGCCATCTGGGCGAACCGACCTCGCCGCCACGTTTGATGAAAGCCCGTGCGCCCCCGCTCTGGGAGATGCAGGGCGCCAACATGGGCGAGGACGAAGCGCAGGCTCAGTCGGCGCCGGAGTACCCATTCGACCAGCGCGTCGCCTGGTAGAGGTGTTGGGGAGCGTGCAGGCGCACAAGCGCAAAGCTCGAAGCCAGACGAGCTGCCATTGCCCGTCGTGAGAGGACTCGTGCCTGCGGTCATCCGCTCCGGCGGATGACCGCAGGCACTGAGCAGGCGGAATTCAGAGGACTTTTCAGGGGCTTCCGGGTCCAAATTCGACATTGACGCTGCTTGTTGAAGGCTCATATACGCTCGTCGGTGCCGTTGGATTTCTTATCCTTCACTCGAGCATTCGCTCCGCGCGCAGTCGCGCCCGGAATCCGCCGGCAAGGCCGCCGGCGGCAAGGGGCCGGGCGAGCGCCGCCGGTCCTCCATACGACAGGCAGGAGACTCCAGAAAGTCCTTGATGGCCTGCGCCAGAGGCTGCCGGTGCATCGCCAGCGAGGCGTCGACCGCGCTGCGGGCGACATCCGCTTCGCCCGCGGCCAACGCGCGAAGGGCATGCGCCAGCCGCTGCCCGGCCTGTTCCATTGCCCGCCGCGCAAGCGAGAAATCGCAGCCGCATCGCGGACAGATGCCGTCCTCGGCGAGGCGAGCGCGACAAGCCCTGCAATGCGCGAGGTTTTCAGGCATCGAGGTAGTACAGGAGGTCAGCCAGTGCATCCATCGCCGTCTTCAGGTCGGCGTCGGGTCCGTCCATGTGGTCTCTGATTGCCTCGATGCCGTTCACCAGATCCTCTGCGTCTTCGGTGCCCGCGGTGGCCAGCAGACGTTCGGCCTTCTCGATCAGGGCAGCGGCTTCGACGCGCTGACGTCGGCTGTCATCGACAGGGGAAGCAGCGGCGCCTGCAGCGGATCGCCCATCGGCTCCCGTCTCCTGATCACGGAACAGTCCGTCGATGCGATGCCGTGCTTCCGCGAGCTTGTCGCCGGTGAAGCGGCTGATGGCGTTGTCGATGGTGATCGACTGCAGCAGACCGGTATCTTTCTCGCGCGCCGTCACCTGCAGAATGCCGTTGAGGTCGAGCGAGAAGGTGGTGATCAACTGGTTGCCGGCCGGTGCCTCGCGCAGGCCCTCGATGGTGAAACGTCCGATCTCGATGTTGTTCAGTGCGTCAGGGTCCTCACCTTGGTAAACGTTGATGTCCACCCTGCTCTGACCATCGAAAACGGTGCAGAAGCCTTCGCTCTTGGAGACGGGAATTGGCGTGTTCTTGCGGATCAGCGGCACGTAGAAGTAGGGATACATTTCGCCATTGACGTATTGCAGCGCGCTGGTACCAAAAGTATAGGGCGTCACATCGACGAGTACTGCTGACACCTGGGTGCCGGCGACCACGCCCGCCTGGATGGCGGCGCCCATGGCGACACAGAGATCGGGGTCCACTTCGGCGCGCGGCTGCATGCCGAATTCCCTTTCGAGTCGGTGCTGCACGAGCGGCGTCCGTGTCGCGCCGCCCACCAGCAGGATTTCGTCGATGTCGGCGACAGTCAGTCCGGCACCGCTCAACGAGACATGCACGGCTTCCAGCGTCTCGGCGACATAGGGTTCGATCATCTCCTCGTAGTGTTGGCGCGAAATTTCCAACGACAAGTGGATCGGTAGCCCGTCTCTCTCGAGGAGGTACTCTTCTGCAAGGGTGGCGTAAGGCTCGTCGGAAAGAGTGATCTTTGCCGCTTCGGCGGCCTGCTGCAGGCGAGCCATGGCCTGTGCATGCTGCCTGATGTCGACGCCGTGTTGCGCTTGCAGGTGAGCGATCGCGAAGTCGATCAGTTTCTGGTCGAAATCATCGCCACCGAGATGATTGTTACCGTGACTGGCGAGCACTTCGACGACCTCACTCTCGAGATTGACGACCGAAACATCGAAGGTTCCGCCGCCCAGGTCATAGACCAGCGCCTTGCGCGCACCACCATGGCCGTGTTCGTATGCCAGTGCGGCCGCAGTCGGCTCATTGATGATGCGGACCACTTCCAGACCGGCAATTTCACCGGCCTCGCGTGTCGCCTGGCGCTGCGCATCGGAGAAATAGGCGGGAACCGTAATCACGGCCTTGGCCACCGGCTCACCGATGTGCGCCTCGGCGATGTCCCGCAGCCGGCGCAGGATCATCGCCGAGATCTCCTGCGGGCTATAGTCTTTGCCGGCCATCTGGACCGCCGTGTACTCGCCCATTCGGCGCTTGATCGAGCGCACGCTGCGCTCGGGGTGCAGCACGTACTGGTTGCGCGCCGCATCGCCAACGAGCAGGGTCCCGTCATCGGCGACACTGACAACCGAGGGAAGAATGCGCACGCCGGGTGCAACCGGAATGACCTCGACGCGTCCTTCGCGGACGATGGCCACTTCGGAGTTCGTCGTACCGAGATCGATACCGACAATGATTTCACTCATGTTCTGCTTGCCTTCTTGCTGACGATTACCTGGGCAGTGCGCAGCAGTTCGCCCTTGTGGAGAAACCCGCGCTGTACCTCGCGCAGGACGGTGCCTTCGGCAACGCTCGCGGCCGCGTCGGTGACTTCAACGCCGACCACGCGCATGCGGTGCGGATCGACGGCCTCGCCGAGCGCCTGCAGCGACCGCACGCCATGACCGGCGAGCAGCTCATCGAGGCGCTGCAGGGTGAGGCTCTGACCCTCTGCCAAGCTGGCGGCAAAGCGTGTCGGAGCGCGTACCAGACGGGTCAGAAACGACGATGGAAGCCGCCCTGCGGCCTCGACCCCACTCTGCAGTCGGTCCCGCAGGTCAAGCAGTGCGAGCAGGAACAGGCGCTCGGTCTGACCCTGCACAGTCGCCGCCTGCTCACGCGCGCGGTCGAGATCGCGCTGCAGCCGTTCGCCGTGCTGGCGCAGGTCGTTGCCGAAAAGCCGCAGCTCGTCGAGCGTGTTCTTGAACTGTCGGGACTGCAGTCGCAACTCGTTCTTCAGGACCGCCATCTCGCCAAGCAGGGTGGCGAGGTCGACCACCGTCGCCTGGCTCTCCGGCTGGTGGCCGTCCGGCAGCCCGTCGGGCTCACCTTGGTTTGCAGCGCGCTCGAGAGCGGCACGGAAATCTTCGACCAGCCGCGCGCGCTCCTCGGCGTCGAGGAACATTCTCGGCTGATTCACTTTGCTCCCAATACCCGCAGCAGCCGCCGTTCTGTCGGGGGCTGCGGCACAAAATCGCTGCTGATGGCGCTCAATACATCGTCCACGGTCGGCCGGGAATAGTCGAACAACTCGTGTGCAAGTCGCCGTCGGTGGTTGCTGATCGCCTCATAGGCCGTACGCACGCTCTCGAAACGCTCGCGGTCGCGTTCTGGCGGCGATTCGCGAATGGCCGCCAGATAGGCGGCGCGAATGGCTTCGTCACCGGCCGTCAGATCGACGCCAAGCACGCGGTAGGGGTCAATCATCGAACAGCCCTCTCTGCCGATCATCCGCGACCGGCGCCTTGTTTCGCGATGCCTTCGGAGCGCGTGGCGCGGGCCTGGCCGCTTCGCCAGACGGGTAGCCATCGCTCCTGCGCCCTTCGAGTTCGAGCAGATGGTCAATCAGCATGCGGGCCAGCTTCTTCCGATCACCGCCGGCCGCCCGTTCCAGTTGCCGGAACTCGCTCTCGGACACGATCTCGCGGGCGAGGTTGATCAAGCCCTGTTCGTTGCCAAGCGAGATCATCATCTCCAGCAGCGCACGCGGATTCTCGAACGGGGACTCGCCCAGGGCGTCGAAAGGATCCAGGTCAGAGAAGTCGTCAGGATCGTCGCCGGCACAGAACTCTCGCGGCGCGATCAGACCGCGGATTCGCAGGACCGTGCGCTGATCACCGTCAGCGACCGCCTGTTCCAGAGCATGTTCCAGCTCCGCCTTCTCGCGTGCCGACATGGCAAAGCCCGCCGCAGGGCCATGCCGCGCGAAGCTCTTCAGGTAGACGAACAGCGGCCGCTCCGGCCAACGCTTCAAACCGGCATTGGCATGGGCCAGCAGGAGTTCCCGTTCGTCGAGGCGCAGCAGCGTCTCGCAGATCGAGACCCGTTCCGCTTCGCTGAAAGCGCCACCGGCTGCGTCCTTCAACCTCTTCCGCAGGGTGTCGAGGACGATTCCCAGTGCCCGCCTGTCGGGTTTGCCAAGCACGTTGATCGCCTGCATGACGGCCAGGACTTCCCGATCGGCGGGCGTTCCCGACAGGCTCACCCCGGCTCGCTGCAGCGCAACTGTAGTCGGGCTGCCGATGCGAACGCTCTCGAGCACGAGGTGGAAGGAAGCGAGCAGGTCGCCCCCCAGTTCGGCGGCTGCTTCCCGCAGCAGCGCAGTCGCCGTCGCATCAGTGGCGCTCAGGCCTCGCAACAGTTTGCTGATGCTGCGTTCAGTGGCGGCAGCGAGCCATTCCTCGGCGAGGCCGAGTTCCTTGTTGGCCATGTCCGGTCGACCGGCGCGGATCTGTTTTCGCGCATGCGACAGGTGCGCCTGACCGATCACTGCCCGCACCTTCGAGTTGATCGGATCAAGCTCGAGCAGGCGCTTGGCCAGGGTCACGGCCTTCTTGAAGGCGCCACCGGCCGCCGCCATGTCGACGGCTTCGAGCAGCAGCACCGGATCGGTGGCAAAGCGTGCCAGCGCCGCCTCCATCGCCGCACGCGCCGCTTTCGGGTCCCGCGCCTGGCGGTGGATCCTGATCAGCTTGAGGTGAGCATCCCGGTCGTCGGGGTCGAGCGCAAGGCTGCTCTCCAGCCATCGGGTACACTCGCGATCGCAATCCGAGGCGTCACGATCGCCAACGATCAGATCAAAGAGATGGCGCAGGACCAAGGCGGCCGGCAACGGTGCGTTTTCCCGCGTCACGAGCAGCTTGACGGCACGCAGCCAGTGCCTTTCACTCACCTCGGGAGCCCGCCGAAGCTCGGCGGCGAGGGCCATGATGGTCTCGCCTTCCGCCGCGCCGAGCGGACCGAAGGCATTCCGGTATTCCGCCAGGCGTTTGTCCGCATAAGGCAGCAGACGGCGGCACAGCTTGGCCGCCGTGGCCGGAACACTGCGGTTGCGGCGCAGCAGGAGCTCAATGATCCTGGCCGGCGCCGGCGGCACGCCGGCGTGCGCGAGTTCCGCCAGTTCGAGCACGAGCGAACGCCTGTTCTCCGGACAACCCTTGAGTTCCAGCAGCAGCAGGCGGCCCTCATCGTCGAGACCGGCAAGCGCCGAAAGCCAGCGCGTACCGGGCAGGACGCCAGCGCGTACGACGGCCGCAAGCTTCTCGAAAGGGCCGTCCGCAGCGACCCGGACAATCAGCTCGCCTGCCTGGGAGCGATCATCACCGAGCAGCAGGATCGCCTTGAGGATGAGCCGCAGGTCGCGATAAGGCGAGCGAAAAGGGATGGCGCGCAGTTGCTCGTCGAGAGCCGCCGAATCACCCCGGCAGCACGCGGCAACGGCCGCCAAGGCGGCATCACGGTGTCGGCGCAGCGGACTGTCGGCAGCAAGTTGTGCGAGAGCACTGTCGGGCGCGGTCAGCGCCACGGCGGCCAGACGGGTCTCAAGGTCCGAAGCGGTGGTCAGCGCATCATCGCCAGCGGTCGTCAGCAAGCCGAGCGCCGCGTGGTGTTCGCCGGCGCGCAGCAGCCACCCGATGTAGGGCCCTTCGGCCAGCGGCAGGTCGCACAGGCTGGAGCGATTGCGCCAAACCACCAGCGCCTCCGGCAGCATGCCCTTGCTCGCCAGTTCCTGGGCTCGACCCGCATAGCTCGCCGCCAGCCCGGCAACCCACTCACATCGGCGCTCCTGCTTGAGCAATCCCTTGTAGAATTCGATTGCCTCGCGATACCTGCCCGCCTCGAAACATTCTCTGGCACGTGCTTCAGGGGACACGGGGGTGGCGGGGGTAACGGCGCGCATCCTGGGAGTCGTTGCTCTGTTCCTGCTGGACATGGCCAGTGGTGAGCAAAGGTCGCGAATCAAGGACACGATTGTACCCGGAATCCGGATGGGCGCCGCCGCTCGATGGACGATGGACCGTTCGGCAATGGCGACAGTCCTTTCGCAACGCCTTCCTGCCGTGACCCGGGTCGCACCTGGTTCGCGAGAAGCGGCTCGCGATGGCTGTGGCTGGTCGACTGGCTTCCTGCCGGCGCCGCCGGCTTCGCCCTTCCCAAATCGCCGCCGGCCGGCTACAGTCGCGCCTTCGATAGGCTGCCCGGTCCACGGAATGACAGCGCTGCGAGGTCTTCGATGAAAAGCATGAGCGGTCTCGACGGCCTGTTCCTGCACCTGGAAACGCCGGCGACGCCGATGCACGTCGCCGCGCTCTACGTGCTCGAGCCGCCGCCCGGCAAGGGGGCGGACTTCGCTGGCGAGGTCGAGCGCCAGTTGCTGCCCAGGCTGGCGTTGTCGCCGTTCTTTCGTGCCCGGCTGGCGCCCTTGCCGCTGCATTTCGCCAATCCGCTGTGGGTTGACGATGGGGTTCCGGATTTCGCGCAGCATCTGCAGCGGATCGTCCTGCCAGCGCCCGGCGGTCTCGCCGAACTGCAGGCCTGCGCGGCGGCCCTGCACTCGACGGCGCTCGATCGCCGCCGTCCGCTGTGGGAGGTGGCGATCATCGACGGGCTGGCGGACGGCGCGGTGGCGATCTACCTCAAGGTCCATCACGCGGCCGTCGACGGCATCTCCGGTCTCGGGCTGGCGGCGTCGATCTTCGACGACAGCCCCGAGCCGTCGCCGGTGCCGGCTGACTGGCGGGCGCTGGTCGGCGAAGCGGAGCGCGCCGGCATCGGCGAGCGGCTCGCGAGCACTCTGCGCCACACTGCTGCCCAGTCGCTGCGATTGCTGCACCACCTGCCGTCGGGGCTGCGGCTGCTTGCCGGGCTGGCCCGTCGCGGAGGCACGCGGCCGGCTGCAGGAATGGGCCAGAATCTGGGCTTCGGGCCGCGCACGCCGCTCAATGTGCCGATCACTGCCGAGCGCGGCTTCGCCGCCGTGTCGCTGCCACTTGCCGGCGTCAGGGCGATCGCCGAGCGGCATGCGGCGACGCTGAATGATGTCGTGCTGGCGCTGTGCAGCGCTGCCCTGCGTGATTACCTCGTCGCGCACGGTGGCGTGCCGCAGAAGTCGCTGCTGGCGACGATGCCGGTGTCGCTGCGCGACGCCGGCAACACCGAGATGACGATCCAGGCGACGCTGACGCTGGTCCGCCTGGCGACCCATGTCGCCGACCCGCTGCGCCGACTGCAGGCGGTGCGCGCCGCCGCCGGTGCGGCGAAGGCGTTGACCAGGCACGCCCGATCGATCATCCCGACCGATTTTCCGTCGCTCGGCGTGCCCTGGGTCGTCGGCGGGCTGGCGTCGCTTTACGGTCGTTCGCGGCTGGCCGCACACCTCACGCCGCTTGCCAATCTGGCGATTTCCAATGTGCCGGGCCCGCGACAGCCGCTGTATCTTGCTGGCGGACGAATCCGTGCCTGCTGGCCGCTGAGTATCGTCACGCACGGCCTCGGGCTCAACATCACGGTTTTCAGTTATTGTGACACGCTCGATTTTGGTCTGACGGTGGCGCGCGCGGCGGTGCCGGAGGTGCAGTCGCTGGCGACGGCGTTGCAGGCAGCCTACGACGAGCTGGCGCAGCTGTCGGCCGCGCCGCCGGCAGCCGAGCCGCCGCAGCGGCGTGCCCGCCGGCCGGCGGCGGCCACCCGGTCGAGCCCGGCAGAGATGCCTGCCGCTGCCGGCCGCACGACGCGCCGGAGGTCTTCAACAGGAGGAGCTTGAGGCCATGTACGAGCCCCATCAGTGGTATGAACTCGGTCTGTTGCGCTCGCCCGGGTGGCTGCGGCTGGCGCTCGAGATGCGTGCCGGCTGGGAGTATGGCGCGAGCATCGCGGCGACACCGTTGCTGAGCATGGCGCCGAATGGTGACGGCCATCCCGTGCTGGTCTTTCCCGGCCTGATCACCGGCGACCTGTCGACCCTGCCGTTGCGCAACTATCTGCGCAGTCGCGGCTACGCCGTGTACCCCTGGGGACTGGGAATCAACCGTGGACCGCGTGATGGGGTGGTCGATGCCTGCCTCGATCTCGTCGACCGGCTGGCGCGCGAGCACGGGCGCTCGGTCAGCCTCGTCGGCTGGAGTCTGGGCGGCATCTACGCGCGCGAACTGGCGAAGGCACGACCGGATGTCGTGCGGCAGGTGATCACCATGGGCACCCCGTTCACCGGTCATCCGAAGGCGACCAATGCCTGGCGGATCTATGAGTGGGCGACCGGTCACAAGATCGGCGCGCCGGACCTGCACGAGCCGCTGCGGACGCCGCCGCCGGTGCCGACGACATCGATCTTCAGTCGCAGCGACGGCGTCGTCGCCTGGCAGTGCAGCCTCGAGCGCGACAGCCCGCATACCGACAACATCGAGGTGCAGGCGAGCCACCTCGGCATGGGGATGAACCCGCTGACGCTGTACGCGATTGCCGATCGTCTGGCGCAGCCCGAGGATGCCTGGCAGCCGTTCGACCGTTCGGGATTCAGGGGCTACCTCTACCCCGATCCGCGACGCCGGGCCCGGTTCTGATGCCGCCCGTCGTGTCGCTGCCGGATGCGTCGAGCGGCAGCGATGCGGATGACGCGCTTGCCGGCGAGTCCTTCGCCACCGCCAACGGCATCGACATCTGCTACCAGAGCCTCGGCGATCCCGGCGCACCAGTGATCCTGCTGATCATGGGGCTCGGCATGCAGCTCGTCGCCTGGCCCGATGCGTTCTGCCTTCGCCTCGTCGAGCAGGGTTTTCGCGTCATCCGCTTCGACAACCGGGACACGGGCCGTTCGACGCGCATCGTCTGGAGGCAGCGACCGCGGCTCCTGCTCGCCATCGCCCGCGGCCTGCTGCGACTGCCGGTAACCGCCCCCTATCTGCTCGCCGACATGGCCGACGACGCCGCCGGCCTGCTCACCGCCCTGCAGGTGCCGCGTGCGCATCTCGTCGGCGTCTCGCTTGGCGGCATGGTCGCGCAGTGCCTGGCGGCTCGCCATCCGCAGCAGGTGCTCAGCCTGAGTTCGATCATGTCGGCGACCGGCAACTGGCGGGTCGCGCTCGGCAAGCCGGCGGCGCTGCGCCAGCTCCTGAGCCGGCCGGCGAAGCCGGACTGCCTGCGCAGCCAGGCCGACCACCTGCTGCGCGTCTTCAGCGTCATCGGCAGCCCCGGCTTTCCCTCGGATGCGGTGGAGCTGCGCCGGCAGGTCGAACGCGGCCTGCGCCGCGCGCACTATCCGCGTGGACAGGCGCACCAATTGCTGGCCGTCATCGCCGCCGGCGACCGGCGGCGCGAACTGGCGACCATCCGCGTGCCGACCCTCGTCGTGCACGGAGCCGACGATCCGCTGCTGCCGCCGTCGGCCGGCCGTGAGACGGCGCAGCTCATCCCCGGCGCCCGTCTGCAGATCATCGACGGAATGGGGCACGACCTGGCGCCCGGCGTGCAGGCGCTGCTGCTCGATGCGATCGTCGCACACTGCCGCAGTGCTGCCGGCGGCTAACCGAAGCGGCCGGTGATGTACTCCTCGGTCAGCTTCGATGAGGGATTGGTGAAGATGCGTTTGGTATCGTCGAACTCGATCAGTTCGCCGATGTACATGAACGCCGTGTAGGCCGAGACGCGCGCCGCCTGCTGCATGTTGTGGGTGACGATCAGGATGGTCACCTTTTCCTTCAGCTCGCTCACCAGTTCCTCGATCTTGGCGGTGGCGATCGGGTCGAGTGCCGAGGTGGGTTCGTCGAAGAGCAGGATCTCGGGGTCGGTCGCCAGCGCGCGGGCGATGCACAGGCGTTGCTGCTGGCCGCCGGAGAGGTTGAACGCGAGGTCGTCGAGGCGGTCGCGGACTTCGCCCCAGAGCGCGGCAGCGCGCAGCGCCTCCTCGACCTTCTCGTCGATCAGCGAGCGGTTGCGGACGCCGCGCACGCGCAGGCCGTAGGCGACGTTCTCGTAGATGGACTTCGGGAAGGGGTTCGGCTTCTGGAAGACCATCGAGATGCGCATGCGCACCTCGATCGGGTCGACATGCCGGTCGACGATGTTGACGCCGTCGGGATAGAGCAGGATCTCGCCTTCATAGCGCATGTTCGGGTAGAGGTCGTGCATGCGGTTGAAACAGCGCAGAAAGGTCGATTTGCCGCAGCCGGAGGGGCCGATGAGCGCGGTCACCTGGTTCTTCTCGACCGGGAAGTCGATGTTCTTCAGCGCCTGGAAGCTGCCGTAGTAGAAGCTCAGCGCCTTTGCCTGCGCCTTCAGTTCGGTGCCGGATTTCGTGGTCGGGGGGGTCTGGGTGTTCACGATGATGGTCCTGTCGTGGCAAGCCTCGGGCTCACCATTTGATCTTCTTGCGGAAGTGATAACGAATCCAGATGGCGAGGGCGTTCATCGACAGCGTCATCACCAGCAGCACCAGGCCGGCGGCGGCGGCGTTGGCCTGAAAGGCTTCCTCGGGCCGCGAGATCCAGTTGAACATCTGGATCGGCATGACGGTGAAGGGTGCCAGCAGCCACTCGAAGGAGAGCAGGTGATCGGGGCTCGAGAACGGCGACGGCGGCAGGAAGGCGATGAAGGTCAGCGCGCCGATGGTGATGATCGGCGCCGTCTCGCCGATCGCCCGCGCGAGGCCGATGATGACCCCCGTCATGATGCCCGGCAGCGAGTAGGGGATGATGTGGTGCGAGACCACCTGCCACTTGCTCGAGCCGCAGGCATAGGCGCCCTCGCGGATGTTCTGCGGGATGGTGCGGATCGCCTCGCGCGTGGCGACGATGACCACCGGCAGGATCAGCAGGGCCAGCGTCAGCCCGGCGGCGGCGATGCTCTGGCCGAGTCCGAACTGGTAGACGAAGAGACCGAGAGCGAGCAGCCCGTAGATGATCGACGGTACGCCGGCGAGGTTGGTGACGTTGATCTCGATGATGTCGGTCAGCAGGTTCTTGCGTGCGTACTCCTCGAGGTAGATGCCGGCACCGATGCCGAGCGGCACGGCGACGAGCGCCGTCACCAGCATCACCAGGACCGTCCCCACCCAGGCCGACAGGATGCCGGCGCTGGCCGCGCGACGCGAGGGAAAGCTGGTGAAGAAGTCCCACGACAGGTGTGGCCCGCCGTTGATCAGCATCTGGCCGAAGAGCGCGGCGAAGACCAGGGTCGCGAACAGCAGGGCGAGCGTGCCGAGCAGGCCGAAGAGCCAGTCCCACATCTTGTGGCGGGCGATCAGGCGCCGCAGTTCGGCAACGCCGGTTTCGGAGGTGGAAGCGCCAATCGATTTCGGAATCATGCTCAGTAGGCCTCGCGGAAACGTTTGCGCAGGAAGTGGCCGATGATGTTGAACACGAGGGTGATCAGCAGCAGGGTCAGGCCGGCGGCGAAGATCGTCTGGTAGCCGATCGACCCGTGCGGCAGGTCGCCGAGCGCCACCTGGACGATGTAGGCGGTGATCGTCGCGGCCGGTTCGCTCGGGTCGAAGCTGAAATTCGGCTGCATGCCGGCGGCGATGGCGACGACCATGGTCTCGCCGACGGCGCGCGAGATGCCGAGGATGTACGACGAGGCGAGGCCCGACAGCGCCGCCGGTGTGACGACGAAGAGCGCCGTCTGCAGACGCGTCGCGCCCATGGCGTAGGACGCTTCGCGCATGTGCATCGGCACTGCCCGCATGGCGTCCTCGGACAGCGAACTGACGTAGGGGATGATCATGATGCCCATCACCAGTCCGGCCGAGAGCATGTTGAAACCCGGCAGCTCCGGATGGATCCTCTGCAGCACCGGGGTCACGAAGAGCAGCGCGAAGTAGCCGTAGACGATCGTCGGGATGCCGCCAAGCAGCTCGAGGAAGGGTTTCGCCACCTCGCGCACGCGAAACGGGGCGAACTCGGAGAGGTAGATGGCGAGAATCGTGCCGAGCGGTACCGCGACCATCAGCGCGACGATCGTCGTCGTCAGCGTCCCCGAGAGCAGCGCCAGGATGCCGAAATGGGCGTCGTCGAAGAGCGGCGTCCACTGCGTGTCGGTGAGAAAGTCGAGCAGCGGAACGCTGCGAAAGAAGACGACCGACTCCCACACGAGAATCGCGACAATGGCAGCGGTGGTGAATACGGAGACCATCGCCGCCAGCAACAGCAGGGTTTCGATCGCGTGCTCAGCCAACCGGCGGCGCAGCTTTGCCGACGACCATCCCTGCCGCAGGGCGGCTGGCGTCGCCGCCAGGGTTTCGGGTGGATGTTTCAGGGGAAGGATACTGCTCATCGTGTGGCTTCCTGTTGACGGCGGTCTGCCGGCGGCTGGCCCGGGCGCCCCGCCGATGTTGGCAGGCGCGTCGCCCGGGTGCGGACGTGCCTCAGAGCTGCGCCTCGCGCTTCATCAGTTGCTCGATCGTCAGCCCGGTCTCGTTCTGGCCACCGAAGACGGTGCCGAGCTTCTTGCGGGCGATGTGGTCGAGGTTGAGGCTGTAGGCTTTCGCCGGCAGCGGGATGTACTTGACCTCCTGCACCAGCGGCCGCACGTTCTTCATGTAGAAGTCGACGAAATCCCTGATCTCGGGCTTGTCGAGCGATTTCTCGCTGACGTAGATGAAGATCGGTCGCGAGAGCGGCTGATAGCTGCCGTTATCGACGTTCTCGGGCGTCGGCGCGACCGGTCCCCTGCCGCCGTCGATGGGCACCGCCTTCAGCTTCTTCTGGTTCTCGATGTAGTAGGCGAAGCCGAAATAGCCGAGCGCTCCCTTGTCGCCGGCGATCCCCTGCACCAGCACGTTGTCGTCTTCGGAGGCCGTGTAGTCGCCGCGGCTGGACTTGGCCTTGCCGACGATCGCCTCGGTGAAGTAGTCGAAGGTGCCGGAGTCCGCGCCGGCGCCGTAGAGCTTGAGCTTCTGGTCCGGCCAGGCCGGGTTGACGTCCTTCCAGTTGTTGATCCTGCCTTGGGCGCCGGGCTCCCAGATCTTCTTCAGTTCGGCGACGGTCATGCTCTTGATGAAGGTGTTCTGCGGGTTCACCATCACCGTCAGCGCGTCGTAGGCGACCGGCAGCTCATAATAGCGGATGCCTGCCTTGCTGCAGTCGTCCATCTCCTTTTTCAGGATCGGCCGCGATGCGTTGGCGATGTCGGTTTCGCCGCGGCAGAACTTCTTGAAGCCACCGCCGGTGCCGGAGATGCCGACGGTGACGTTGATCGCGCCCTTCCTGGCTTTCTGGAATTCTTCGGCGACGGCTTCGGTGATCGGGAAGACGGTGCTCGAGCCGTCGACCTTGACCACCGGCGGGGCGGCGAAGACCGACGGGCAGAGGACCAGGCCGCTGAGTACGGCGATGGCAGTGGCGGTCGATTGGCGTGCAGGCTGATTCATCATGGGCTCCTGTTGGTATGTTGTGATCGCAGTCCGCAGTGTGCGTCCCTGCTGTGACAGCCTGATGACAGTTGAGCGTTGCCGTGCCGCGCTGCTGCGAACCGTCCGCCGGTGGTCAGCGCGATCGCTGGGTCGGCGGTCGTGCCGGCCGCTGCCGCTGCGTCTCAGGCCGCCCGCTCCGCTGCCGCCGTGGCGGCCACCATGTCGCGCAGGGCGAGCACGAGTTCCGCGCGATCGAGGTGGACGAGCAGCAGCAAGCCGGCGCGCACGAGTTCCTGTCTGCTGGCGCGGATGCTCGCCGCCGCCAGTTGTTGCCTGAGCTGCCGCAACTGCCGGTACTCCTGCTGCGGCAGCCGCAGTTTGCAGTTGCGGGTCGTCTCCTTGACTTTCCTGGTCTTGCTTGCCTTGTTGCCCTTGCCCTTGGCCGGCGCTGGCGTGGCCGCAGGAGCTGCGGACAGCCGCCGGCGCTTGAGTTCTTCGGCGGCTGCGGCGATGAGGTCGGCGTTGACCGGCTTGCTGGATGAAGACATGACGGACTCCTTGCATGAGGTGATGGATCAGGGTTGCTGGCTGGCGCCGATGGCGAGCGGGTCGCAGGTGATCGTACCGGGCCAGGGTTGTACGGCTGGCTGCTGCATGCTGAGCCGCACGCCCAAGCGTCGCCAGGGTGCCTGCAACCGACGCCCGCAGTATGTGACTGCTTGTTGACGATTTGATGACAGCCCGCCGCTGCGGACGAGGTCGCCGGCTGGCAACTGCCGCGCGCCAGACTGGTGCGTCATTTCGCCAGCACTCGTCGAGGCGGTCGCATGCAGCGGCGGAAAGTCCGTCACGAGTGGCAGACGTTCCGGCCCGGGTGCCCGATATAATGCGCGCTGACGCCGACCGCTGCGGTCGGCAATGGCAGGAGGTCTGGCATGGATTTATGGGCATGCCCCGCGGTCGTCACCGGGGCGGCATCGGGTCTGGGAGCCGAAACGGCGCGCTATCTGAGCGAAGCGGGGGCGCGGGTGACGCTGATCGACATTGACGCCGACGGCGTGCACCGGGTCGCGAAGGACATCGGCGCGCTGGCGATCCATTGCGACGTTGCCGACTCGCGGTCGGCCGAGGAGGCGATCGCCAAGGCGCGCGCGGCACACGGTGCGGCGCGCGTGCTCGTGCATTGTGTCGGTCGCGGCCACAACGAACCCATTCTCGGGTCTGGCGGGCCGGTGCCGCTCGAGGATTTCCGCAAGCTCGTCGAGGTCAACCTGATTTCGACCTTCAACATGATTCGCCTCGCCGCTGCCGACATGGCGGCCCTGCCACCGCAGAGCAACGGCGAGCGCGGCGTCATCCTGTCCACGGCGTCGGTTTCGGCATACGAGGGACAGAGCGGCGAGGCCGCGTACTCGGCATCGAAGGGCGGCGTCGTCAGCATGATCCTGCCGGCAGCGCGCGAACTCGGCCCGCTGGGAATCCGCGTCGTCGGCATCGCGCCGGGGCTGTTCGGGACGCAGACGCTGTTCGACATGGAGAAGAACCTCGACTCACGGCTGGCAAGGCAGATTCCGTTTCCGCACCGCTTCGGCGATCCCGCCGAGTTTGCCATGCTCGTCCTGCACGTCATCAAGAACGTCATGATCAACGGCAGCGTCCTGCGCCTCGACGGT
>Ga0209573_1003267_pt1 | contig 18243 bp, 14 predicted proteins | sample TNRBio252014_DNA_FD_185870 | JGI IMG/M metagenome (GOLD analysis project Ga0209573, IMG submission 185870) | Wastewater treatment Type I Accumulibacter community from EBPR Bioreactor in Madison, WI, USA - TNR Reactor_6/25/2014_ DNA (SPAdes)... | ecosystem: Engineered > Bioreactor > EBPR >...
GGTCACGATCCCCTGGGAGTCGCAGGAGTGGGAATTGAAGAAACTCGGCCTCGATCTCAACAATCCCGCGCCCGACGCATAGGTCGCCATCAAGAAAGGCCTCAAGTTCCTCACCGACTTCCTCACCGCCGAGCCGCTGGACTGGAACAAGAACTGCAACCTCTACTGCTGGTATTACTACACCCTGGCCTTCTTTCAGCAGGGCGGCGACGATTGGAAGTTCTACAACCAGCAGTTCCTGCCGCAGATCCTCAGCGCTCAGCAGCCCGACGGCTCCTTCAAGCGCGGCCGCCCAAACTGGCCCGCTGGTGACGCTGCCGACGGCATCTACCGCCAGACTCTCTGCACGCTGCAATTGGAGGTTTATTACCGCTACCTCAAGGTCGCTGACCGTGAGGAAGACTCGTTCTTCGACAAGTAAGGTGAGCGGACTTCACTTACCCGCCCCGACCTGGCGCAGCCACTCTTCGAGGTTGTAGTAGTTCGTCACGCGGCTGACGCGGCCTTCATGCAGGTCAAAGAACGCGCCGACGCGGAGTCGGTAGCGCTGACCGGCGGCGGGTGGCAGTCCTTCGTCAGTAGCGAGATATTCGCCTTCGATGAAAAACTCCGCCGCGCCTCGGGTGCCGTCCTCATTGGCAAAGACGACCAGATCGCGCACCTGCTCGCGATAGCAGCGGTCCATGCGCTGGAGGAAGGCGCAAAACACTTCTTTCCCTGTCTCGGTGCCGCCTTGGTTGATGTCGTGGGCCACGTCGTCTGTCAGCAGCGCGAGGAAGGCCTCGCGGTCGCCAGTGTTGAAGGTTTCGTAGTAGGTTTGAATGAGCGCGGCGGCTTGCTGTTGGATCGTGGGGGCCATGCGCGGGAAGAAACGCGGAATGACCCATTCTGCATCCCGAACTTTGTTTTTCAGGCCGCTCAATCCGCGTAATTTCGCATCGCCTGTAGCATTCCGTTTTCCACGGCGTTATCTGCGCACGCATGCCCCGCATTGTCTGGCAAAACATGAACCTCACCTGGCTGGCCGCCGGGGTGGTCGTGCTGGTGCTGGGATTGCTCATCGCGGGCTATGTGAGATCGCCCCTGCGCGGCTGGAAGCGACTGGCGGCCATGCTGTGCAAGACGGCAGCACTTGCCCTGCTGGCGCTGTGCCTGCTCGATCCGCTATGGACTCGCACGCAGCCGAAGAAGGGTGAAAACGAGGTCGTGGTGCTGGTAGATGCCAGCGCGTCGCTTGATCTGGCGGAATCAGTCGGAGGAAAAACTCGCGCGGCACTCGTGCAGGCGGCTTTGGCTTCCAGTGTTGACGATGCGGCATGGATCAAGGCACTGGGCGAGGATTTTAGGCTGCGGCTGATGACCGGCGGCTCGCAAACGAAGAGCGTGCCGCATTTTCGCGACTTAAAGTTCGACGGCACGCGCTCGGACTTCTGCCGCACGCTCATGACGCTGCGCTCCGGCGGCTCGAACCTCGCCGCCGTGGTCGTGGTGAGCGATGGCAATGCCACTGACTCTGCCGCGTGGAAAGCGGAGGCGAAGGGTGCGCCCGTATTCACCGTGTTGGCCGGCGACAAGGCTCCGCCGGATGATTTCAGCATCGTCGAGGCCAGTGTGGCGACGAGTCCGTTTGAAGACGCGCCGATCACCATCACCGCTCGCGTAACTGGCAATGGCAAAGCGACGCTGCAAGTGCTCGGCGAGGATAAAAAGCCGGTGGCGACCGAGAAGGTGACGCTGAGTGGAAATTCAGCGCAAACGGTGCGCCTGCGCGTGCCCGTAGCGAAGCCGGGGGTGTCGTTTTACCACCTTGAACTCAAGAGTGAAGGCAGCAAAGAAGCCTCGTTGGCGAACAACACGCGCCTCCTTGTCGCAGATCGCGGCGCGGGGCCGTATCGCGTGCTCTACGTCTCGGGTCGGCCGAACTGGGAGTACAAATTCCTGCGCCGTGCCATCGCGGGTGATGACGACATCCAGATGCCTGCGCTGGTGCGCATCGCGAAACGGGAACCGAAATTCGAATGGCGTGGCAAGGCCGGTGAGAGCGTGAATCCGCTGTTTCGCGGCTTTGGAGCCAAGGAAGGCGAGGAAGCGCAGCGCTACGACCAGCCTGTAATCATTCGGATGGGCACCAAAGACGCCAAGGAACTCACCGACGGCTTCCCGAAAGCAGCGGAGGACTTGTTTGCGGAGTTTCGCGCCATCATTCTCGACGACATCGAGGCGGCGTTTTTCACACAGGAGCAGATGAACCTCATCGAACGCTTCGTCAGCGAGCGCGGCGGCGCGTTGTTCATGCTTGGAGGCCAGGAGTGTTATCGCACCGGCGGTTATGACAACACGCCCATCGGCCGCATGCTGCCGGTGTATCTCGATCAAACGGCCAGCGGCCCGGCGGTGGCGGACGCGCGGTTCAATCTCACGCGTGAAGGCTGGCTGGAATCATGGATGCGGCTGCGCACCGACCGCGAGGAGGATGAGAAACGCCTGTCCGCGATGCCCGCGTTTCAATCCATCAACCCCGCTTTCTCCATCAAGCCGGGCGCGAGCATTTTGGCGACGGTTTCCGACGCGCAGAACTCGTATCCCGCCGTCGCCGTGCAGCGTTTCGGCGAAGGCCGTGTGGGCAGCCTCATGATCGCCGATCTTTGGCGCTGGGGGCTGTATGATGCCGACGCACACAAGGACATGGACCGCATGTGGCGTCAGCTCATGCGCTGGCTCGTCGTGGATGTGGCGGATGCGATCACCTTTGCTGCTGAGATCGACACCGCCGACCAGGAGCGTGTGAAACTGGCCGTCAGAGTGAAGGATCGCGCCTTCAAGGCGAACAGCGATGCCATCGTGAAGATCGAAGTCACGCAGTCGGACGGCAGCAAGTCGCAGCTCTTTGCCGAACCGAGCCTGAAAGAGGCCGGACTTTTCGAAACGGAGTTCTTTGCAAGCAAACCCGGCTACTACCGCGCCACCACGACCGTCGAGGACGCCGAAAAACGCACGGCGCTCGGCACGAAGGCCGTCGGCTGGACGCATGACCCGCTGGCGATGGAATTCGCCAAGCTGGAGCCGAATCGTGAGTTGATGCAGCGCATCGCGAGTGACACGGGCGGAAAGATGATCGTGCTGAAGGACATCGCGGACCTGCCCGAGATGCTGAAAAACATCCGCGTGCCTGTCGAGGTCACGCTGGCGACGCCGCTGTGGCACACACCGTGGATTTTCATCGCGATCCTGCTGCTGCTGCTCGCTGAGTGGATGCTGCGAAGGAAAGGAGGCATGGCGTGAGACTCTGGCTTTTCATTCTGTTCACCTGCTCTCTTCATGCGCGAAACCTCGACGTCGTCATCGTGCGCGGCGCGGATGGCGCGGAGGAATATGGGAAGAAGTTCACGACGCAGGTCGAAGCCTGGAAAGCAGCCTGCGCAAAGGGCGAGGTGCCGGTGGAAATCATCAGCGGCGCGGAAACCACCGCGAAGCTCGAAAAGCGTCTCGCAGCAGCAAAACCAGACCGCTCGCTCTGGCTGGTGCTGATCGGCCATGGCACGTTTGATGGCCGTGAGGCGAAGTTTAACGTCGAGGGGCCGGACTTTGACGCGAAGCAACTCGCCGCGTGGCTGGCACCGCTGAAGCAGGAAATTGTGGTCATCCACAACGCCTCGTCTAGCGGCGGCTTTGTGCGTCCACTGGCAGGCAAAGGCCGGATCATCATCACAGCGACCAAAGGCCCGGATGAAGTCTTCTATGCGCGATTCGGTGAGCATTTCGCCGAAGCCATCGGCGGATTGGGTGATGCCGATCTCGATCAGGACAAGCAGGTTTCCCTTCTCGAAGCCTTCCGCCATGCCAGCAAAGCGGCGGCGATGTTTTATGAGAACGAAGGCCGCCTCGCCACAGAGCACGCGCTGATCGAAGACAACGGCGACGGTGCCGCCACGCGCCGTGAAGTGCTCGAAGCACCGCCTGCCGAAGCCAAGCTCGATGGCGAACGAGCCTCACAGCTTGTTCTCGTGCTCAGCGACGAGGAAAAGAAGCTCACCGACGAGCAACGCAAGAAACGCGATGCTCTTGAAGTCGAGTTGAAGAAGCTCAAGGAGCAGCGTGTCACGCTTGGCGACGAGGCTTACTACACGAAGCTGGAAAAGCTGCTGCGGCAGTTGAGCGAGCTTTATGGATCGTCCCGCCCCGCGACGTAATCTCGAAACGCCTGCGCCACGCGCTGGGTGACAGCACCAGAGACCCCGGGCATCTCGCGCTGGTCGATTCGCGCCAGCGGATGCACATCGCGCGTGCTGGAGGACAGAAAGGCTTCGTCGCAAGTTCGCAGCACGGTGATGGGCAGGGCGGTTTCTTGCACGGGAATGTCGGCGGCCTGACATGCCTCGATGGTGAGCGCACGAGTGACGCCAGCGAGGCAACCGGAGCTCAGCGGCGGTGTTTGCACGCGACCATTGACGACAACGAAGATGTTGGTGCCGGTGCCTTCGCAGAGTTCGTCGCGGGTGTTAGCAAACAACGCCTCCCCTGCCCCGTGGGCATGGGCCAGGGCCAAAGCGCGCACGTTGTCGGCATAGGAGGTCGATTTGATGCCAGCCAGGGCACCGCGCTCGTTGCGCGTCCATGGCACGACGAGCGCGGTCTCGGTGGGAGGCCAGGGTTTGAGCGGAGTGGCGGCGGCGGTCATCGTGGCGGGCGATTCGCCACGGTCGGAGCCGAGCGGGCCGTCACCACTGGTCAGCGTGACACGTACGCGGGCATCCGGCAGACTGTTCGCCTCCATCACGTCATGGATGGCCTGCAAATAGACCTCAAAGGCAGGCGGCGTGATGCCCATGGACTCGCAGGAGGCGACGAGACGCTTCCAGTGCCGCGTGGGGGTGAATGGCTTGCTGTTGCGGGCGACGAGCGTCTCAAACACGCCATCCCCCACAAGGAAACCATGATCGAAGGGAGAGATGCGCGCCTCAATGGTGCTGACGATTCGGCCGTTGATCCAGATGTGTGCGGGGAGGTTCACGCGGCATCATGCCTCGGATGAAATCATTCTCAACAGACTCAACTTTGCGCTTGCACGTTAACCAGCTTGCGCCACTATCCGGGCCGCAAGTTTTGCGGGTGTAGCTCAGTGGTAGAGCACTTCCTTGCCAAGGAAGATGTCGCGCGTTCGAATCGCGTCACCCGCTCCATCTCTCTCAGAGAGATGGCCTTCTCCAAAGCCTCCATGTTTGTCTGGTCCAAACTCTCCGCCGCCAAATGGTCTGATGCGTGGGAAGAACGATTCGCCGGGAGCATCGACTGCACGCTCGTCATCAGCAGCTTTCCTGGCAGGCAAACCATCCGTGTGGAGGCCTATTGCGCCACGGAGAAACGGGCCAAGGCCATTCAAAAAGAGTGGGGCGGCAGCGTGCGGCAGCTCAAGCAGCAAAACTGGGCCGCGCATGCGTCTCAAGCACCGCCACCCGTGAAGGTGCGTGAAAAATTCGTCGTCTGCACGGCCCGGACCAACGCGGAACTCACGAAGGCCCGCAAGGAGTTCCCCAATCGCGAAATCATCGCCGTCCCGGCAGACATGGCCTTCGGCACCGGCCACCACGCCACCACGGCCACTGTTTTGCGCCTGCTCGTGGATCTGGCAGAAACTCTGAACAAGTCTGGCAAGCCCTGGAGCATGGCCGATCTCGGCTGCGGCAGCGGCATCCTGGCCATCGCGGCGGACAAACTCGGCGCCAGCCGGGTCTGGGGCTGTGATTACGACCCGGCGGCGGTGCGCATCTCGAAGGAGAACGCCGAGCGCAATGACACCCCCAAGGTGAGCTTCACCCGGATCGACGTGCTCAAATGGCAGCCGAAGCAGACCTGGGACATCGTGGCCGCCAACATCTTCCATGACGTGCTGGAGGCGGCGTTCCCGCAACTCATTCAATCGGTGGCCCCAGGCGGTGTTTTGATGCTTTCAGGCATCCTGCGCACCCAGGCCAAGGATTGCCTGGCCGCAGGAAAGCGCGCCGGATTTGTGGTCCAAAAGACGATCACCAAGGGGAAATGGGTCACCGCGCTGGGCACGGTGAAAAGCTGAGCAGGTCGGCTTTGCGCCGAAAAAGCCTTTCGTGCCCGCTGGAAGTTAAGCCTTGAGTTTCAGGCCGTTGATCTCTAAGTTTCGTAAGATTCAGGATTCTTCGTCCATGCTTTTCGATCCCGCTTCAACTTCTGGCGCGGCTGGAACCCCCAGCCCGCTGAAAAAGCGTCGCTTCCTGAACCGCACGCACACCGAGGGCAACCGCATCGGCCTGCTGCCGACGGAAGGCTGGCGCAAGCGCAACATGCAGTTCCTCAACGAGGTACTCATCCCTTCGCTCCTCGCCCCACGCAAGCCGGGCCAGGACTTTGGCCTGCTGCCGATCGCTGCGCAGAACGAAATTGCAGTAACCTGGCTCGGTCACGCAGGCTTCTTTGCCCAGGTGGGCGGCATCAACATCGCCATCGACCCGAACTGGGCCCTGTGGCACGGCCCGGTGAAACGCGTGCGACATCCGAGTGTCTGGGCGCATGATCTTCCACCGATCGACCTCGTCCTCGTGACGCACGCGCATTACGACCACCTGCATCTGCCCAGTCTGCGCAAACTGGCCGCCGCCCAGCCGATCATCGTCCCCGAGGGAGTCGGGAGCCTTGTGAAGAACTGCGGCTTCGGACGCATCGTGGAGCTGAAAACCTGGCAGAGCGCCACCTTCCGAGACCTGCGCATCACCCTGACCCCTGCCCGCCACTGGGGCGCGCGCATGATCCATGACACGCATCGCGGTTTCGGCGGTTTTTTGATCAAGTCCCCTGACCGCTGCCTCTACCACTGCGGCGACAGCGCGATGTTTGACGGCTTCCAGGAGATCGGCAAACGCTCCAGCATCGACCTCGCCCTGATGCCCATCGGCGCCTATGACGCGCCGAGCGGACGCCCGGTCCATATGAACCCCGAGGAGGCAATCCATGGTGCCGATGCATCACGAAACCTTTCCCCTCGGCGGCGAACCGATCCATGAACCCGCCGAACGTCTCATCAAAGCCGCCCTGGCGCGTCAGATCGGGCATCGTGTGCGCTTGCTGCGCGACGGCGAATCGGCCCTCTTCTGAGTGAAGGCGCGGCCTGTCCTGACCCTCATCGCCGCTGTCTCGGCGGACGGCTTCATTTCCACCGGCCAAGGCGTGCCCTGGGATCTGCCGAAAGACCGGGAGCACTTCCGCAGCGTCACACGCGGCCAGTGGTTGTTGATCGGCAAGCGCACCTACCAGGAGATGCTGGGCTGGTTCCTGGCCGGACATCACCCGCTCGTTCTGACGAGAGACAAAAACTTCACCCCGCCAGTCGGCCAGGCCGTGGCTGATCTTGACTCGGCCTTGGAAGCCGCCGCCCGAGGTGGGGCTCGGGAGCTGTTTGTCTGCGGCGGGGGCGCTGCCTACGCAGCGGCAATGCCACGGGCGGATCGGCTGATTCTCACGCATGTGGGCACCCATTTGCACGGTGGAGTCCCCTTTCCCGCCCTCGATCCTGGGATTTGGCGGGTGGTTTCCCGCAGCGAGTCACCCGCTGACGCCGAAAACCCGTTCGGCATGGTTTTCGCCGCCTATGAGCGCTATTCACCACAAAATCAGGCGATTGATTCACATTCCTGAAAAAATCAAGATGAGCAGATTCGTCTTTGGTGTATCTAAGAGAAGCTGATGACCACTCAACCACGGTTCCTTCACGGCTTGGCCGCTGCAACGCTGACGACAGTGATCCTGTTCGGCGTCGGCTGCCGTAGCCTCAGCACCACCGGCACCACGCCTGCGACCCCGGCCGACCCGGCTGCTTCTGGCAGAACGGACGCCGTTATGGTGAAAGGCCCCATGGATCTGAGCTTCCTGCTCAGCATGAGCTACACCGAGGCCAAGAGCATCTCCACACAGCAGTTGGAATTCCCTCCCTACCTCAAGATCGCCGCCGACTCGATCGAGGTTTTCAAGTACAGCGACGACGGCAAGCCGCGCAAGGCACGCGCCCGTGGCAAAGTCTTCATCGAGATGAATTTCGGCGAGCCTGCCAAGGCGCTCTGCCAGGAAGCCTTCATCACCGAGGACGAGATCATCCTGCGCGGCAGCCCCATCTTGCAGCGCGGTGGCAGCATGGTCGAAGGCCTCGATGAGAGCACCATTTTCTACATGTTCGGCACCTCATTGCGTGTCATCGGCCTGCACAAGGTGAACAACCAAAGCGAGATCGCCTCGGTGCTTCCCGCCCTGGGCAACTGGGCTCAAGGCCCCAATCCGCTGCTTCCCCCGCTGACCGAAAGCTCCGTGCCCTCCAGCATCCGCGACTCCATGCAACGCGCCGCCGAAGCCGAGATGCTGCATCAAAAAACGCGTGAGCTTTATGGTCCGGCCGCGCCGCCAGCGGACAACAATCCTCCCGCGACGCCGCCCGCCGCAGTCAAACCGGCGGACAAACCCAAGGAAACTCCTCCGCCCCCCGCCTCGAAGACCAAGAAGCCGCCGATGGTGGAGATTCGCACAGCCGAGCCGCAGAAGAAATCCTTCTGGAGCCGTTTCCGCACGGACAAGACCCGGGCCTGATTTGCATCAGCCCACAATCGCACGCGGCACACGCCCATGCACGTCGGTCAGCCGGTAATCACGTCCGGCATAACGATATGTCAGCTTCTCGTGATCCATGCCCAGTAGGTGCAGGATGGTCGCGTGGATGTCGTGGATGTGCATCTTGTCCACCGCCGCTTTGAAACCAAACTCATCGCTCTGCCCGTAGGCCGTGCCGCCCTGCGCACCGCCGCCCGCGAAGAACATGCAGAAGCCGTGCGGATTGTGATCGCGGCCGTTGCCGTTCTCACTCACCGGCGTGCGACCAAATTCACCGCCCCAGACGATGAGCGTGTCGTCCAGCATGCCGCGCTGCTTCAGATCGCCGATCAGTGCCGCGATGGGCCGGTCAATGTCCGCCGCCAGCTTCCGCGTCGTCGCATCGTGATTGGAATGCGAGTCCCACGGCTGCCCGTTGCCATAATAAAGCTGCACAAAGCGCACACCGCGCTCCACCAGCCGCCGCGCCATGAGGCAGCCGTTGGAGAAATGGCTCGTGCCATACATCTCGCGTACCTTCGCGGGTTCCAAGTTCACATCAAAGGCATCCGTCGCTGCCGATTGCATGCGGAAGGCCGTCTCCATCGCCTGGATGCGGCCGTTCAACGCCACATCCGCCCCGCCACGCGCCACCAGATGCTCCGCGTTCAGCGCCTGCATCAGATCCAGCTGCTTCCGCTGCTCGGTCGGTGAGAAGCGCTCGTTCGTCAGCCACGGAATCATCTGCTTCGGATCGAGGTTCGAGTGATTGATGTACACGCCCTGATGCTGCGCTGGGAGAAACGCGCTGCTCCACAAAATCGAAAACCGCACCGGCTTCCCCGGACACAGCACCACGAACGACGGCAGATTCGCGTTCTCGTTGCCCAGGCCGTAGCTCAGCCAGCTTCCCATGCTCGGCACGCGCTCCGTCATCGTGCCGTTGTTCATCAGCAGCAAGGCGGGGCCATGATTCGGATTGTCCGTGTGGCAGGAGCGCAGCACGCATAGGTCATCCGCATGCCGCGCCAAGTTCGGCAGCAGCTCGCTGATCTCCAGCCCGCTCTGCCCATGCTTCGCGTAGCCGTAGGGCGATGCTAGCAGCCCGCCCGTCGGCCGTTCCGTGCGCAGATCGGCACCCGTCGGCTTTTGCCCAGAATACTTCGTCAGACCCGGCTTCGGATCGAAAAAGTCCGGCCCAAACGGCCCGCCGTTCATGAACAGATGAATCACCCGCTTCGCCTTCGGCAGAAAGTGCGACCTCGGCCCCGCCTGCACCGTCGAAGCCAGCCCAAGCGCCCCCAAGCCGCCCCCCATGCGGGTCAGCAGTTCACGACGGGAAAGCGCGGAGAGATCAGACATGCAGCCAATACGCATCTCAAAGTCCCATGCTTGCTCCCGTCACTCGAAATGGAGCGGCCTCCACCCCAGTCTGCTTCCAGCCATCATTTCAAGGTTCAATGACAGGCTGAATCCTTTCTCCTGTCGCTTCATCCGCCGCCACTCGATCAGCCATCACTGAAAAAATGCCGCACACGGAGTGTGCGAACCACTTTACACATCACACACCATGGCCGCATGGCGGAGGGCGAGGATGGGATCGTCCCAGGTGGGGATGAATTCGTGGGCGACGAAGTCGTGGTAGCCGATTTCGAGGAGGGCTTGCATGACGGCGGGGTAGTTGATCTCCTGGTGCTCGTCGAGCTCACAGCGACCGGGATTCCCGGCGGTGTGGATGTGGCCGATGTAATCTTTGTGGAGGCGCAGGCGGCGGATGATGTCGCCGTTCATGATGCTGACGTGGTAGATGTCGAACAGCAGCTTGAAGTGCGGGCTGCCGATGTTTTTGATGAGATCGACGCAGAAGTCCACGTCGTCGCCGAAGTAGCCAGGGTGGCCTTTCATCGGGTGGGAGCTGTCGCGGGAGTTCAGATGCTCCAGGACAAGGGTGATGCCTCTCTTTTCGGCGAGCGGGAGCACCTGCTTCCAGACATCGAGGCAGTCGTGGATGGCTTTGTCACGATCCATGTCCTCGAACTTCATCCCGGTGAAGGTGATGACCTTTTTGCTGCCAACATCGGCGGCGAGGTTGATGGAGTCGGTGAGCTTGGTGATGACCTCGTCGCGGAATTTGGGGTTGCAGGGGCCGTTGCCGAAGCCGTGGCTGCTGACGAGGGAGATGTCGAGGCCGAGCTTCTTCACGTCGGGGTAGAGCTTGGAATCGATGCCCTCAATGCCGACGAGGCCGATGTCCTTGGCATGCTTGGCGAGCACGAGGGTATCCATCGGCTTCCAGCACCAGCCCATGAGGGTGTGCTTGATGCCTTGGTTTTTGATGACGTAGGCGGGATCAGCGGCGGCTTTGGCGATGGTTTGGGCATCAAGACGTGAAGCCAAAGCGGCGGCTGCTGCGGAGGTAAAGAAGGTGCGGCGGTTCATGGTTGGGAGGTCAACGGTCAAGGGGGGGCAAGAGGTCAAGGCGGGGTATCAAACGATGCTCGTGCTCACTTTCCTATGCAGAAGGTGGAGAAGATGACGTCGAGGATGCGCTCGACATCGACCTGGCCGATGACGTCGCCGATGGCCTGGAGGGCTTCGCGAATTTCGAGGGCGATGAATTCGGGGGCTTCACCGCGTTCGAGGGCGGTCTTGGCAGCGAGAAGACGCTCGGCGGCACGCTCAAAGGCGGCCTTGTGACGGGCGTTGATGGCGATGGGATGATCGGCGGCGAGCGGTCCAGCGGTGGCGATGACGTCGCGGATGGCGTCACGCAGTTGTTCAATACCGGAACCGGTGAGGCAAGAAACAGGGATGGCCTTCGGTTCAACGGCCCAACTCGAATGGATGACGAGGTCGGCTTTGTTGAGGATGAGAATGCGGCGGTTGGCGATGGAGTCGGGCAACGTAAGACGCTGAACGGTGGCCGCGGGCTGGCTGGCATCGACGACTTCGATGACGAGGTCGGCGCGGTCGAGTTCGCGTTCGGTGCGCTGGATGCCGACGCGCTCAATGTCGTCATTGGACTCGCGCAGGCCGGCGGTATCGACGAGACGGAGCGGGATGCCATGCACCTGGATGATTTCCTCGATGGTGTCGCGCGTGGTGCCAGCGGTGGGACTGACGATGGCACGCTCGAAGCCGAGCAGGGCATTGAGCAGGCTGCTTTTGCCGACATTCGGCGCACCGGAGATGACGGTGCGGGCACCGTGACGCAGAATGCGTCCCTGCTCAGAGGTGGCGATGAGTTTTTGCGCACGTTCGAGCACGGCGTCGATGCGCTGCATCAAGGCGGCGCCGGTTTCGGGCGAGATGTCCTCATCCGGGAAGTCGATGAAGGCTTCGATGTGGGCGAGCACCGGGATGATCTCCTGCTGCATGACCGTGGCTTCGCGACCAATCGCGCCGCCGAGTTGTTCGTTCGCGGCACGGAGAGCGAGGGTGCTTTGCGCGTGAATGAGATCCATCACGGCCTCCGCCTGCGTGAGGTCCATTTTGCCGTTGAGGAAGGCCCGCTGGGTGAATTCGCCGGGTTCGGCCGCACGCGCACCGCAGGCTAGGAGGCGATCCAAAACTCGCTGAGTGACGAGAACGCCGCCGTGGCCGTGAAACTCGATGACGTCCTCGCCCGTGTAGCTGGCGGGGCCTTTGAAGTGGAGCAACAGGCCGTGATCGAGCGGATTTCCGGCAGCATCGACGACAGAGACGAGATGCGCCTGCCGGGGCGTGAGGTTCTGTGGAAGTTTGAAGGCCAAAGCGGCGATTGGGAGCGCCTGAGGGCCGGAAACTCGCACCACGCTGATGGCGGCCTCGCCGAGTGCGGTGGAGATGGCGGCGATGGTGTCTGCGAGCATCGGCGATGGTGAGAGCAGCAGGCTGAAAGTTCAAGAAGCGATCTGGAAAGATGCAACCCACGAGTTCTTTGAAGCTGAAGTCTTGAACGTTCATGGCGCAACGCCTATGCTGGAAGCTTACCCACCCGACCCGCCACCGCGCATGACCGACTCAACGCCAGACGACATACCCTTTGGGCCGTGGGTGCCCCGACATGTCTCGTGGCTGGAAATGGGTGTTTACTTTTGCGGCGCCCTCGTGGTGGCCGCCCTCGGCACCTGGTGGATTTTGAAAAACAGCGGGCAGGTCGGCCTGGATGCGCCAGACAACCGACGCAAGCTGCATGAAAAGGCCATCCCACGACTGGGAGGCGGCCCCATCTTCCTGGCGGTGGGTCTGGCATGCCTGGTGGCAGGTTACATCGGCGGACTGGGCTGGAGCCGCTGGCTGCCGGTGGCCATCTGCAACGCCTTGATTTTTAGCGTGGGTTTTGTGGACGATTTACGGCCTTTGGGAGCCAAGGTAAAGCTCGTCGGCCAGATTGGCACGGCATTGATTCTTTACGCGCTGGGCGTCTCAATCGACACGCTCAGCAATCCGTTTGGAGATGGCAGCATCGACCTGGGTTGGTGGAGCCTGCCGCTAACGATGCTGTGGCTGGTGAGCATTCCCAACATCATCAATCTGATCGACGGCATGGACGGGCTGGCAGGTGGCTTTGGGCTTTTTTTGTGCCTGACACTGGCTTTCATCGGCTATTACGGCCTACAGCCGGACGTGCTGGTGGTGGCGCTGGCGATGGCCGGCGCGCTGGCGGGTTTTTTGATCTTCAACCTGCCGCCTGCCAAGATTTTCCTGGGTGACGGCGGCGCTTACCTGATCGGCTTTTTCATCGCCTCGGTGTCGCTGTTCACCTCGAACAAGGGATCCGTGATCGGTGCGCTGCTGGTGATCATCATGGCGCTGGGCGTGCCGATTCTGGACACGCTGTTTGCGATCATCCGGCGGGCGATGCGAGGCGTGCCGATCTTCAACGCGGACGCGGAGCACATTCACCACCGGTTGATCCTGCTGGGTTTCAGCAAAGGGCGGGCGCTGGTGGCCTTGTACTCGGTGTGTCTGGCGCTGAGCCTTGTGGGACTGAGCGTGCTGCTGACCAAGGGCGTGGCGCTGCCGGTGGCGGGCGCGTTTCTGCTGCTGCTGGCCCTCGGCGCGGCGCGTTATCTCGGCTATGTGCGCAGTTGGTCAAACTTCCGCGAACAGATCAACGAAGTCATGGAACGACGTCGCAAGCGTGAGTTTTTCCGCGCCTACGGACGTGTGCTGGACTTTGAAGTTGAGCGCTGTGACACCTTGGAAAGCTTCACCATGCAGTTTAGCCACGGTATCAAGCGCATGGGTCTGGGAGTGAGCAGCCAGGCGGAAACCTGTGCTGAAACTCTGCGACTGGCTGACGGCAGGCTCTTTGCCATCCATCATCCGAAAGACGACACCGAAACCTCCGAGTGGCACCTGCGTCTTGATGTCCTGCTTCCCGCGCTCGAACGCTGCCTCGAAAAATGGGGGGCTCTGCCGCCCAGTGTTGAACAAGCGCCAACCGACCCCAATCCAGCTCCCAGCAGCCTGCCCACGGCATGAAGCCCGAAATACAACCAGCACCTGACACCTCCAAACCCGTTCTGATCGGAGACGAAGCTGCGGATGAAGCGCCACAACTGGCCTCAGAGGCCACCACGCTTGACGAGGGGGACGATGGTGACATGGACAGGCGTGAACTTGAACTTCCCGGGCCTGCGTGGCAGGGACTGCTGTTTGCCCTGGTACCAATCTTGGTGATTCTGTGCGGTGCGGGACGCGAAGCCTGGTCTAAAGGGATGGCGGCCGTCTTGATGGCGCTGATCATGCTTCTTTTCCCTGTGCAGCGCAGGCTGCCCACCATCGCAATGCTCGGTCTGCTGGGCGCCCTGCTGGCCCCCTTGCTCGTGTTTTTGCCCATCGAATGGCAATTGGGCCTGCCGGACTGGAGAGCACGTCTCTTCCATGACTGGGAAGTGCCACTCTCCAGCACCATCACCCCGCAGGCATGGGTGACCTGGGAGGCGTGGCTGCTGCACGGCACCTGCCTTTCGTGGCTGACGTGGTGCCTGATTCGCGGATTTTCCAGCGCTCAGCGCCGGACGATGCTTCAAACCTTGGCGCTAAGCGGCATCATTCTCTGCGGGCTTGTCATCCTTGAGCATTTCAAATGGATCAAAATGCCCTGGTGGCCGCGCAACCCATTGATTTGGGGAGATGGTTTCGGTCTCTTCGCCAACCGCAACCACACCAGCACCATCGCCGCCATCACTTGTGTTTTGTGCGCTGCCAACGCTTACGACTCCCACCGGAGCAAATCACGACTCTGGAGGCTTTTCCTTGCAGGTGCCGCCTTGCCGCTGGCCTGCATCTTTATCAACACCTCCAAAGCCGGAGTCATTCTTCTGTTCATCGGCCTGACGACCTGGCTCGGCACATCGGCGATGCGAAAGGGCTTTTTCCAGAAAATGGCGGTGACGACTTCGTTGATCATGGTCATCGCCACGCTGCTCGTCATGTCTGGCGGCGGTGTCGGTACGCGCCTGCAAGCCGGTGAGTTCACCACGGCAGGAGCACGGACCATGCTGGTGGCTGAAACACTCAAAATGGTGATCCAGGCTCCGTGGCTAGGAGTTGGGCTGGGAAATTTTGAGGCCGTCTTCCCCCTGGTCACCGAGTTCCACGAACCGAGAACGCGTTTTCTCCATCCAGAAAACGACCTGCTGTGGTTGCTGGCCGAGGGCGGCTTGCTGACCGTGCTTCCCGGTTTACTCCTGCTTCTGTGGATTTTCCGATCCTCCGGCCCCTGGTTTGGAAAAAAACGCAAAAGCTCGCAAAACAGACAGGACCGTAAGTTGCGCAACGCGGCGGCCATCGCCTTTGGCATGGGTGCCGTGCATGGCTTGGCTGACGTGCCCAACCACGGACTGGGCTTCGCGATTTTCATGGGTCTGCTGGCCGGCATTCTGGTGCGCCCGCGACGGCTCAAAGAAGCGTCCGGCCTGCTTGACCGGCTGGCGCTCCGCGTCGCAGGCGTGGTCGTGCTGCTAGTCGGGATAGCTTGGCTCGGAGTGAGCCTGGGACACACATCCATGTTTCCAGGCAGCAGCGCGTCTGAAGCTTTGCGCGCTCGTTCCAACTGGCTGACCGACACCGGCTCGGCGGCCAGCGGCCTGCCACTGATGAACGAGGCGGCGCGGCTGAACCCCATGAACTTCCACCTCTACTTTGAACGCGCCCGCATGAAACGTTACCTCGGCAAGCCGAACGACGACGTGCTGCAGGATTTTTCACGCTCGCGAGCCTTGGAGCCTCACTATGCCGCGCTTTGCTATCAGGAAGGCGTTTTCTGGCTGGATTTCGCCCCATCCTACGCCGTGATCGGCTGGCGTGAATACTTGCGGAGGTATCCCGCATCTGCCCCAGGCATCTACGGCTACTATCGCATGATGCTCAATTACTCGGAACGCCATCCAGAGCTTCGAGAACCGCTCTGGGCGCTGGCCTCCACCGTGGAGCTCAAACTTGATTACCTGGGCGGTGTGCGGACGCGCGAGGAATTCGACAGATGCCTGCGCAGCATGCTGGCCCTGCAACCACAGCTTGAAGGACTTGAGTCCGCCCAAAGACAGGCGCTCTTTGAAATCTGGAACCGCCTTGGTGATCCAAACGCGCTCATGTCGCTGCTTGAAAGAAATAAAAAATGGCGGGACGACGGCTGGCGGCTCCTGGCAGAACACTATGCGCGCAATTCCGAGTTTGAACACGCCTGCCAAATCGCCGCCATCTATCTGCCGACATTAAACCGAACGACATTAGAGACGGGAACGGATATCGCCTCACTCGAACGTGCCGCACTTTTCAATCCCACGGACCCCAGACGCAGCATCGACCTCTTCCAAGCGCAAAAAAAACAGGGAGAAACCGACGACGCAATACGCACGCTGGAAAAGCTGATAGACACCCCCAACGCCCCTCCCTTCGTCCGTCAGGAGATAGCGGCTTTATACATGCAGAAACAAGATTTTCGCCGAGCCTGGGAGCAGTTTCGGGAAGCCATGCAAAAGAGGTAAATCAGGCCGGAAGGCATCGAAGCCCCTGCATTCTCTTTTTTGAGAATCCAAGATTGACGCAATCCTGCGAGACGTTTAGCTTATTTAACAATCAACCGTGCCTCTCATTTAATGAAATCAATATGGCTAAACTAGTAATCATAGACGACGAAGCCGCCATCCTGGAGCTCATGACCAAGCTCTGCAAAGCCGCTGGGCATCAGGTCTTTGGCTGCACCACCGGCATCGACGGCATCGCCGCCATTCGCTCCAACCAGCCCGACCTTGTCATCGTGGATCTGCGAATCGGCGATGTGAACGGTCTCGACCTCGTCAGCATGTGCCGGGATCAGTTCCCCAATACCGCCGTCATCATGGTCACCGGCCATGGCAGTGTTGAGACCGCCGTGGAGGCCATGCGTCTCGGCGCTTTCGACTACCTCACCAAGCCCTTCGATCTCGGTGATCTGATCAAAACCGTGAATCAGGCGCTCCAGCGCAACGGCGTCGCAGCCGCGACTCCGACGGCCTTGCCCAGCAGCACGCTGCGCTCCGCCTCCTCCTCCAAGCTCATTGGCCACAGCGACGCGCTTCAGCGCATTTTTGACATCGTCCGCCGCGTCGCCAACAACGACAGCCCCGTGCTCCTCGAAGGCGAGTTCGGCGTGGGCAAGCACATGGTCGCCCGTGCCCTGCACGAGGCCAGCCGCCGCAGCAGTGCCTCCTTCAAGGAACTGCAATGCAGCGCCATGCCAGAAGACGCCCTCGAAACCGAGCTCTTCGGCCAGACCGCCATCTTCAACCGTGCAGCAGGCGGCACCATCCACCTCGCCGAGGTCAATCAGCTCCCGGCCCGAATCCAGGCCCAATTGAACACCTTTCTGGATGAGACGCAGTCCAAAAAAAGCTGGAGCAACGGCTCTGGAGGCGCGGATTTCCGTCTCATCGTCTCCAGCACCGTCTCCCTCGAAGAGTCCGTGAAGGCAGGTAAATTCCGCGAAGACCTCTACTACAAGCTCTCCGTCGTTCCGTTGAAGATCCCACCACTGCGCAACCGCCGTGAGGATGTGAAGCCCCTCGTCGAGCATTTCCTCAAAGAACTCGCCGAGCGCACCGACGACAAGACCAAGACCATCGACCCCGCCGCCGTCGAGTTCCTCGAAAAATACCCCTGGCCCGGCAACGTTTCCGAACTGCGCAACGCCATCGAACGCGCCTGCGCCTTCGCCGAAAACGACCGCATCAAGCCCTCCGACCTGCCCACCAAAGTCACCCAGCAGATCGAAGTGCCCACCCCGTCTTCCAGCGAAGGCATCACCAAGCTCCCCATCGGCTCCACGCTCGACGACTTCATCAAGGGGCAGGAGCGCGTCTTCATCCAGGAAACGCTCAAGTACAACAGCGGCTCCCGTGAAAAAACCGCCAGCATGCTCGGCGTCTCCATCGCCACGCTGTATCGCAAGATGGGACTCAACGTCGAGCGCAAGACCACGACGTAGTCCCTCGTTGAGCCCCTGTGATCTCCCAATGGCGGTCTGTCCCTGAACAGACCGCCATTTTTTTCACTCGTTTTTTGTCATTTGCTCCGCCGGTTGCGTATGATCCTGCCCCGTCCAAACTAGCCCGAAAACCTCCCTTCACGCGCTTTGCCATCTTCCCCAGCCACCATTCTCTACTGCCGCTG